>OMLO01004017.1_pt1 | contig 12219 bp, 8 predicted proteins | sample 1674811 | NCBI WGS metagenome assembly OMLO01 (sample SAMN06265003, study PRJEB25207) | coral metagenome | isolation source: Coral host | place: Mexico:La Bocana,Puerto Morelos, Mexico | collected 2008-11-13
TACAGGCCTCAAAATCATGCCAACTAACTGACTAAACAATTTTTTTGCTGCTTACTGACTAAGTAGCGTTTTTTTTAACTGTTTACTGACTAAGGAACGTTTTTTTAGCTGCTTACTGACTATAGCTATACCCCATTGACACCCTCATAAAGCAGTTTCGAGAAAAATAATAGCAAAAAGACGTGAAGGAAAAAAAGACACAATTTTTACAATGAAAAATAACAGTTTAAAAGTTTTGAAGGAGCACGGAATTTTGAGTTATTTTTTCCACATACATGTATCTTTAAATAATTGAAAAAAAATTAATAAAAATAATAGTTAGCTAAGACAGAGGAACACCAAAGAGATAACAATAAACCATAAAGGAACAAGGATGGAGAAGATAAACATGGATTGCACTCGATGAACTTGAATAGCCTAAGCTTTTCAAGACATGTTGATCATGACGAGACGCCAAATGGAAATGGTCATTTGGTGCGTTCACTATACGGTACAAGGATATAGAAGGTAAATATCTATGATTCATAACAGGATCTCTGTGAGTTACTGTGCGCCACTGTGCGTCAAATAGAAAGATCAACATCTCCCGGGCATTTGACATACTCCTCACCTGTGGAGTGGGAATTTCACGCCTGTGATTACTTATTATTTATAGTTTTGTTCCAAATATTTTGCTCTCAATCTACATGACGGGGTAGGGAATTTGAGGGAGGGTCAAGGGGAACTATGGGTAAATCTAGATGGGTGTCTGAGGGTTAACCGTTACAATTAATGAGAACAAACCATTATTGATGCAGTGATATTTAGGCTAACCTAAGCTCTATTTCTCGCCATTTTTCCCTTCATTGTTTTAGTCTGTGTAACAAGTTCAAGAGCTAGGGATTTCAGCCGTTTTCTTCAAAGTAATATCTCAGCAGCTAAAGTGGTCTATAATTACGTAGGCGGGGTAGGTTGGGCATACATAAAATTCTCGATCATTGGATAAAGCAAAGCAAGAGTTTTCATTGGCATAGACATCAAGAAATCAAAAGCTATGATTATTTGTTCCCAGTTTCTTTTGGTCCCGGAAAATTTTCATGGGTCCTTTGCACAAAAACAAACGTAGAAATTTTGAAACGGGCGTAAATGGTACCGTCATTTCCTGGACAAGTGTCCGGATAAACGGAAATGATCGAATTTCTTAAATGCAAGGCATTTAACCGCAAATTCCAAAAATTGCAGGAGGAAAATCAAATGGAACAGAAATTTCTTCCCTGTTAATATTTATTTTAGTGGGCATAAACTCTATGCTATGTCCATCTAATATTCAGAAATTAGCCCAAATCATTAGTTTGCACTAATGTGCAAACAAGGATTTCCCTATTCTTCAACTCCAAAGACTGGTTTTTAGCTGAGACCAATCCCTCAAAAGCAAAAATCAAAACATCCATTGGTTGAGAACTTTTCAAACTAAGGCGTGTAATTTTGATATTCCTTCAGAAAAGCTGCCACATTATGCTGATATAAAGATCTCCCAAGAAATAGAAAACCATTGTTTTATCACACGAATACAGGGAGGGATTCATCTGTACTCCAGTTCCTGCATCAAATATGCATGGAAAGGGTTCCTCCAAAAAAACCCTACAACTGTAGAAGGGGACAGGGGGTTATGAACAAGAGAGTTTCCAGTTCCAAGGATGAAGTCTGAACTGTTCAGGGGAAAGGGAAATAGGTATGTGCAGCAGACTCTGTATCAGCTACTGCTACTGCAGTCCAAGTTTCAAGCTTCCTCAGAGACCCAGGGGCAGTCAGTGGGGGCAGGAAAAAGTCTAAACGGGCGAGGAAAAATTTGGGCGAAGAAAAGTCAAGAACGAGGACGAGTTTCAAGCTGTCAGGCCTGTGTCATGTCATTGTGTTCTAGCGCTATACACATAAACCTCACCACTAAGGTGCAGAAATGGGTACTGGCAATATAGTAGTACTAGCATTGCTACTATTCATGATTACCTTCCTGCCGAAATTCAGAAAACTGCAATTCAAATAAATTTACTGACTCTTATTCATTTTGAGAACTATCTGGTAAATTATATGATTAGGCAATGAACAGAAAGTCTGCAACTAGATCACCAAGTGGCACAACAAGATACAAAACAAAAACATTTCACTTCAGTTTTTTCTGCCAAATATCATTGACTATAATATTCAACATTTTAAAACGGAATGCTCTCACCAAGTGTTTCTGGCTACAGCAGTTGTCCAATAACAATTGTTGTTCCTAGAGCTGTTTTTTTAATAGCTTCTTTTTTAGTTTCCTAAAGCTTGGTGGCAAACTATGCATGGTACTACTCAAACAAAATATTTATGAGACAGATAGTTATTAGTCGATGAGGGAAAAAAATCCTGGTTGTGAAAATTGACTAAAACTGCATTTTCAGCCACAAGACTGAAGAGGTGCTTAGCAACAGCAACTATCCTCACTGCACCATACTAGATTGCAAAGGTTTGTAGTGAGCACAACACGAATCAGAAAATATTTGACCAAAGACTGTCCTTATTTCCCAAAAAGGAGACTAATAATAATAATAATAATAATTAATAATCCATGTCCACTGAGTCACTCATTTTGAAAACTGCACTACACTTGCAACTGGGGACAGTTCATAATAATTAAAGCACTCTAATGATGTCTCTCTCATTGAAATGCAACTGTTATATCAGAACAATTGATGAATGGCATGGGACCTGCAGAAAATGCTAAAAGAGAAAGCAGTGTTGCAGATATGGCAAAACCATTCAAAAAGATTGGTCAACATATTTTTGAGGGGTTCATGAAATATGACCAATATTCACACACAGGCATATTTGATGATAACATTTTAGGTAAAACTCTTGATAGATATTTAGAGATTTTTAATATCTTCTGATATTTCTTCTTCATCAGGGTTGTCACCATCACCGTCCACTTCGGCATTTTCTCTTTCTAATCTTTCCATCTGCTTGGCAAGTTCAGCTTCGTCACTCTCTGTGACCACCTTAGGCTAGAAAAAATAGGGCATGCTCAATATTTTATCAACTTGTAGGTTAGTCAGTGTTTTTTTGCAGTAAGAGGGAATCACTTGTCATTGTGATGAGGGCAGAGAGAGGCACTCTTGGCACAACTGCTTTTAATTGAGCTAAAAAATGTCCAAAATTTTGAAATAATGACAAATGGTACCACAGTGGTACTCCAATTTCCTGGAAAAATTTCCAGAAAGTAGGGAAATTGTTGAATTATTTTACAAAAAGCAAACCAATCAAACTGGTAGTCACCAGTTGAAACTTCTGGGAGGAGAATCAAATGGTAAGAAATTTTGGAAAATTTGGGTATACCTTGCAAGGTTGTCTTCTTTTCAAGAAATTCTGGAAGATCCAGAATTTTTCATTGAATGGAAAGTGCCCCTCATACCGATAAGGGAAAGGTGGCACACTAAATTAGTTTGATGAATTCTAGCGTCCACTTTAGATAATTTTTGCCCTGTTGTCAAAAGTAACTACTGGTGCTGTTACCATTATTTCAATTGGGCATCATTTCCGTACTTCTAAACTGCACTGTAAGCTTATGACCAATTTAATGGATATTGCCAAGAATAGTTCAAATTTGGACAAATCTGCAGAATTTAAAATAACACTGTGGGTTGTTAGGAACTTACAGCGGCCTTTTCATTAAAATCTCCTTTGTATTTCTTGATGGTAGTTTTGATGGCTTCCACAGCGTTTGTCAAACCCTTGAGCCCGTCGTCACGATCCAAGGTCGTCGTTGTTATCACATACAGTGGAGCAGCTATCAAATTAATCTGAAAACAAAATCACATAAAATTCAACATTTTCAATTTGTCAGAAGCTTTAAAGTGTATATGACATGAAAATTTTTTTCTGCTTATTTGAAAGGCATTTCGAAATACAAAAGAATGGCGTTTCTCTTTTAGAAATATCTTTTTTCGTTTCAGAGATATTGACATTTTTCTATTATGCAAATTAGAAAAAATAGAAAATTCTCCTTGCTTGTTGTCAAGTATTTCTTATGATATCAGTACTAAGAATTTGGTGGTAGATCAACACAATATTAACAAGGTACATATTAATCAAAATTTTGTTATTTTTTTGGCTTGATCTGAGGCCTTTTAAGCGAGTTATTGCTTTTTGGTTTTTTTCTCTGCTTAGAATGAGTAAAGGCTACACACTCGATTCTGGACTGACCCCGCTTGAAGTGAGAAAAAAAAACACTGAGATCCTGCCAGCTGACCCGATTTTTCACATAATCATAGTATAGGGTTAAGCGCTCCCTTTCAGTTAAACTCCAAGCCAAATTCATCTCCACAGCACATACTACATGTACAACACTCTGAATTGAAGAAAGCTAGCTATCCATGCGTGATCATGCTGCCAGGACCTGCCATGGACACATTTGAAGCCTGAATGGAATGCCAGGCTCAATATTGGCCCTGACCAGGGGTAGGGAGCAGACACTGTGCGCATGACCATGCAGTCTGGATGAATAGCTTTTGGGCCGACTTTCATGATTTCATTTTTTTTTTTTTTCACTTTGAGCGGGGGTCAGTCCAGAACTGAGTGTGCAGCCTTTTCTCTTTCTTAGCAGAGGAAAACCAAAACGTGATAACTCGCTTAAAAGACTTTGGGGCCACCTGTATCTGCAAGCCCTGGGATTCTACCTCCAGGCAGTGTTAAATCGCACAACAAGATCCAACAGATCTCTACTTACCTTGATAGGAACATCTTCTGAGGAGCACTTCAGTCCCTCTAGCAATGAATTCTTAACAGCATCAATGCCTTCATAAGCATAACATGACACCTCAATATCAGCACGGATCTTAACAGCTTGGGGCGTGAGTCGTCTCATGATGTTAGAAAGCAGAGTGGATTTGGTTTTCTCATCAAGATCCAATTCATCTAGCACAGTTGGATCCCTGAAATATTGAACAATAATGAGTAAGATCACAACATTTTCACAAAGTTGTGAAGTTGGTAGCTTCATAGTTGCAGTAGGCAGGCAATTTTGAACATATGAATAACTCAGCAGAGTAACTCAGCAGATCATCAAGCAAATGAGGAATTTTGCTGGCAGTCAATTGCTTTCGACAATCCTGAGGTTAAAATTCTTTGGCTCAACCACGCAAATGGCTTCCATTGAAAGTAACTCCATTTGCTACTGTATTGCAAAAAAAGAAGTATTCTGGAACATTGATATTTGTAACACCATATTTGGGAGTTGAAGAAATTTATGGCAAATCTTAACAATAATATTGTTATCCTTCTCATGATCTAACACCTGATTGGTCGTAGTTTTTTTTACAAATTCACACTTATTAAGATTAACACCATAATTGTTTTTGATACATTTCTTAAATTTCTCACCCCACTGCTAATTTGAACACATCAAATGAACTCCCAGGTGACTTGAACTTTTCATCAAAGTACCAAGCAGTCTTCTCATACAGTTCTTCCAACTGTCCATCTGTCTCATACCCCAAGATCTCTGCACAGTGTCTTAAAATACTGTACACCTGAAGAAACAGATAAAAACAGAATACATGTAAGCTACAAAAGACCAAACTGTTATAAGTCTGGGTGAGTAGGATATTGCATGGCGGCGCAGAGATACAAAATTTCTCTTCTCATGTTAAAAAATATTTTATGTATGTGTTACAGGTCAAAATTAAATTCAGGTCAAAATTAAATTCCTTTGTCTCTTAACCCTACTTATTCATTGATTATGAATAATTAGGGTTAGAAGACAAAGGAAATTGAGAATCCAATTAGGTTAAAATAATTTTGATCTGAATTTTATTTTGACCTGTGACATATGCGCAAAGTAAACGAGTGAAACACTTTTCAACACTAGAAGAGAAATTTCATATGTCTACGGGACCATGTAATTTTCTTTTTATTATATAGGATTTCCACAATATTCAACAAAGTTTTTGGCAATTGTTTGCAGATTTCCAACCACTTTCAAAAGATTTCCGAACATGCTTGAAGGCTAGATGGACATTTTGAAACATCCTTTAAAGACTTCTGAAGAAGATCTGAATCTGAAAATGCTTTGATCATAGACCACATGTTGGATATTGTTTTTATAAATTTGCTACCACTAACTTTTACATAATACAACTGTTTATCATCCTATATCAAAAGCAGCTTTGAAAAAAAAGTCTCAGTATTAACCATATGCTAATAATTATTTGAGACTGATTGCAAGCTTCACAACCTCAACTTAGGCACATGGTGTACAATCCCTTCAAACATGTACCACAGACTCATATACCACTACCACCCCCCCCCCCCCCCCATTACCCAATACAAATAGTTACAGTTAACGACATTTCCTCCAGTGTTATGAGAATATTATTTAAATTATTGATTTCATAAGCAATAATCACGGAATATTTACAGTTTTCGCTTTGGTATATTTTTCTTCGCATTTCTTGATTTCCTCTGGTGACACTCTTCTTTTCGACAAGTCAATGTATCCTGCCAAATATTGAATAAATAATTAAAAGTCAGGCTGTTAATCATTTTTCATATTAAACTTTTGACTAAAACAAAATTGCTGGTGTGATGGGAGTTTTATTCAAATCCTTAATGACACTACAATGTGGCATTCTTATAGTAGTCAAGCTTACTGCAGTTAGACCCTGCTAATAACTCAAAACCAGTTCTCTTGGATTTGCTCCTTAGTCATTTACTGTCAGTTTGAAATAGCAGGGTTCAACTGTATGTTGGAATGACAAGCTATATATGTCATCCTCCACAGTAGTAAGTCCACTGGACTCCCAACATTGGACTCCTCTTTGGAGAGTTTCCAGATCCAATATTTACAAGAAGGGTGAGGACAAACCAGACAAATTTCTTTGTTGTAGGTTTTTGTTCACTATTTAATTTAACCTCACCCCGATCTTTAGCATGTGATGCTTAACATTCATCTAAATGCTTCCTTTTAACAAGCTTTGACAGATGTGTAAATAAGCGGCGTGTTATAATTTGTAAAAATTGCTCCCAATATTTGTTCGTTTGTTCAGTGTTTCCAACTAACACACCCGGGGAGGCTCCACCCGAGGTCCAACCACTTACCGTTTTATACACAATTTTTTTCAGAAAAGGCACCCCTTTCGTATACCTTTTATTGGAAAAAGGTACCCCTTTCATATACCTTGTCATTTTTTCCACGTAGCGCGTCATAAATTAAAATGAAACAGTCATAAGTTGCATTTGCTTGATCTGTTTTAATTCAAGGCCCTTTTTAATACCTGAACGAAGATTTTCCTACCCTTGCATATACCCAAACTTGTGAAATCCTTACCCTTTTATATACCTGAAGCCTAAAAAAGGTACCCTTTCAGGCGGAGCCTCCCCGTATAGGCCATTATAAGGAGTACCCCCCCCCCCGGGGCTAACACAGTCTAACAACATTCTAGTTAAATTAAGTGGCTTTTCAGTAACTTTAAAGGCCACTAATATTCACACTGCTTTTTTGGTATGGCTCAAATAAAATTGGTCCCTATGACTCCTTTCACCTGTGCTCAGATCGTATAAAATAAGTAGCAACTTATTTTTTCTTAGCCGTATCAAACTTGTTTGATGTGTGTGATGTTATCCTTAACATACACGTGTAGCACTACGCATGCACCAACGAATCAAGATGGCGACAGTACAATTTACGAATCATAGTAAGCTTATATAGCAAATACACCTACAAACCTTTGTCTTTATCTACACGAATAACCACCACACATTCGTTCCTTCCAACCCTGATCAGTTTGTTGATTGAGCGAATTCGTCTTCTTGACAATTCGCTCAACAGTATCATCCCTTCGATGTTGTTGTATTCCAGCAAATTAACGTAAGCTCCCATCTCGGCGATGCTCCGTACGTTCACCATGACGACATCGTCAATTTCTGGGTACTTGTGTTTGTAAAATCTACATCCAATTGGCATTTTGACGACGATTGAAACTGAGAATAGAGAAATTATTTCAGAAATTCAACATGTGCCAAACCTGATGCAATCGAGCGACCGCTGACTAATTCAGCAGCTTCGCTTTATTTCCTTCGCATAAACGTCATGTAAGCAAACTTGAGATGTCCTTCTCAAAGAAACCAATTATTTTGTAGGAATCGCACGAATCGCGAATCGGTGCGCAAAATATGGAAACCCTTTCAAAGTCAATGTCAATGCATTTTCTCGTACTTTTGGGTGTGGGCGATGTCCTCAATTTTTTTAAAACTTTTAATTTCAATTCAAAATTTGGCATTCATTTTCTTTAAATTTGTTTATTTCCAAAGTGCTCACACGAGTTGCATTTTTGTACGATAGCAACAATTTTGCTCGCAACTCGCGTCTGCATTATTCTTTTACGCACAAGTGCAATTCTACGCTTTATTAAATCTTTTTTGAAATCACTGGTTATTTATTGACAAATCGCACTATTTTTTGCACTAAATCGCATCTTTTACTAATCCAATGAGAACAATATTTTAGGACTTGAATTTAAGCTATTAAATTGTGCGATTCCAAACTGAATGTCATGTCTGAAATCATACTTGTGATTTCATTCTTGTGATTTCAAATCGAACCCGCGCTGCGCGCTCGTTCGGTTTTGAAATCACGCATATGATTTCAGACCAAATTGCACTCCACTGACTTCAATTACCATTATAAATACCCTCTCTTCGATAGCCAATCAGATCGCGGGTTTACCTTAAGCTATGCGATTCAAGTTTATAAGGGTTTACAAGGGTTTACAAGGGCATACCGGGACATAATAGCGAAGTCTTACACCAAGTTCTACCCAGAAATATGGCAAGCTTGGGAGCGTTTTATTTTATTTTAGTTTTTTATAATTCTATTTATTATCCAACACTGCTTCGTAGAGTACAAATAACGCCCGAAACGAGTACAAATATCACACGTTATTTGTACTCGTCTCATTCCCCCGACCGCGCGAAAGATTAAAAACCTTGGCAAGTCAGAATTTTGGGGAAATGCATGACTCGTAAAAATATACAGCGATACTACACACTAGGACGTCTAATAAGATATATTTATTTTTCTATCTTTTAAATAAAACAGTTTTTCCACTCGCGCTTGTTGGATACCAAATGGTTACAGCCAACTCGGCACTAAATACGCCTATCAACCTCGTTCCCAGGGTACTCTCTCTTCCTCCCTCGAGAAAGTACGAAGAGAGAGGACCTTGGGAACGAGGTTGGCTGGCTATCTGCCATCTCATAGATGACGCGCGCGTGGAATAATTGTGAAATAATCAAGTGAAAAAAAAAATGCAGTTTCGATGCTAAAAACAGCAAAACGAAAACAAAACAAATACAAATAAAGTACAAGACAAAAAAAAAACAAATGCCAACCTAGGTGGATTTTAATTAAAGGCTAACCAATAATTGGAAAATATCGCGTTTTTAATAAAAGATGCTCTTATTAGGATTTTTCTGAATCAATTCTTGTAACAATTTAAGGTCGAGCCAGAACATATTTCAACTGATGAATGGAATCGTCGGCAACCGAGGTCACTTTTTCCTCTCGACCATTTTGAGCTATCGTGGAACTAAATTTTAAAACAGCTCAATAAAATTAAATAAATGCTTCTTGTTCTAATTGTTTGCGGCTTAGGCAGAACCATCACTACTTTAAGTGGGTTTTGACATTTCTTACAATGAATTACTTAAAAAAATTAATAATTGATCATTAATATGGAAGGTGTTGAGAGCAAATGGAGAATACATTCTCTCAACTGTATTTTAAAGGTGCTTTGTACACGCTTTTAAGGATGAGTTGGGAGAATCGATAATTTCATCGCTTACTTTTGCTGCGCGAAGCATACTCGCCTTAATAAAAAATAACAGATTTATGATTAAAGCCGTCCTTTATCGTACACCATAATAACAGATGATAACAGATGAAAGTTTATGAAAGCGTTCTGTAATAACTTGGGTGAAGACGGAATCAAATCCGTTCTGCATCTGGCTTTCACAAAGGCTTCTCACGATAATGAGAGCTACGAGGCTCCAAAACTCTTAGCCTTCTTTGTTTTGTAATGTCAATAAAACTTTATAAAGGGACGCTACATTGTACAGACTACATCAGTTATTTTAACGTTTTGCGTGGATGAAAAATAATGAAAAAATTACCTTGACCAGACACACCTTCGTTGCAAAAGACGTTTAGCTGAAGGGTAAGTGTTGAATCGGTATATGTTTCTCATCCTGTTATAAACTACCCTTTTATCTGGCATTTTAAGGTATAAAATTTTTGTCACGAGTTGGCGATCGTGTAGTACGTACGCTCAAATTTTTATTGTAATCGCTAGCTCCATGTTTCAATCTTTTTTGGCGCCTTATTTTGTATCTTGGCTTGTCATTCCGTTTCACGCTTAAAACAAAACGCGTTTTAAAAAAAACAGGTCACAAAAAGGCATGAAGATTAAACTACAATTTAAAAAGAAAAGATGGTCTGATCTGCAGATAACTTTTAAATGAGGTGGCCTCGAATATCCAGTCTTTTTGTCCTCCTTAATAACCTTTATTAAGCTTTCGTGTCTGCCTTTACAGCGATGAACGACACTGTGGCAGAACTTCAAGACAAGAACTTCAGCCACACTTTGGAAAAAGAAGAAGATCCCCTCGGGCGCTCTCCATTACAAGTTGGCATCGAAGTGACGATTGCAGTTTTGATATGCGTCGCCTGTATCGTTGGAAACTCATTAGTTGTAATCGCCATTCACAGAACTCCGCGTCTCAGCACAATAACTAATATGCTAGTTGAGAATCTCGCGTGGTCGGACATTTTCATGGCAACATTGCACCTGCCATTTTGGATCGCGAGCATGTACAGTGGTCAGTGGACATTAGGTCACGTGACTTGTAGGCTTGCTGGGTTCTCTGAGCTAGTCTTCGGGACAGCCTCGCTTCAAACAATGGCAGGGATTGCTGTTAATCGCTATTTCAGTATTGTAAAAAGGAATTTGTATGTGAAGTATTTTTCAGACCGTAAAACAACGTATTTAATTATCGCTTTGTCGTGGATCGTTCCTGTGTTCGTCTGTAGCCCGCCCCTTTATGGCTGGGGAAGTATTCAATACAGCGAGAAATTCACCGATTGCACATTAGGCTGGAATGTGAACGACATCTCGTACATTGTGCTCTTACTCACAACCTCAATCTTAACAACCATGATCGTCATTATCTGCTGTTATTTCGCCATCTTCAAGTTCGTAAGGCGAAGCTCCCGTCAGATCCAAAGTCATATTCAGTCGGAGAATCATGATAATCAACACATTAACACAACAACAACAAACAGAGAAACAAAAATCATCAAAACCTTTGTTGCTGTTGTTTGCGTCTACGTCATCTGTTGGACACCAGTTTGCGTTGTCGGGATTTTTGAAGTAATGGATCATGCAGCTCCGCGTTTCGTCTACATCATTATTTATTACTTGATGTTTTCGAGTAGTTTTTGGAATCCGATCATATACGGCGTGTTTAACACGCAGTTCAAGGAAGCTTTCAAGCAAATGTACAACAACCTGAATGCGTCAGAAGCAATAGTACTAATGAGAGATCGCGTCCCCCTGGAGAATAACTGGCATTAACACGACGAATGTTGCGTGCTTAGTCTTCGCAGCAAGATGCTTCAGGGTTAAAAAGGTCCAGAACTTAAGCACTACCCAGTCTGTTCTTTATTCAGCTGTTTGTTTATGGAAAGTTAATTTCAAGACTTTCTCATAAAGACTAGCCAAATACGGTTAAATCTATGACTCGCCAAAACTTTTCAAACAGTAGTGCATGCTTATTGTATGGCTAACTCCGTGAGTGGTCAAGATGAATCAAATCCTGCGATGTGATTGGCTACCCGAGTGAGCAAGATGGAGTTATCTTCCTCGTCCGGGACTACCCACAGTGTCCCGCAAGAAAAAATTTCCCGAAAGCCATATCATAAATCCTTTATTGGCCAAGCTTGTTCGGTCAAGATAGCTGGCCTCCTTCTTTCTTTGCGAGTTTATGGACCTCGATTTCCCCTCGGTCCCTAAACATGCAGAAAAACAACTTGGCCAATATCAAGTGGTCTCGATTGAATACTTGGTCAATAACCCACATTTATTATCCAACACTGCTTCGTAGAGTACAAATAACGCGCGAAACGAGTACAAATATCACACGATATTTGTACTC
>OMLO01004020.1_pt1 | contig 12216 bp, 4 predicted proteins | sample 1674811 | NCBI WGS metagenome assembly OMLO01 (sample SAMN06265003, study PRJEB25207) | coral metagenome | isolation source: Coral host | place: Mexico:La Bocana,Puerto Morelos, Mexico | collected 2008-11-13
GGGGGGGGGGGGGGGGATCATGAACCTTTCCACTACCGATAAGGGGGGATCATTAAAATACTAAATACTTTACGGGGGCGATCCGGTAAATTCTACGATCTAGCAACAAAAATACTCCGCACCCCCAGGCGATAAATAATGACCGGTCCCTAGATATAACTTCTTTTCTTCTTGTATTATAAAATGACGAGTGATTCTTCAGTAAATTCCTGTTAACCGTCTTTACTTTCAAACCGCCACTATTAACACATACAAATGACATGTAGTGACAGTAAAATTCCATAGGCTTTTTTAATAGGATCTTTAGTTGGAAGCTTTATAATTTAGTGAAACTTAACTTGATACAAAATAACAGGTGATGAGAGGTTAAACTTTCTGGTGAATGAGTTACAAGATGGCAACGAGTTATTTTTGAAGTGCTCCTATACAGCACATGCACACGAAGATGACGCGTTAGAGCATAACATGTTTACTGCTTCGTTTGCGAAAACAGTGCGATTATGGCTAAATCGGAGAATAGTATACTCCGATTTAGGGGTAATATTCTCCGATTTATCACATGAGATTTTGAACAATTTTCCTATTTTACCATTGTAGTTTCATATTCTACGATTCTTCCGATTGTACGATCACTCTAAAATCATTCTCCGATTCTACGATTCTTCCGATTCTACGATATTCCCTTAAGTTCAGACTAAAATCATTCTACGATTCTTCCGATTCTACAATTTTCTCTTAAGATCTTTCTAAGGTCATTCTCCGATTGTACGATTCACGTCATGCATTTTCCACTGTCCATTAACATTTACTACTTTGTCTTACAATAAAAACAGTAAACGCTTTATATAACTCATTCAAATATAAGATAAATTAAAGAACTATAAATTGTTTATGAAGGAGAATCGTATAATCGGAAAAATCGGAGAATCATGTAGAATCAGAGAATAACAAATGGTATAATCGTACAATCGTAAAGATCGGAGAATCGTGTAGAAATTGGAGAATAGGAATAATCGAAGAATTGTACGTCACAATTCATATTTTACTATTCTCCGATTTAGCCATAATCGCACTTTTCTGTCGTTTGCTAGTCTGAACATGTCGTGTGATTGAAGATATCCCAACTAAAACCGGGAAATATCCGAGTGATTTTCTCAGTGAGATCCCGCGCGCGTTTGATAAATACAATAGCCTCCAAAAAAGTAAAAAAAAAAAAAATACGTGCTTAGATATTTGCTCTGAGACCTTTTCTTGAAGCTCACAGTTTTTCTCGAATTCCGCTTTTAGAAGACTGTTCGATTCTCAAAACAGATAATATCCGCGGACAAATATCGGAGCGTATTTTTGCGCCAAGTAGAGGCTATGGTTCGTTTAAAACAGGCTGCTAGTTAAGCTGTAACCATAGTTATAGTTTTCTTTATTTTCTTTTTTCACATTTTCTTGGCCTCTTTTATTAATTTCGTAGATCCTGTCAGGATTGTAAAACTTGCAAGTGAGCATGAAATTGCAACACAGGAAAGAGTGTTCCTTGACTGTCAAGCAGAAGGTAATCCACCGCCTAGTTATTCTTGGACACCGTGTGATCCACAGCAAAGTGCGTGTAATGAAAGTGTCCTACATTTTCAAGTCAGCAACACTAGTGTCTACAAAATTACCTGCATAGTGGAAAATACCTTGGGCGGTGACACAAGAAATACCACTCTTTGTAAGTTAGTGTAAGAAAAATAACTAGTATAAAAAAGGCTTTTTAATTGCGTTAGTATACTAACGCAAATTCTGCAATCTGTTTGGCTATACTAGTAGTCAAAATAGCTCACCACTAAATTTTCTTCGATTCTAATTGGCTTAAACTGCTCACTTGACGCGATAGTGTTCATCCGCAGGGAGACACTGTGAGCGCATAGTGTTTGTCTACCAAAAATTACCGGATTGATAGTACTCGTCCGTGAAAATGTTTCAGCTTCCAGTGGCCTGATACCTCAGTCGGTAGAGCACTGCACCGGTGTCGCAGAGGTCATGGGTTCGAATCCCGTCCAGGCCTTGTAGAACCGCCAACACACGCTACGAGCAAATCACACTGTTTTTAATGTACGTCCGTTACACACATGCAGATCATTTTCACACACTCCTTGAATACATTATATATAACCGACTCATACGTACTCAATGAGCCTCAACACTACGGGGCTGAATTTTTTTCTGGCTTTAATTTCACAACTGCTTAAGTTGTGTGTGTAACTGCGATGATCAATCATAAATTCATAGATCGACACACAAAACTAAAAGTTGCTGTAAGGCCGTACTCAGAAAAAAAAACATTATAATTGAGGCAAAATTATTTGTCTGTTTGTTTAGGTATTTGTTAGCACGTTTCGACTTTCTTTCTTCAAGAAAAAAACAGCAACAACAACAACAGAAACGAAAAACTGACTGAGGCAAGTTCCTAGGCCCTGTGCTTGGATTGACTAATTGTTTGCATGTATTTAGTTGTATGCGAAGGTGCAGTTTCTCTGACTGACTATTTTATTATTAGTCATAGCAAGTGATGTAATTAACGTGACCCTGGTTATCACGAGTGAAGAGTGTACTGATGGAGAATACAATCAACTATGGAAGAAACTCAAAAAAACGGTAACAAAGTTGTTTATGTAAGACACGTGCATGTCTAGACCTTATTATGCAACCAACCCTAAAATATAGCAAGGTTCAAGACCTTAATACATAATGAGTGGGGAAGTGAATTGGAAGACATGCTAGGCAGCAGTTGGGCAGATAGAACGACAAGTCGACAAACAAATTAACATTATCAGCACTACAAATTGATGGACAGATCGACCAAGAGACTGACATACGGACGGACAAAAGGACAAACAGAAAGAAAACAAATGGATCTGAATCGCTATGAACTGAATGGGGAGAGATAAGACTTATTTCATATTTAGGATTATTTAGCCGTTAAGGATTGAGTTGGTTGTTTGTTTTTTAGGATCAGTCGTTTGATCTACAGATCAGTTAGTGGATAACCAGGTGTTAATTTATTATTTGTCTTTGCGAAATACTAATGAAAATGTTCATTGAATTAGTCTATAAATAATAACAATAATTCATTTGAAATGTTAATTTCAGATAGACGTAATCTTTGCTGATAAACTGGGCTATGAAAGTGCGCAACTGAAAAATATTAGGTACTGTATGAAAACAGTTTCAGATTGATAATTTGAACTTCAAAATTGCGACACATTTTGGCTCTTTTAGGCCAGTAATTTCGGATGATTTATTTAGGATGAAAAACATGCTTTCAATTCATGTAATTTGTCTTCCTTTTAAAGAATTTATCAGGAAATGCTCTGACAGAAGAAGAATGAATACTTAACTGATTCACAGCAACTGTTATTAACATTATATTGCCCATTTCAGGCGCCGAACTCTTTATGAGCTGAACTTAATTCGAATTTGGCTTGACTCACATTATCAAAAGTACGTCTGTTGATTCAGACATCCAACTTAATTCGCCGAGCTTTATTTAGTTTGAACTAAATCACAACGAAATGTCAGCGATTTTCAGGCAGTGTTAACTGCTTGTACAATCCGTTATAATAATAATTTATACATCAGGTTTGGCACATGAAAATCTCCACGTCTGAGCAGTTTGAGTAATTTCAGTGTCAGCGAACATCACGAAGATGAGAGCAATAGGAGAAGTGTCGTTCTGTATGTTGACGTCATGCCTATATCGTTTGAAAATTGATGTAAATGTTTTAAGTCTATATTATAAAAGTTCTCGGTACATTGTAAATAACGGTAGGATAAGGTAATTTTCATCTGCTTTGGAAACGATTACTCGCAAGTAGAAAGCGCACTCGCAACAACACAGCTTGAACAAAAAAGAGAAAGTATCGCGTGTTTCGAATGGTGACAAATGTGCATAGGTTTTGGTTTGTTTTGTGAATGGGATTATTCTTCCCTTTACCTTGCAGATTGTAAAAAGATGCAATACGAACAAACTCATTCTCTCTTGTTTCTCATCTCGACCCATCATACCTATAGAAAGACAAGGGAAAACTGGAACGGGATAACAAACTTCAACCATTTTTACATCAGTTCAACCATTTTTACATCGAACAGTCCAAGTCGGCTCCATTTCATGTGTTGAAACATTTCATTTTGAGTTAGACTTCGCACATAAAAGTTTAAAGTGAAGGAAGTTCCTGTTCATCATCGGTCTAGTTTAAACTTAAGCTGTCACTGTTTTTCGTCCAAGGTGTGGAAGTGTAATTGTTGATCTAGCCCTAAAGTTCAATTCCACTGTAAGAGAAAGCGAGGTACTTTCAATACTTCGAGATGCTGCCAAGAATGGACAGTTTGGAGACTTAACTGTGAGTGCCATAACAGGCACACGAGACACGGGGATAAAAACCACCATGGCTACAACATCTACAAGTTCATCTGACAGTAAGCAAACCTTTGCATAGTTTGATTTTGTATTGGGTGGACTGGTCTCCTCTAAAATACTATACAGTTCTAAATTAAAAGCGTCCAGGCAGTATCAAAATTAATAGATTTAGACACTATTCAAGTGAAAGATCTCGGGCCTCTGACGAATTTCTCGTAAAGCGCTCTTTGCAGTTTTCTTCTGGGCATGGGAAGCAATTTGGTTTGTAGCATTCTCCTATATTAGCAATAGACTGGCGGGCAAATGCTTCGCAAAGTTTTTTTCAGTGGTTGAAATCATCTTTTTAACTATTTTGTGCGAACAGTACATCTTTAGATATCGCCATTCAAGGAGCTATTTATGTTTTTTTTTTTTTGTGAAAGGTTTTCCCAGCATTTTTCGTATTCATTATAAAGTCGCTTTAGAGAATCGCAAAACATCCAGGACAGCCCGTGGTACTAAGTTGTACCCATTAGAAAACCAGGGAGAACCAAGCAGGGAGAGATACAACTGAAATCACCTTTTTCATGCAAACTTGGCCAAGCGACAGGATGTTGCCCTGTAAAGTTCAGTATTTTTTTCAGATGCCTTTGTTACTAATTAATTAGCCGCGTGGCAATCCCTTGTATTTTATTGTGAACATAATTTCCAAACCGAATTAATATAAAATAGTTTAAAAATAGAGATTCGATAATATTGGAACCCTCACACTGATTATATTTAGCTTCGTCCATTTTATACGCTGAACATACACAGTCAAATCTCCTTACAACGGCGACCCTGGGGAGAGATTAAAGTGGCCGTTATGGGGAGGTAGGGGTGTAATATAATACCTGTTTTTTTTCGGGGGTAAAATATTTTTACTTTTAGTTTTATGCTGACTGTAGCATAGCAAAACCTAACTCAATCAAATATATCAATAAATCAGTAGCCAAACAGAAACGAGGTGCGATACGGATCAAATTTCGTGACCTATTAGAATTAGAATTGTAAATACCTTTGTTGACCTCTCGTATAAAACAACCACTCTCTGTCCGTCTGTACGTCTGTCCGTCAGTCAGTTATGTGGAATAAAAAAAGATCTGATGACTTTCGTATTGCACTATTGGCAGTTCAAGCGTGCGGAGATTGTGCTTGCAGCTGCACCGTATTGGGAGTTGTGATCGGTAGCCTCGTTCTCATAATCATTGCTCTTGTTGTCTACATCTTATGGCTTCACAAGAAAGGTAAATAATATTTTAAATAATCTTTATACAATATCTTGGTAATGACTGCGAGACTACCTCTGTTGTTAGTACGTTATCAGTTTCCGCTAACCTCCTACTTCTCGGTACTATGGTAAAGGATGTTAATAGGACTGTAGCTGCTAAAACAGTTACATAACACAGATACACAACTGAGACATTAAACATTTATGGGAAGTTTTGTGGTTTTTCGTTCTTGCCTCTAAAATTTTTTACGCCTTTTAAATCCGTCATAGACATTCCTTGCAACTCTGACACCCAACGTGGCCCATAATGCCATGTTCAGAGACCTGGCATCAGTTAATCTCTTTTTATTTATTTTCATAAGAAGGGGTAATGAAGAATCTAATCCAATTCTCCTTCTTTTCCTCTTCCGACTTCATTATTATGTTAATCGATTCATTTTTCCTCTTTTAGGGACTGCAACAAAGGATAGGTAAGTCTGTTAAAGCAGCGCATTTTTCATTCGTCTCAATTCTTAGGTCTTAGGTCTTAATGATCGCTATTTGAAATGTTATATTTCAAACGGAGAAATAAAACGCGGTGGCCTGGTGTTTAATGCGCTGGATCCGGTTCGAGTAGTCTGGCTTTCAGCTCTACAATGATAATTGTGATGTCTTCTTGGACAAGACTCGTTATTGTCACGATGCCTCTTTCCACCCAGGACTATAAACGGGCATTGAGGAATCAACTGTTGGGATGGATAGACTTGTAGCGCATTAACGGGGAGTACCACAAGACTCCAAATCCGTTTAAGAAAACGTCATAATTTTAGAGTAATGTGGCCTTTCAGTTCACAAGTTATAGAGTACGCTTTATATATTTTTTAGTGTTTCTACTACTGGCTATTGAAAGCTAGTCCATAACATGTTAAATCTAAGACTAGCTTAAACACCTTACGTTTATTTATATCTAGGACGAATTATAACAATGCTTTTTTTAAGGGCCATTCGCTACAATCTGAGCATTTGAACCTAGAAGCTGGATTATCTTCATAAGAAAAATAATTTGTTTATTTTTTAGGGTACATCGAGCGGTATCTAATGAGGAAAGAGGCAAAACAAATGTAGGTCTTCACATAACAACAGAAAAAAGCATCTTAAAGTAGTCAATATAAAGTTATACACGGGCAGTACCATTTTAGTTAATTTTAAACTGTAATTAACCCCTTAGGGCAGAGATGATGTTGAGACCATCAAGCTGTCACTCATAGAGCAGTGAAAATGGAGTTTACAGGATTTATAGCACGTCTAAAAGTTTTTCCTTTAAGGTGGCTCAATAAACAGACGCCATTTTACAGCGATGCCTGCGAAAATGCAATTCCCTTGAAAACACTAAGATCCAATGTGATGTGATACAGAATGTTTCCATCGATCCGCTGGTTTAAATTTAGTGCTTCAGATAATGTAACTGTGTGTGTTAATAGAATTTTTGGCATATTAGACTCAAGTTGAAATGGATGACATTCGACTGGACAGCGATCTCGACGAGAGACAAAAATCTGAAGTTTCCCTTCAAAGCCAATACACGTCACTGGAGCAGGCTTCTCGATTACAAAACGCCTCCGAAGATAGAGGGAATAATCTTTCAACAAACACTGCACAAAGCAGCCAATACGCACCTCTTCATCCGTCGACACGCTCCTGGGAGGTTCCTAGACAACACGTGACTGTAGAAAAGATCATTGGTAAAGGTGCGTTTGGCCAGGTTGCCAAGGGAACAGCAATAAATCTTCGAGGACGCCCTGGGAAGACACTAGTGGCTATTAAAAAGTTAAAAGGTGTGATATGATCAAAAATATCTAAAACAATAGTGCAGATTATGTTGCGCAAAATGTTACGGAACTTTTAGCTTGGTGACATGTACAATAGACAGTCTTTAAAATACCCATTTTACTAATGATAAGGTGCTTGTATTCCTCCCTAACAATAACGTTAGTGTGATATCATGATATCACTGTTTCCACGCTGATGTCAGTTGGTTTCGACTTAAAAGGAAAAGGCTAATGCTGATGTAATGAGGGTTGTTTTTTCGCGAAAACTTGGTCATATTAGTAGGCTAGTGGCTGCGAAACATCAATGTATAAATAATAATTATTAAGAATATAATCTTATTTTGCATTATATTGCAGAGAATGCGCCCGAGACAGACAAGAGAGACTTGTTATCAGAACTCGAAATAATGAAACAACTTAAGCCTCATCCTCATGTCATCAAGCTCCTGGGATGCGTCACTGAATCTGGTAAAACAGAACAAAAGCCCATATGTAGAGAAGTTAAAAAATAGTTCTCATTTTTAGAAGATGCCCCATGAATTGTGGTTAGAGCGCTTGGAAATCGTTAAAAATTGCCGCCTTTTAACACAGGCGGCGGACATTTTGGAAATTAGGATGGAGGCTATGATGTAGAATTAGACAAGGCTGGTTATGACCCAAATCTCTCTTTTACGCGCAAGAATTATGGTTCCCTGTATTGCTGTTAGCTGTAGCAACACCGAAAAAAAACCCAACGGACGGGTCACTTTTTGTAATTGCAAGCTACCTGAGGATGAGAATCGAACAAAAAAAACCGGTGGCTCACTTAGATAAAAAGAGCGGGTGAATTTGAAGCCCCGTAACTGTTTTGTCTGCGGCGACCATTTTACCGCAAATCACTAGGAGGAAGATCTTCAGGTACGTGAATTTTTTCATTTGTACTTCACATACTCATGATTAAGAGGATCTACTAAATTATTTCTTGAAAGCAGTCGCGATTTTCTGTACTTTGTTCACCAAAACAGGCCTTAACCAGTCTTCTTTTTCTTTTTCCTCAGCAATAAAAGCTGGATTTAGGGAATTACCCCAGCTCATAGTCATAGGTATATGGCACCGTGTTTTGATTAATTTTGTCATTCGTGTATAAGAATATCGAGCAGTTCGTCTGATACTCGTGTCCGGGCAATCGAGACTTGTAATGTTTATTTACTTACAGACGAAGCTTCTCCGAACGAGACGCAAGAAAACTAAACCACCACTAATGGAACAAGCTGTTCTCGCCATTTTCAGCTATGCTCCAGTAAAAAAAGACTAGCTATGTCAAGGGAAATGGAAATGATCGAGCAAACCGTAGAACTAGCATAATAGTAATAATAATCAACGTTCACGCACATACATTGCATGTTTGGTCTACTTTGGTGGCCTTCGAAACTAAGCACTTGTGACAAATATTTCTTTAGAAAATAAAGGTTGTATTAGTTTACTTTGCTCGAATTTACATCTTGTTTTAACAAGTTATGCACCACACAAAGTTCGTTTAAAATATGAGCACAACGAATTTGCAAATCGGAAAATTTATTTTCTGATCCCAGTTCTGGGGTCATCACAGAGGGGTCATCAGAGGGGTCATCACAATCTTCCGTCTAGTAGGGCAAAGGGCCATCATGGCCCTCTACCCTACTAGACGGAAGATTGTTTCCTTACCACGACTAATAGCCATTTTCCGTCAACGTCCTGATGGCGCTTTAGGTACTTGTTGTCGAAGGCTAGCGGGTCAAAATAAATGCAGCCTTGCAGAAATCATGCACACTTCGAATGTTTACAATATGTGTGGTGGATTGGGGGGGGGGGTATAAATCGGCGAACAAATGCGTAAGAAAATTTTCGATAGAAACTGGATTAGGATTGTGTTAAAGTAGGTGAACGCAACAAAAACTGACGTATTCTGCGGGGATCTTCTAGTCTCAGATTCTAGTCGATCGCTCCGGACATGACAGAAAGACAACAATTGCTGTTCGCAAAGCAACTGGTCTAAACGATTCGTTCTCAGTAATGAACTTGTGTGACCTTACACCGTAGTCCCCGTCTCACAGTACTGGTGTGGAACGTTAAAAGAACCCACACACTGTTCGGAAAGAGTAGGGGACGAAGTCCCCGGTGTGATGGTCTATCACTTACTCTGTTCTGAGGGCACCTGTGTATCCTACTATTCACTCTAATAAGATTGTCATCTGCGTGGCTGCAAGTTGTATAGGTAATCGAATGATTTCGAGTGCAATTTGGAATAAATAAGCACAAATAAATGTTTCTAAGACTACAAAAAATTGCACGATCCCGTATAGGGCGAGTGCAATTTGTAGTCTTAGCAGTTTCTTTTAACTGTGAAAAGCAGGTTTAGTTTACAATGAATTGAAGAACTTGACCACAAGACAAAACAAACCTTCCAGCGGCGTTGATGCGGCTTTCTTTACAACTGTTTTTCGAGTGGTTTAAAAACTCTGTGCCGTGTTCAAGCTTTTCTTCACCGAGAAGTAACTCGTCAACCCAGCACAAATTACTTTAACTAAAATGCAGAGAAACGAAACTGAAGTCTACCACGAAACGGATTTTCTCCGCGGCACTGAAGGACATTTATTAACTTCCTCTGGTTGCTTACTGACTTAAGCTTCTTCATTGGACGTGGTACAGGTTAGATTCGCGTTTGTCGCGTTTTGTTTGTGAACTATCTTAACGAATCTCCAAGCTTTTCTCTAAGCTTCTTCGCAAACGTATAATACTTGCACCTTTCGTCTTCAAAATTAAGATGTGGTTGGTTCTTAGGACGTCGTTTGGTGTACTTCTTCGCATTTTGCTTCGTACCAGGGACGGAATTTTACAATTTACTTTTTGAACTGGGATTTTGTCATGCCGCGTGATCGCCTACGGCATATTTCAATTCAGTCAAGCTCAAGTTTATGTTTTTCTCCTCGAGGCTTTTGTGTATTTTTCTTGTCTTGAAAACATTTCGCGATAACTAGTCTAGTAGGTTTTTGCTGAGCTTAGTATTTTGCTTTGTTATGAAGTCTTTGTTTTAATATTTTATATAGAGTTTCAATCTTCGTCTAATTTTTGTCCGCCACTTTGTTTGTCCCAGCTCAATATTGTAGGAGCGGTCAATCATTTTTAATTTCACTGTTTTGCACTCAATTTCAGTTTTTTGGACTGGTGAAATTGCACTGTTCACTGATATGGGATTAATTGAGATGTTCTCAGCCAATCAGAATGCAGAAATTGTGGCTTGTATATTATCAGCGCCTAAATAAGCAGTCTGGCAAAGTCCCCCACAAAGTGTTGTAACGCGCTTTGAGCTTTAGGATAAAGTGCAATATAAATTCCTGCATTACATTACATTGCATTACACCTTCCTGCGAAAGAAATACAATAGCCCATCCTTTTGGTACCTCGTTTTTAACCTGACAAAAATCGCTTGCTTTCTCATTCTGTAATGTAAATGTCTGTTGTTATTCGAGGTCTAAACGTTCCCTCAGAACGTCCATCTCCTGGCATAAAAATACTTTGGGTTTCCGTACGCCTAAGATGCGATTGTATAGCCCCATCAGCGTTAGATTCCACTGTTTCTGAGTGATCTCCTTCTTCTGTGGACGTTCAGTGTTGTGGATCTAGCACAAACGAGGGTATGGCTCCATCTCGGGAGTTTTCTAGTTCCAGAGACGGGTCGCTCTTTGACATCCATTCCCGCCATGTACCACTCCTTGTCTAATGTGACGTCATAGCCTCGCTTGCATTTTAGGAAACAAAGCTGACCGCTTGCAGCAGAAAATTGATCAGAGACCAAATAATTGCCATTTTGCAATAGTTCTTTAACTTAGTTTCTGTATACCAGTAAAAATCATGGTCACCACTTGTTTTTATTGTTTTTCTCCAAATAGATCCCATCATAGTCTAACATAACCTGTGTCTATTTTTTTTATCTCGTTTTCTTCCCAGAGCCTTTGTTAGTGCTGATAGAATATGTTCCATTTGGAGATCTGCTGGGATACCTGAGAAAGAGCCGTGGACTGAATGATACTTATTACAAAGACCCGGATATCAAGCCAAAAACAAGTCTGACGTCACAACAGCTGATGAAGTTTGCTTGGCAAATTGCTGATGGAATGTCTTATTTGTCATCGAAACGCGTACGTAATGAACTCAGTTATTGGCCTTTATGTTTTGCGCCCTGTTTTTGGTTTACAGCGGAATTGTGCTTATGGCCGCAAGCTTCTCAGTCTAATAGTTTCAAATATGCCATGCGGCGTCTCTAGGAAAACTACCGCAATGGAGAAATTTCAAATCTACGTGTTAACTCTACTTTAAGGTGAAAATTCATTATCAAAGAGAAATGTAATTATAGTACTTGAATGTTTACTTGAATGTTTTATTCAAGTAATTTATAGGCTATATATACATTTTGTGCTAGGTTTTTTTGTAGGCAGACCGGTCGTCTTCTGTAAAGCGTGAATGTCTTAAGGGTGAAAAAGTTGATCTATGTCAACTGAAAGATCTTAGCATGAAAGAAAACACCACCATCCAACCTGTTTTCATCAACCACAGGATTGAGCGAGACCTGAAATCACGTGAAGTCAAGCCGCCAGTCGTTAACGAACAGTCCCTTGGGTATCATTTTAAATGTGACCTGTGCGATGCAGTTATGTTGGTTTTACGCGCCGCCACTTGCACCAACGCGTCGATGAGCACCAAAACCCATCGTCATCAATTGGAAAACATTTTCGCGAGGAACATTCTTT
>OMLO01004021.1_pt1 | contig 12215 bp, 6 predicted proteins | sample 1674811 | NCBI WGS metagenome assembly OMLO01 (sample SAMN06265003, study PRJEB25207) | coral metagenome | isolation source: Coral host | place: Mexico:La Bocana,Puerto Morelos, Mexico | collected 2008-11-13
TATACTCGTGAAATTAGGAAATAATTTCACTTGCGTTTTGTCAAAATTCTAATAATTTCCCTCGCCTAAAGGCTCGGCAAACGCGCGTGAAATCACTCGTCACCATTTGATTACCCATACTAATCAACCGCTATTATCAGGATTAAGCTTTTTCACTTTTATGGATGCTTGGCGTTAAAGTGTTTTTAACCCTTCAACATGTTCTTGGGACCAAAGGATGAAGCTTTGGAAGTTCCACAAACTGAAACAAATACATATATATATGTAATATATCTACAAACAGAAAATCATCTATCTATCGTATACGTGTCTTGATTTCGACGCATAAAATGAAAGAAAAAAGACTTTCTCGAAGTTAACTTTCCAGCACATATGAATAGAAGGTGTTTCCAGGACTTATTAGACTTAACCAAAACAAATAATACAGATTTAATAATGTAAAAACTAGGGATTAGATTGCAAACAACACCTGAAACATGACCTTGGGTCTGCGATGCTGAAAGAATGCAGCCGTAAACCTCGACTCGAAGGATACTTTCTTTATACCAGGATCTGGGCTGTATCCGAAGAAAGCGTGTGGCCGAGAGAGATTGGTACACAGTCAGAACCGCGGAATCTCCACTCCTTGCGTTGATAATAGCCTTAAAAAGATTTTAAAATTCAATTCAAACAAAGTAGTATTGAATGCCTTCTTTTAGATCGTACGCAAGGAAAATGTTAGTTTTTTGTAGTGGTATGTGATTAGTGGTTACTTCAGTTATTCCTTCCTGTAAATCAATCAATCAATCCATCAATCGATCAATCAGTTAATCAATCAATCCTTCGGTCAGTCATTCTGTTATTCCGCCAGTCAGTCAATCACTACCTACCACAAAAAAAAAGAAATGATAAAACGAGCATAGCAATTATTCTAGACCTTTGGAAGCAATGCCTTTTCCTCCCTCCACACATCTCCGTTGGTACTTGTCAAGGCATCAAACGTCCTGACGTGTTCTTTAGAGTTTGGTTTTCCTTGTATTACGATCTGATATGAAACAAACCAAGTGGTACATCATTGTATATACGTTCTAATCTTCATTACATTCTGCTTTCAGAAGAATAATGAACGAAGGCAGTGTTTTTTTTTTCTTTTTCGTCCTTCTTTTCAAGGGTGGCTCTTTTGGAAAGGTATGTGTCTTCGTTATATAGTCTACTTAAAAAAAAAAAAAAAACATTTTTGAACAAACCATTTTCAGCTGAATAGGCGTCTTGAAAGAGATTTGTAGAAACTGTCCACCATCAATAGATGCAGATCCACCAAATGGGGACCAATACCCGGCCCCACCAAACCTGGCTTGGTGAGGACTGTGACCAAGCGACGAATGAGTTTCTTTGTAAAACGAGGACGAAAGCAATTGACTCTCTTTGATATTGCCACTCCTCATTCCCAATGGCTGCACACAAGAGGAGTCTATTATACAAGAAAAGTATATATACGTATATATCAATACAAATACTTTCTTTGTTTTTCCTTTGGTTTATGATCGTGTCCAGTTTGAAATCCGGGGGCCTGCATTAATAGCACTCTCCCCCGGCGTATTATTTTGTGAGCGTGAACGCTCGATATAATTACTAGCCCAAGCAAGATAGGGGTGGGCCCTTCTAAGTGCTTAATAATTATAAAAATAACCTTGCTATTGCGATTAAGCTTTTCTCCTTGTAAACGGTTGATACAGACTCTATGAGGTCTACTGACGCCACACATGATTAGTCATCCTGAGAATTTAACGGTGTTTCTTTTACAAACCTAAAACGTAGAAATAGAATGACGTATAAGCGCTCTCTGTGATTTTCTCGACCCTTTCCCCGGTGTTAGGGTCTGTGTAATTGTCTTGATCGCTGCTGTACGACAGTGCTGCTATCACCTGACCAACGTGCAGGCGACCGGCTCGGTGAGTCTATCCGGGTCAATTGACAGATCATATTGACCTGAGAATACATCTTGCAGTTGAAGTCTGTTGAACTGTAAAAGTAAAGGCCGAGTTATGCACTTGTGACAGTTCTCGCGTTACTTGACATCTTACAACATTTATTTTTAAATTGACAGAGAAGGGTTCAAGAAATCAACCATTAAGACCTCGATAAATTGTTAACCCTATTCAGACCGTGCTCCTTTGAACTTGGGGGACTAACGAAATATATCAAAGTTTTCTTTCCAAAATATACTTTGGGAAATAAATGCTGGGTAATATGGATCCCCTTTTCTTTAATTTCCTGACGAAGGGTTGTGAGACGGGGCCTACGGTTTATAGTCCTTATCCGAGAAGACTTGAAAGTCTAACCATTTGTGGATGCAATTATAAAAGGCAGCACTTTTTCCTCAGTCAATTTAAGACCCTAAGTGTTGGCCCGGCCGGAGTCGAACTCACGACCCCCGCATGGTAGCCCGATGCTCAAACGACTGAGCCACCGGTGCGCGGCCTAGCCTAAATTGTAAATAAAATGCGTCTTTTACAGTGTATTTCATACACGGATAACGATGCTAACTATATGGCATTATAACATTTTAAAATAAACATAGATTTTTCCAGAAAGAGAAGTACCTCTATGTTGTCTTCTTGTAAAATGTCTGGGGTTTTTGATTCTGGAGTAACAATGAACGAGCTTAATTCGCCTTTAAATGACACCTTGATGAGAAGAGTGATTTGAGTTGCAGCGGATGATGAATTGCAGTCGTGAGTCAAGTTTACGTGGAGTTTTGTTTTGTTTCTAAAGGAAATAAGAATAAAAATGAAATAAAGCAAAATATCGGACTGTACAAGATGCAAATGATACAAGAAAAGATAAAATTATTTCACAGCAATATTTAAAGTAGTAGGTCAAGTATTAGTCATTTTGTTTCTCACTTGTAAACAAAATGTGTTTTTTACAGCATATTTCATACCCAATCTGATACCGTATTTATTGTCTATTCTGATTTTTCTCAATGTTTGAGGAAATGGACATAATATTCCCATTTCCATATATATTTCTGCTTCTTTAAGTGGTTTGTAAGACACCCATCGTTTCTCAACCCAAGTTTCATTGCAAGTCTAAGAGACTCGAAGCGCGGGACAAAGTCGTGCGTGTATTACGTAATTCCTTAAACCGGTTCTAATTTTGTAATACAGCTCTATTTTTTTGTCTCTTCATTTTTCAAAGATAGCTTATTTAGAGTCGTGTTTTTGTTTGTTGGTCTGTGGAACCGTGACGTGTTTAGTGGTTTCCCTATGATCGCAACGATAAGTAAAATGTTTTGCAACAATCGTTGTTCGTTACGGTATGTTTGGAAACCACCTTTAACTTCGACTTCAGATAGAATATTTAATAATGTATATAACATGATGAATCGATCAAAAAAATAATACAGCGTAAAAACAAGCAAATATTTTAAGCATAACAATAGATGGGAGAAAATTCGAGCAAAACAAACTTGAGAAGTGGTAAAATAAAAAAGAAAGTTATTACTCAGTTACCCTTGAAACAAAGGTTCGCTGTCATCGACCCTAAGTTGCAATTTTAATTTTGGCCTTCTGTCATCATTGCAAAAACCCTGTCAAATGAAAGAAAATATATATGTAAAAAATGGTGTTAAAATAAGCATAGTTATTTTAAGACGTATGTAAGGCTAGCCATAATTATCCATTGTTAAAATTCTTGCACTTTCTTCATATTTTAAGATGATCACAGAAACATGTTTCCTGTTTTTGTACAAATTTCAACATTTCTGACGATTTTTGGTGATGGGACATTGCCTTTAGCTTGTTTAACACAAAAATCAATGTAATAAGTAATTATAATCATAGCGAAATTTTTCTTGGAATGATGGTCCTGCAAAGGTTGTCTTTGGTCTAAGTTATGACAAAAGATGTAATGTGATGTGATGTGAATATCCGACTATCCCTACTTGACGGTTGTTCTTAAGACTTCTTATAACCTGTAGTGTCAAGAACAGTCTTTCGTCTCTTGATGCGTTTCAACCAAGAAATAACTGAGGATAGTTCAAATGTTTAATTGCCAGACGAAAAATCAACGCTTATTTATTTACCGGACAAGTGGGCTCCGAGATCTGAAAAATGTACCCTGATAGTGAAGAAATCACCAAAAATTTCATTGATAACTCAGATACAAGTACTTCAATCCAGACCCTCGAAAAAGTTAAAAAAGAAGTGGTACATCAACTTCATTGACTAATGTTATTAACTCAATATACGAATGATAACGAACGTTACAAAGAAGTGTTATCGATAGGGAGGTTCACCTGACCCATGTAAAATCTTTAGTATTGTTTTCTAGTTCTTTAATGACCTCTAGGAAATGATGATAATTACTATGCGTTGGACAGACATATACTGGACGAAATGCAGCATAAAGCCCCATTTATACGAGCAATTTTTATGTGGCAATTTTTATTTGCCCGTGTTGATGATGAAAAATGACCAATATTTATGTGCATGACAACTGTATTTGCTGAAAAGCTGGCGTGTTAGTTTTTATGTGGCAAATAAAAATTGCCACATAATATTGCCCGTGTAGACGGAATTTTACTCATTTTTACGCTTATTAACTTAGAAAGGTTTCAGACTCACCTTCAGAATCGCTAAACTCAGAATTATAATCTGAATAAGACGGACACCTCTATCCATGATGCTGAACACAGTCTGCATTAGGACTCAGCACCAATGAACTGTCTTTCAAAGTATTTCAAATAATATTTTCCTGTGACAGGAACACTGAACAGAGTACAACGAGACCATTGTTATGTAGGATGTGTTGTTGCACAACATGCTATGCCGTGTTGTTTGATGTTAATGTTTATTTTTGATTTCACCTGGATCCCAGTCGATAATCACACCGATTTGAGACCGTTTCATAAATGCACATGGCAGCGGGGGTTATAAATTTAATTTGCTTAACGTCAACAATTTATTGAACAATGAAAGTTCTCGAAACATGTCCATCTGCCAATAATAACAAATAATAACATCATGGCGAGCGGAAGTCTTAAGTGAAGTGTAAAAACGAAGAAGATTAGGGAAGCAAACCAATTTTTTAATATTAATCATTTGACCTTAGCGACAAAATTGTTTAATAGTAGGCTTGGCTCTAAATCACGAAATTAGCTAAGGACTAATTTACATGCTACGAGGTTTTCAAACGAAACAAATATTTTCACCAAACGTTAAACTTTATTTTCCCGTCGTTTCCATTTCTTTGAAAAATAAACAATGAAACATTTATCATTTATAAAGAATCATGTGACGTCGCTTTCACATTGTCAAGAGAATCACGGATAAGTGATCTTTGATCCATTTCGGGTGGAATATGATTCATTGTAAACGTGTCTCGGTCTTCATAATTTTATAAATGGTGGTAATGACTCTTCCATGTTAAGGAAGTTGATTAATGTGCATAATCTTTTAAACATTTTTTTTCAGTTTCACTCAAGACAATAACAATTATAACAAGATCACCACAAAGATTATTTTGCTGTACAGTGTGTAAAACAGTTTAAGGACATTGACAAACTTCAAAGTCAGTTTTCAAAACTGTTTAAAAATATAAAGTTATCCTGAGCTAATAGTTTTCCTTTCTTAAAGGAAATCGACTTAAACATCTATTGACAACAATGTTATTTTTTTTCGTTTTTGTTGACGTTTTCGCAAATTACCTAGACCGTTTGCAATTTTGTGACCAGCGGTCTCAGCGTCCAATTAAATAATGCGTGAACAATATTTCGCGAACAAAAGAAAACATAAATAACCATTGCACGGTCTTTGACCTGGAGTGTAAGGAAAATTTTCAAAAAGCAGCTAAATCTGTAATCTGCTAAGGCTTTTAACAAGTCAGCTGACATGTCATGTCCTAATAAAGCAGAACAAAGTATCTATCAGCTGTGTAGTCTGGGGTGGCAAAATGCAAACCGCACATTTAGCATTTGTTGCAGCTTTTTGCACAGTTTTCGTTCATAAAATCTGGATTTTTTACACACTCTCCATCCTTGGCCCAACTTTCACAGTTTTTCTTCTTGTCCTTGCAACCTGTGCGAAACATAGTATCTTAATGTACAATAACAGCTAGAGACAAAGAAGCTGCAAGAAAAGCAAATACGCAGACAAATAAAAAATTACTACGAGAACACAACAAACATACAAACTTAAATACAAACAGCACCCATGAGACATATAGGGCCAACTTACATTTCGAACAACTTTTCCAGCAATTTTCTTCCATGAATGTTTTATTTTTCTTGCATTCACCATACTTCGCCCAAAGTGGGCATTTGTTTGGATGTTTGTCGACGCATGGAGCTGAAATGAGTAGATGTTCATCGATTTCAATCAAAGTGTAACGCAATTGTTGGCATACTGGGATAAGAGGCAGTATGGACGAGAAGTAACAGGAGCAGGTGCAGTGACCTGCAAATAGATGTCCAGCTTACCACAAAATGAACAGCTTTTCCAGCAGTTCATCAGCATAAACGGAGGGGTCTTCAAACACTGACCATTAGCTGCCCATTCCACGCAACCTGAATGCTTGTTTTCGCATTTTGCTGAAATGAAGTAAAAGAGATCTGAGCATGAATTATCTCCTGGATGGGATGCCAGTCCCAGGCAAGTTAACCCCATGATTTCGACCGATTTTTTAATAACCAGTATCAACATATAGTACCACGTGGAGAGAGGCGCAGTTAGAGTTGCTGTCTGTGTCTTACCAGAATACAGAACGCAAGAACGTTTAAGTCTCTCTCATCAGTGAGAATATATAATTTTTTTTTTCGCGATCGGGCGACCGTATCGCTTACAATATCAGAAGGTCAACTCATATCTTATAGTGAGAACTACTGACACAGCGTGTGGACCAGTCTAGTAGCATCATGTGTGGCTAATCAGCTAATCTATAACTATCATAGATCTTGGCTGTTAATTAATAATTAATACGTTATTCGTAAGGGATTGGACAGGATCAATCTAAGTGAACAGTTGACTTTGAAGGATCGAAACTTCGCCATGCATGCAGGATTGAACTCGAAGTTAGAACTCTCACGGAAACGGTAAAAAGACAAGCACTTATGAATTCTAAAAAAGCACTCATTCAAAATGTTCAAAGCTCACATGTAAGGCAATTCGAATAGAAGAAACAAAAATCAAAATTTACAGTCATTCTGCTAGTCTGACCTTCCTTTAAGACATACAACACTTAAGACAGACAGACAGTCAGTAAGACGGAAAATCATACAGACAGATAGACAGACAGTCAGTCAGTCAGACAGATAGATTAACAGTCAGTCGGTCTGTAAGTCAGGCAGACAGACAGATTAACAGTTAGTCGGTCTGTAAGTCAGGCAGACAGACAGATTAACAGTCAGTCGGTCTGTAAGTCAGTCAGACAGACAGATTACCAGTCAGTCGGTCTGTAAGTCAGGCAGACAGACAGATAGACAGATAGACAGACAGACCGATAGTCAGACAGACAGACATACAAACAGACAGTCAGACAGACAGAATTTCGGACGGTCTTTGAGACAGTCAATTGTGGACAATCAGTCAGTCCGTCAGTAGTCGATATCAGTTTATTGGTCGGTCGGTTGGTCAGTTATTTAATCGAAAACTTCTCACCACAACTCGAACAACTTTTCCAGCATTGCTTCTCCATAAAATTTCTGTTTGAAGAACACTGGCCATCCTTTGCCCACATGATGCATTTTTCAGGAAATTTATTTTGGCAAGGAGCTTTTGATAAAAGAAGAGAACCATAAAAATAAGTCCAAAGGTATTGATTTTTAGGAAATTCAGATACTAAATTAATTAAAACTATAACCTAGTGCAAGTAACAGGAGAATCCAGTTTATCCGACCCACAAAGCTCTTTTAGAATTCTAATTGGCATAGTCAAAGACAGCCGGAATTTATACCACGGTTAACGTAGTATGAAGGGACTTGGAGTATTTCTATTTCTTCTCCCCCCACCTCCCGTTTGAGGATTCGCTGGTAGCCAATTATACATCAGGGTAGAAAGACGCTCTGTGAGAGGAGTGTGGTCAGGGATGGCGCAATGGTGAGGGCGCTCGCATCCCACCGATATGTCCCGGGTCTGATTCCTGGCGCCTGCGTCATATGCAGGTTGAGTTTGTTGTTGGTTCTCTTTCATGACCTTTCATGCTACGGGAGGTTTTTCTCCAGATACTCCGGTTTTCTCCTCTTCTCAAGAACCAATATTTCGAATTCTACATCTAGTACATCTACATCTACATTTATTTAGTTGATAAAGTCCCGCAAGACATAGCTTAGAGAGTGTCCCCAATTAGTGCGAGAGCGCTAAATACATTAGATAGTAAAAGCAAGAACCCCAACCCGGGAACCAAATAATTTCAATAGAAAACTAGTTGTTGTAGACTGCAGCATAACTACAACAACATAACTAACTGCTTTATACCATATTTTTAGACTAAAACTACTTACAGACATACAGCGCGAAAAAATTGGTAAACAAAGACTTAAAAGCCTGGAGGAAATTATGCGTTTTCTTCTGAGTACTGTTCTGCTTTTTTAAGTTTCCATTACAATTAGCTATCTTTGTATGTTGTTCTAGCCTGAAAATGCTAAAGAATAATATCGGAAAGTTTATTGTATCATGTCGTCTGCATGCGTATACTAGGAACAATGCAGTTCCTTGAATCAATCTTTTTCCTTTACGTACTGACATTTTTAGTAGGTAATGATTTCAAACAACTTTTCCTTCTTATACAACCTATCCTAGCGATAGCTGAAATGAAAGTGAAGAGCCAAAAACAAGAGTTGACTAATTATTGATTCATTTATCTCAATGGCTAGACTAACCGCATCTCGAGCAACTTCTCCAGCATTTTTGTTCCATGAATTGCCAGTTTTTTCTGCACTCGCCATGTTTGGACCATTCTGCACACTGGGTTTCTTCGTTTTCACACTTAGCTGCATGAAAACAACAAATTAAAAGTAAACAAGGCTAAGGCAAAACATCGAAGTAGAGAGCACAATACTATTTGGCGTAAATCCAGGAAATTGGAACCTTAATTAAGTTACTCGTTGCTTATCTGTGGCAGCGATGTCCGTTCTCCTTCTTCGTAAGTGAAATACATAATTAACTATAAATTAACCGTAAACCATACACATGTGCCAAAAACATCATAACAGACGCATCCTGTACATATCTACTTCGCCAAAGTGCGTATTTAAACTCAGGTTCATTGGGTGTCTCCAGAAATCTACCGCATCTTCTGATGAAACACAATCTCAATTTGACTGAACCACTATAGAACAAGTGGTTGTCATAGCGTTGCCATGAATTGAAATGGATACTAATTATAATCCGATAGCTGGGCAACGTACTTGTAAAGGTTCTGGGCTCGTACTAAATCTCTTGGTATCTCTTAGGTTGCCCTGCGTTGGAAACTACCTGGGCTACCCGACAAAAAGAAATGTGGTTGGCCTATAATTACCTAGCACCGAAGTTTTGCATGAGCTCAGAGAGATAAAACTCAGGCGAGGTATATTTTGCACAAAATAGGGATAAATGGAGGGGGATTGTCGATGCCTTATGTCCCACAGAGGATGAGGATCATAGAGATTAAGGTAAGTTTAGTTGCGTCCTTACCACAGTTGGTGCAGCTCCGACGACAGTTGGTAGCCATAAAGGGCTTATTCTTTGAGCATTCTCCTTTACTGGCCCAGTCTATACAGTGCTTGAATCTATTAATGCACGGACCTAAAATGTTCGAAAATAGAGGGAATGCCTTTTTGTTTTCTGTAATAGAATTTTATAGGATCCGGAACGCGATATAATTATAGCTACATAGGTCTCTTGTGAGGTGAAAAGCTTGCCATTGCCTTTTAGAGGTCAATTTTGACAATTGAATACAAGCCATCAATTCATTTTATCATTATTGTTATTGTTATTATTATTATTATTATTATTAGAATTGGGTTACTAGATGAAAACACACATGATTCACTGCAACTCTGAAACTCAGAGTTGCAGTGAATCATGTGTGTTTTCATTTAGTAACCCAATTCTATACACCGCTCTACACAAATGTGTATTGAGCACTCTTTAGCAGTGCCGACCACAACTTCTCATGATTATTATTATTATTATTATTATTATTATTGTTATTATTATTTTCAAAGTAATAATAACTGTGAAGTAACGTTTTCAAAGGAAAGAGTTTTTCTTCTTAACTATCACTGTAAGGAGTAGTTTAGGTATTTGCTCTTTTGCTTTGCTTAAACACAACATGCAGTCAATCCTTTTGTACTCAATTATTGCTAAATGATCCGATGAAGAATTTAATTATTTCTGTTGCACTTTCGTACAATGTTGAATATTGCATCTTTTTTTTTTGATCCGATCATTTTTAGAAGTAGTTTAATTATTTATTGCAACTTAGCACCACTGATCGGCTGGAATGGAAACTTATTTTAAAGTAGGCCCACCTTGCTGCCCTGCGGCACCCTGACCAGAAGTTGCAGTTCCACTTGACACAGAAACGAGGCCTGGTAGTTGCGCGGTACCTAATGAAATCCCCGGGATAGGTTTAGCACCGGACATCTGACTACCTCCAATCAAAAGCGGAAACTGTGGATTTAAAACAATCTGTCCATTGTGAGTAAGAACTACTCCAGGAGCTATGGTGATGTTATATCCACTGGGCTTCACTGGAGGTTTTAAGGTGGTGCAGGGTCCCGAAGTGGAATTACATGAGACATTTGTCGAAGGTGTCATAGTTATTGTAGGGGTAGGACTTGGGGGAGTCGTTAAGGTGCTACCTGAAGCCGTTGTTGTTGCCTCACTTCCAGGCGTACCTGTGGTTGACCCTCCGGAAGTAGAACTTACGCTAGGTGAAGTTGTAGCAGAAGGAGACACAGAAGCAATGGGCGCTGACGTTGTATTGGACGCATTTATGACAGTAGCTATAGGTTTCTTTGCTGGAGCTGCTACTGCCTTTACTTGAGCTCGAGGCGGAGATTTCAATGCTACAATCTTACGTTGTGCGTTGTTTACTCTGGATAAGAGGCTCTTCAGTACTTCAGCAAAGGTATTATCTCTCTTGTAACTTCTCTCCTCATCAGGATACTTGGTAGAATTCAGACGAATTTTGGTGTGAGCTCTATCGTATCGTTCTTTGGTCAACAAATGTCTTGGAGAAGAGTTTGTCTTAGATGAACAATTACTGCTGACATTGCAGTCAATGTAATTACTTCCTTCCACCAGGTAAAACGTTGTTACCAAAACAAACATGACAATACTTGGATAGCCTCCGGACATTTTTCAATCAAGTGACGAACTTTTTGTGTTCGCTGCTTTAATCGAAGAAGACGTACCTTTCTGGTTATTTCGACCTCAACACTTCACATTTCACGCAGTCCGAAGCGATCTCGACTAGCGATTGTTACTTATTGATCATCCATAATAAGTAGTCCGAACGTACTGTGAATGATGTGAACCGTAGAAAATAACGTTAAACACCACTGTTTTGCTAAACAAGAAATCAACAAGAAGATAAAAACAGTCAAACAGGTTGTTTTTTTCTCATAAATGTTAATCGTGTGAGCGTGTGAAACATAGGACGTGCCACCTGCTGGTGGGCTGCACTAGACTTATCAAAACAAAACAGGTCAATGATTGTGTTTCCGTCGCAGTGAATGGTCAACTTAACAGTGAAAAACCCTGACCTAGCTAAGTTCTTTTATCTCCTGGCCAGCCGCCTGGGCAAAAATAGCTTGATATATCACACGAAAAACAGGTCCATAAATCAATCATGTGAATGGTCGACTTAGCAATGAACAGCCCCGAAATATATTCACTGGTTTGAAAATTGAGCCAGCTTTAGTCACATCAATCCTTAATACAATATATCACATGAAAAACGGGCCAACAATGTTTGTCTATCGCTGTGAATGGTCGAAAATAACCCCGCAATATTTAGCTGGTTTGAAGATTGGCCAAGCTTAGATCATCTTTCTTCTCAGTAGCCAGCCAGCAAGGCACACAAACGCTCGCGGTCATGAGGAAATCAGTATTTGTACCTAGACTGAAGAAAAGCGCGCATAAACCAGCAATTAATCTTAAAGAAAAACAAGGAAATAAGTATGGGTAATCAAATGGTGACGAGTGAAATTAGGAAATAATTTCACGCGCGTTTTGTCAAAATTCTAATAA
>OMLO01004022.1_pt1 | contig 12215 bp, 5 predicted proteins | sample 1674811 | NCBI WGS metagenome assembly OMLO01 (sample SAMN06265003, study PRJEB25207) | coral metagenome | isolation source: Coral host | place: Mexico:La Bocana,Puerto Morelos, Mexico | collected 2008-11-13
CTTACTTCTTAAAAGACCTCACGGCTAAAAATACTAAGAGCAACACCGCCGAAAGTCTCAAGTTTTATTTATGGAAATGTTGCTGAAAAAGTCGGCAATTTGGGATTGAAGTTATTTTTCACAATAACTTTTTCGACGAAAATGTGACCACAGCAAACTGCAAAAGGCCGGGACGTCGAAACAATCGAAAATCCCTTCAGAAACGGTGATAAAAGCGTTTTAATGAATGTTATATATAATTTAGAACTTAAGGTTGGCGTTTTGAAGTTAACCAAATTACAACTCAACACTGATGATTGTCAAGAAAAGATCTTGTCTTTATTTTGTGCCTCTGTACATTGTTAACATCGGAGAAAAAGTACTCCAGTCGCAATTGTTTCGACAATGTAAATTTGAAGCTGTTCACCTGTATCAATACAATAATGCATATAATGCAAACTCTGGAACAACATACTTTAGTAAATGAATTAATAAAAAGACTATTTATGAAAAATTATCAAGAGCACAGCGACAAACATCAACCACGAATCGATTTTTATGAGAAATATGAAAACAAGACACTAAACAGTACTCTTGCCCAAGCAACTTTAGTTTTAATTAACAGAGACATTCCTAATGACTGCTTTCATTTAATTTTCAATTTCCTTTCTGCTCGTGACCAGTCAGTCAAATTTTCGACATGTCTAGTTCCTATTTAATCTAATCTCAAGTCTCCCATATAAAAAGTAGCAACTACTGTACTGCAAAATGAAATTTTCCCAAAGAGTTTCACCGAAAATTATGCAAACCCCACAGGTAGAACTTTGTTTATTCCATTTATTTAAAACATCACTACATCGTTCAGAATAAAAAATGATGAAATTGCAAACAAATGTTCAGGAATAGAACGATAGAATAGAACCTCACAGGTAGAATCTTGTTTATGCCATTTATTTAAAACATCACTTTCGCTCAGAAAAAAAAACAATGGAATTAGAAACAAAATGTTCAGGAATAGAACGATGTTCAGAACAGGTTTAGAGGATTCTCAGCCACACTGGGGCAAGACTGATTACCGTCGGTCGTGCAGTACAACAAAAAAAGCCGAAAATGTTGTACTTAAATTAAACGAGACGCCTTGAAAATCATTAACATCGATACCCAGCTTGAAAAACTGGTCTTTCACAGTCGCAAAAATTAACACACGCAAAATAAGAAATATCCAAAATTAGACTTCAACTTAAATTTTGCGCACTCGGTATGTAGTTTCGCTGAACAGTATCATCTCTAGAAAGAATTGCAAAAGTGGCAATTTTGTGACGGGGAACCGTTTATAAACGTACAAAAGACTTTGGTCGTCGAAATGTAACATGAATCACAATGGTTTATTCATATCATGTAATACAGAGCCTGAATAACGGTCTATTGGACACAAAACACATTTTAAGAAGTAAGTACGTAAGAGTAGCTTTGCCCGGCTGTTGTGAAACTTAATAACTGTTGTAAGAAGCTCTGCTGTTACCAAAAAATATTAAATAAGATGGAAATGTGGCAATTAGGAAAGTACGAGTTACCGTGTCTCTTGCTAAAGGCAAGAGCTAGGTCTTATGTTTATAATGAAACGAAGTCACCGTGGTACATTTCAGGTGAATAACAGTACCTTAATTCATATTTCACCGGTATTGATCACCTAGAAGTCAGCAATATGAAGAAAACACCTTTAACCGAGAACTTCTGAATTTGTGAGTAGTTAATATTTACAAGCAGAATAACTGATGTTCGTGTCATGGAATAGCCTAGAACGACAATGTGCTCACTGGCACCCAATAGTGGTCATAAATTAGTGAACAAAAGATTACATTATTTGTTTAGCGACTGACATAAATACAGGTGTTTTGTAAAGTGTTCTTCGGCTACGCCTCCGGTGGTGGGACAACAGTTACCTCTTTCTCATCTTGGGTTACGTATACTTGAATTAAATGCTACTGTTGGAGCCAAGTTTTGTCTAATCGGTTCTATTGCTCTGCGAAGACTTAATTGCCCGAACAAATCCTAGCCTTCTTGCAGCCAGAGAGTTTCCCCAGGTTTCAGAATAGTGCTTGTGCGGCAAAACAACATATTGTTACCGCTCTTCGTAGAATAGTAATAGCGCGATTATCGGGAGACATTAAGAGTAGTCCCGAACGGAATGCAACCTTTTTGTCATAATAACGAAAGAAAGCCAAAGTAAGTTAAAACGCAAATAAAAAATAAATCAAAGATAAATAAAAAATAAATAAATAAACAAATAAATAAAAAATAAATAAAGAATCAAGCAAACTGGCAGCCACTGTCTAACTGGAATTAGCCTAGTCAGAGTGAATTTTCTAAAGGCTATCAGCCCTTTGGAGTACTGAAACTATGATGCAAAGCCCATGTAAAATGATCAGGTCAGTTCGTAGTTATTCATGAACGAAGCTCTCCAGAGGAAAATGAACCAATAAAAAATCTGGCTAACTGATGGATGGTGGAGATTCTCTGTTCAAGAACAATGTTGATTCGCAGTCAGACTCGCCCTGCCAGCACAGTCTATTGTAAAACTCTGGCATCCAAAGATACGAAGACTTGACATAAAAGCATCGAGATGACCAGCCAGGTTGAAAACTGTTGTCAACGAAGACATCCCTTAACTAGGAGATTTGGTGAGCGAGGTATCAATGTTATTTACAATCTTGAACAGAATAAAAAAAAAACAATTAACCCTCATCCCTCCAAAGCAAGGATTAACGCCCTAAGAAGCATAAACGCGCCATTTTGGCATCATTGAAATGGAGGAGAGGGTGGTCCAAATGTTCTATATATTTTGTCCAAGATTGTAGCTTGTGTGAACCTGCAGGGCATTATGGGCATTGATTATTGGTTTTAGTGACAGACTCTTGAGTCACATTCACAGTTTTGTCTTTCTGAACTATTTATTTTTAAATCTAACCGTGACGTAATTTCTGTGTTTTTTTCTAATACCGCAGAGTAATTTTGAGTCAAATGAGCAATGCGTTCCATTACATTACGTTACATTACGTTTATTATGTCGGCCAGGAGGTCCAATGTTGACCGTCAAGACCAGAAATTAAGAAAGAGACGAAGAATTTAGAGAAAATAAAAAGTAAAGTCGCTACCTGAATTACTTTGAAAGGAAGATATTTATTGAGTTGTTGTTGGTTTAGCTCAACATGTTCAGGTATTAGCGTAGTTTTAAAATTGCTCGCTTAGAAAAGTCTCAAGCTGAGGTCAGAGGAATGCAACGAGAGAATTTGCCAATATTTCTTGAATAGAAATTCCAACAGTAAACAGTTTACAGAAAGTCCGTTAACCATGATAACCACCTATAAATCTGTATTATTGTATTAAATGAAGTTATTATTATTATTGTAATGATAACTACTTACGTAGTTAATGATTGTAATAATAACTACCTACGTTACTGACTTGCTTTTTATGGAATACCCTAGAGCAACAATGCGCTCGCTGGTAGGTAGTAACGGTAGGTAAACGAAAGGCTAGGTAAACGCTAGGTAAACGAAAGAGAAGGATTAATCTAGCATTAAATACTGTTGTTTTGTAATTTGTTCTTCGGTCTTACGTCCCCAAGAATGGGACACCAGATACCACTATCCCGTCTTGAGTTACGTTTTGGATTAAAACTCTTTTCCACTCCTTACGAACTAGCAGCAAATTTTCTCGTCACAAAGCCAAACTGTTACCGGCCAAACATTGATTATTCCGTGTAGCCTTAAAAGTAAGACACATGATTTAACAAAACATGATACCTTGATACATGATACCATGCGCTACCTTCTTTTTCACATTAATACAACAACAACAACAACAAAAAATACTTTTCGGTTCTTGTAGTATTTCATATTGCCGTTGAACTGCTGCAAGATGCAATCGAACGATCGTTTCTCGAACCAGTGATGGAAATGTTTTCTTGCACTTCTCTCCTATGCATCGCTAACTCGTTGTTTCTGCCTGCGCGAAGATTGTGTCTCCTGCATCTCAGCATTCTAGAGAATTCATTTCGATAATTTGTGTTAAATACCGCATACACTATTGGATTGCAGGCGCTGTTGGAGTAGATGAACCACTGAGTTGACATGATGGCTGAAACAATAGAGTAGGTCATCTCAGGTTCCCCAAAGTCCATGTAGAGGAATAAAATGTGATATGGCAGCCAACACACAGCGAATAAGACAACGACAATCACAAGCATGCTGACAATCCGTTTTTGACGCTGTTGAGAGACTTAAAGTGGTACAAAAATCTGAGTGTCGAATAGATGCAACTGTCTGCGTGTAAATAACACTCTACTCATACACCTTACTGACTATCATTAAGCAATACAATAGTTTTTCCCCGTTTATATAACTTCATCTAAACACGAGAGGGTTAGGAGAATTTGACACAGGTATGCAAACCCAAGATGCATCATATTACTTTCATAAGATATTTCTCAAAAAATACGTGCGAGTCTTAAACGCCACAACCGTATTAGCATACTTTCATATAAACACCCCTATCGACCAATATGCGCGTCTATAATTTTATAACCTGTATTGTTGTTGTTACTAAAAATATCCTACTCATACGTAGATACTAGTGTCTACATGCATCTGCGTGACCTTAAATTTAAAATGGGTAGCGCAAGCTTGGAATCGGTAGACCAATTTGTGGTAAAACAAAATCCGAAATGATATCAAAATACATTGAGGCATTAGAATTCGGAGGTAAAAATGTGCGCCGGGCGCCAAGCCTAACCGAAGAAAGTTACAATCGTTTAGAAGGACAATCGACATTCCTGCCCTCATTACAGGTCAAAGCAGGAATTTTTAGAGGCATCAAGCCCCTTAAGCGCGCGCACATTTGCTCTATCAAAAGTACACTCTGCTATCAAGTACCAACTATAGCATAGACTGCCATGTTTTACATGGTATACGTCGGTAAAATCGCACGACCATGTCACACCAACTAAAATAATTATGATGTTCTAAAGCTCTCTAAAAAATAATGTTTTTGGTGTCTTTGCCAAATTTAATATAGTCTTGGCAGCACCTCACGTTGCTGGGCAACGTTTTAAATAAAAAATAAACAAAATGCCTAATTCATAAAAATTGAAAAATACTCAACACTAAAACGAATCTAATTGTTTACTCGATAATTACCGTTGGTTTGGTCATATTAATAGGACCTGTCAATTTTCAGCAATCAGAATTCTGCATACGTGGGCAGTACGCCGCGCGCTGTAGTCGGAAAACAGGCCTTCCGAGGAGGCTCCACCAGCTCGCTTCGTTCGCGCATGCACTCATTTCTGGCGGCTTTGCTCATCGACTTTGCTCGCACTATAGCAAGCAAGCAATCTTTCATTTCATACCCTTGAAATGATTCAGTTAATTCGTTTGATTCTTTGGGAAGGTACTAAATGTAGGTTTCTAGAGGTTGGTTGCTAGAACTATAGCATTTCTTTTGAAAACGCAGATGGAAACAAATGGTCTTCTTAGCAGACGTAATTTCGTACTAAACAAAGGCTGAGACCGTTTTGTCTTCAAACATCACGGACAAGGTGTGCTCAGTCACTCACTAAACTTCCCACGGTGTTTCGTAAGGTGTTTCAAAGAGAAGAATACAACAAAGACAACACTTTAAACAGCAAAAGCTCAGAGAAGTTTTAACATCGTGTCTAATCAGAACAACTCTGCGTGGGGCAAAAGGATTGGGAACTGGTCAAAGCCACTTTTAGTTTCCTATAATCTCTAGTAGCTTTGCATTCCTGAACTTTGTTTTAACGAGAAAATATATTATAAATAAAACAAAACAAAAACTCGTTGAAACCTCAAATGTTTTATATTAAAGGAAAATTACGGTAGGTATGTCATTGTTCTCAACAACAATAAAGCTCTTAATGTTTGTTATTAAAACCTCTGAGAAAAAAATAAAACAAAGCAACATTACAACACAAACCTAATTACCTTTCTGGGAGTTTTTGAGACTCCAAAGTTTCCGTATTATAAGAGAATAAAGAAGACAAATGGCTGCAAGCGGTGTAAAATAGAGGAGGACTGCTACTAGTAATGTATACATTTTCCTTGATGAGGTATCCGGCCAGATTTCGACGCACAAGTCTTTACCATTGGCGCCCTGGATTATATGGGAAAATAGCAACAACGGGAAGGGCAAAGCCGTGGACAAAATCCAGATTAAGGCAACACACATATATGCGTGATGAAGTTTGGTGTTGGGCCGCTGGTATAAAACACACATCTTGAAACGATCTGCTGCCACTGCTATCAGGGTTCCTACGGATGCAGACAACGACACCCCTTGAAAGGAAGAAAGAAACTTACACATGAGTTCACCGAACGGCCAATACCCTAAGTGTCCCAGGGTCGTGACCATAGGGACGTTAAGAATGCAAATCAGAAAATCAGCCACGGCTAGGTTTGTAATGAAGACGTTAGTGACCGTTTTCATGTGCGGCCGCCTGATTGTTAGAATCACCAGCAGGTTTCCACCGACGCCGAAAACAAAGATCACGGCATATGCTAACAAACGGAGTGTGGCCAGCTCTCGCGGTTCACTGTCGTGTTCTGAAGGCGGTGAAGTAGTGCAGTTGGAAGGCAAAGAAGCGTTATAGATTGCAAAACAATTTAGTGCTGACATGTCGATGAGCTTCCTACAAGAACTGTTTGCAGAATGAGCAAAGTTCGCATCGTGCCATTTACGCTTTATGACGTTTTGCGTTACCAAAGTGACGCGCGCGCTTTGTATTATTCCACTTGACATTTCAAAATCGACAATAACAGATAAAGGATGCACAGCAAAATCTCGAGATTTAACATATGCTAGAAAAGCTTTGTGTTAGACAGAAGTTAAAATGCATTAATTTTCATGCACAAGTCCGTGAGTTTAGGCCTAACGAAGTATTTTTTTCTCACTTTGTAAGATTATTTGGTTTTTCGTACTGTTTTTCCAATGGTTTCCTGCAAATCCTGTTTTTCTTTTTTGCTTTTGCTTTTGCGTGATATCCCAGCTAGAATTTAAAGCCGAGGTTATGATAGATTGACCTATATCTTTTATTCGAAAGTGGGTGGCCGGAAAAATGACAAATCTTCAGTAAACACTTCGGCCCAAGGTTTAATTTGGCCGGGGCTTGTTTGAATTCGTAATGCATCTTTGAAAAATTCTTGAATTGGCTTAGAATAATAAAGAAATTATAGTGACCTGAAAACACCGTTTGAAGGACACATTAAACTGCTTCGCCTTATTGAATCATGTATAGTAGTTTAAAGACAAAAATCAATTATTCTTCTAATTATTGCTTTTTGATTTATAAGGCTACATTTCGGATACATGGTTTTTTTGTTCCTACTACATACTGACATCTCCTACCAAGCAAAGTCGAACTTCTCACATACAATCTGGTGTATTTATTTAGCGTATTTCACTAGTTATTCCTACTTACTAGCGTTAGATTTTTCTTACTGTATCTTACCCCTCCCCATCTTCACTAATTGTTTCAAATTTTTGTAATTGAACAGGAAGTGGAGGAATTATATATGTACAAAGAGTCAAGGACTGAAAGAATCATCTACCTTACTCTAATCAAAGAAAATCATGCAATTTATACTGCAAAGACAGCAAACTGTTCGAGTACTATATTGGTCGATAATATTGATGGTTTTCTTCTATTAATTTCCGTGTAAGACAAATTGTGTTATGTACAAGTCACGTATTTCCGAGGATTGATAACTTCATAATTAAATAAACCTTTAAAAGTATTTGCGAGATAAATTAAATGAGTAAACGGCTTTTTTTAAGACTAGATGAATAAGTTCGTTCCTTTAATTTTCTGATCGCTTTTGCAAGACTATCCTTTGGAGTAGATGGTATGTCAAAGGGAGCGACGCTCCAAATGCCGAAATTTCGCGAGATAGTTGGGCGTTTGGGAATACTGAGGGTTCTTTTTGTAAGGTTTTCCTATGATTTTGAGCAGTGATTAAAGTCTTAAAGCAAAGGACATTGCCATTTTTTGAATGACAGAAAAGGAAATAAAGATAGCCACTTTAGAAAGGTTTTGATTAAAAGGAAAACAAAGTCGGAAAAAGGCTTAATTAAGGGAAATTCTGCCTCGCGGCTGTCTCGTTTACAGGAAACAACTGAAGTGGACAGACGAAATAAGATAGTTCCAGTAATAAACAGTTTTTCCATGGTAATCCAAACACTGGCTGAAAATCTCGCAAACTACTCAATTTAATCTTGATTCTAATTTTGTTCCCAAAATGTGAATTCGAAGGTTTTTCAACATGGACTCGATGTTTTCCATCTTCAACAATGTGACGAACGATACAAAAAACGCAACAGAAATTGGGCCAACGTCGGCACCAAATGAACCAGCGGGAATGGTTGAAAAACCCTTCTACAAATGGTTCCGCGTCGCAGCATACAGCTTCGTCTGGCTGAGCGGAGTGTTTGGTAACCTCATGGTTATCTTCGCCAGTCGTAAACCAGGCATGATTACAGTGAGCAACATTCTCATAGCAAACCTAGCAGTGGCAGATTTCGCTGTCTCACTCATCAACATTCCCACCGTTGTTGTTTACGGTCATCTGGTGTACTGGCCATTTGGCAGTTTTCTTTGCAAGCTCATTCCATTCCTGCAAGGCTTGACGTTATCTGCTTCAGCTGGAACATTAGTAGCCATAGCTGTAGAACGATACTGGCAAATTGTTCGATACACGAAGCGAAAGCCTAAAGTCAGAGAAGCTTACCAAGCCGCTGTAGTCATTTGGGCGTCATCCATTTTCGTCCCTCTTCCGCTGGCGGTGTTCAGTAAGATCACAATGTCGAAACAAAGAGAAGAAGAATTCGCGATCTGCATCGAGGAATGGCCAAATCAGAAAATAAGGCAGGCTTATACAACGCTGTTGTTCTTGCTGATGTACTTCCTTCCCTTGCTGCTTATCTGTGGTCTTTATGTACAGATAAGTCGCTTCTTGAAGAACCTGCCGCAAAGTCGACGAGGTGCGTACAAATGCTTCTTGTTTCAATTTACTCTTAAACTAAACAAATTGCGGAATCAGGTATATGTGTTTGTTTAATGAAAGGCTTTCTTTGTTTATGAAATACATGTTTACATAACAGTTAAGTTTATTTTCTAAATACTACTGCTACAGAGAGAAGATAAAGAATACCAACTGATATGAAAAGAACAGAATTCCAAAACAAAGAGAATGTTAACACAAAAAGACAACCAAAACAAAAAATACAAAAAAAAGACCAAACCAAAGCATAAAAAAATACCAGATAAAGACGACCAAAACATAAAGATATCCAAAACATAAAAAATACCAAAGAAAAAAAATATAAAAAAAACAAAAAGAACGCCAAAGCAGTCTTCACCGACTTCATCTCATCTAAGATCGGTTAGGTCTTCCTCATTTTTATTAAAAGGGTGGAAAAATACTGTTGGAAATGCAAAGGAACTATTGCTATAAGCGGAAACATATTTCAACTTTGCTTTAAACACGCGGCGTGCAGTATCCTCGGAGACCCAGAGGCTGCTAGCCGGGACAATCAGAAATTTTTGGGCGAGAGATTTTTCCGAGAGAGATATTTTTACTTCAAGCGCGGAAGAGCCCCTCTTCCGTGTTTAAAGTGAACTGTCGCTCGAAAATATATCTTGCCTGAAAGTATCGCATCGTCCCGGCTAGCAGCCCCTGGGTCTTTGAGGATGGGCCTTTAGATACTCAAGCCATATCATGCAAAAAAAAAGTAGCGGGCATGATGGAACGACTGGAAGTTAATATGTCATTTCCTATCAAATTAATATTTGTATTTATTCTGGATGATCGATCTATGTTCCAAAAACCACTTCTGCCTATATGTTCACCTCAAAACTTGTGAAACGCGTTGAAACGCCATTGCGCATTGTCTTGACAAAACAAAGGAATCTTGGTGAAAATAACGAGTCCCCAGTTTTGTCCTACACTACTAGTGATCCCTCTTTCACTCCGTCGTGCGTGACGCGAGCTCCTGAGGGCGAGAAGCACACAGCCATTAGTTTCCTCGTGGTTTATTTGTTGTCTCGCTCGACGGACTAAGCGAAAGAGGGACTACTTCTAATCCATTTTTGTCCTAGCTTTGCAACGCATCTTTCTGACACTTATTCCAGATTTGTTAACAACATTTGAAGAAATTTAAAACGAGTTCATGTTTACGCTCAGTAAGATACAGACTCCTTAAACTTCATCGTAGTTCGTTTGTCACGAGGACTTATGCAAATGATGAGCAAAATTGACAGCAAATTTAAAAGTGTTCAAAAATTGTATTCAAAATTGTGTTCTGTACAGATCGAATTTTGACAAGCTTTGTGTGTTGTTCAGATTCAAGTGCGGAAACAAATACTATAGCGGCATAAACAATCTCGTTTCCAGCCTCTCTCATCTTCCCGCCCTCCCAATTCAAGAGGGGGCGAGAAGGTGAGAGACCCCGGGTGCGAGATTGAAATTTGTCTACTTTACTGATATCTTGCTTGTGCGATTATTTTTTGTCAAAAGTCATAGCTTTAATTTATTGCGACATTTTCGCTTAATTCGTGACACAAAGGTGTTGGCACAAAAAATTCTCCTTTTAGTGTACCCAATTTATGTCTCATTTCAGTAACCACCCGAGTTCAAGGGAAGACAATCCGAATGCTGATAATTGTCGTGGTGTTGTTCGGCTTCTGCTGGTTACCATACCATATTGTTTACATGTACCTTGACTTCAGTCAGTCGCAATACACCCAAGCTATCACCTCACTAGTCCTGATTGTTCAGTGGCTGATTTTCGCGAACAGCGCCTGCAATCCCGTTGTGTATGCAGTCTTCAACGTCAACTTCAGGCGAGAGTTCTTTGCGATGTTTTCCAGACAGCAACCGGGACGTAGGCAAAATAATGAGCGAGTGCCGGTACGCGTCCAAGCAGTGCAAAGCGCCGTGTAAATGTGTTACCGACTTCCTTGGGCTACAATACAAAAGACTCAACGTAACAGAAGATTTCACTTAATAAGAAAAATGTTATTTCTATTTATGTTAGCTAAATATTAAATGTTTTACTATGTAAATTCTTAATAAGAACAATTCAGCGAAGATTCACATTATAAATATGTTTACGCTCAATTTAGAAACATTCAGACTACAATGTGAATCACGAATATAATTGTAATTGTAATTTCCCGAAGTTCGCGGGCTTAATTTACAGTCTTGCCACATGGCCACCATGCTTGGTGATGTTTTGCAATTATACTTGATACTTGATTACTCTCTGGTGATAAATTAGGATTCGCTTTTCTGTTCAATGTTCAGTATTTTTTCCTCATGAAGATCTTATGGCATTTTTGCAGTTATCATTTCATAGAATGAAGCCGAAATATGTTGAAGCCTGTCGCCACAAACGGCGACCTATTTAATATAACTAATTCCAAGTTCCCGTATGAAAAAATTAAAGCCCGTTACCTCGAGTTCTACCCATTTATGTTTATAAGTTATAAAATCCCTCAGTGTTCTCCGGCCAGGAAAGATATGAAAAAAGTTCAATGAGAAATCTGTTTTTCAAAAGAAGAGGGGGGCGCTCGCGTTACTGCAGTATTGGACAAGTTTTCTTACTTCGATAATTTTAATCTTGAAATGCGTTATTGCGAACCTGCGGACTGCGGTCTTTTTGGTCGGTATTTAAATACGTTTTCCGAGCCTTTTCCAGTTTCTGATTGAACATTCCCAATGCAATTTAGCTCTCATGCATGGTAACGATAAACTTCAATTCCTGCAATTTAAAGTAGAATATCGCAATTGTAAAACATAGGGTAAGTTAATTTTGTTAATTACAAGCCAACAAGCCTAAGGATGTTACTTATTTTGTCCTGAATCGAAGATTACCGGACTTCACGTTCTTTAACAAATTCTTAATTGTGATGTCGTATTATTTGCTCTAAAATTTAACATAGAGAAAATTGTCTTAGAGTATTGCGATATTTGTCGAATTTTTTGGTGATATTGTGATGTTCAGAGCTCGCCAATGTCCTCCTCGAAAAAGACATCCGGGAGATCATGATGAGATCCAATTAAAATCAAGCACCAAGTTGCTCTCTATTATTATTATTATTATTATTATTATCAGTCATCGATTTAATTTCAGCTTTAGGCAATCGATAGCGGTGATTGAAT
>OMLO01004023.1_pt1 | contig 12215 bp, 8 predicted proteins | sample 1674811 | NCBI WGS metagenome assembly OMLO01 (sample SAMN06265003, study PRJEB25207) | coral metagenome | isolation source: Coral host | place: Mexico:La Bocana,Puerto Morelos, Mexico | collected 2008-11-13
AAATTGCGTTTTATCCAAATCGAAAAATTTTTCGCAGAAGTTCATTAGGTGAAATGCAGAATTAGATAAGCGAAAAATTTTGTTGGACATTATGGGCACTTTAAGACATGAACCGCGATCCAAGATGGCGGCTGCTCTTCCAGTCACCAACTTGGGTTTCAGTGTCAGGCTGTGTCCATAGCGGTAGTGGATAATATTCCTATGAAAATGTATCTGTCAAGTTACGAAACGTTTATCGGCCGCTAAACTTACATATCGGAGAGCAAAGAACTGAATACAAAAAGTTGACTTACCTCGTAAGGTGATAGGAGAGGTTTAGCAAACGCGTATCCCCAGTCAATAGACAGCCGTGGGCATGCCACTTGTACCCATCTGTGAAAATGATACAATGAAAGATTAGTTCCATCAGGTTTGATTGGTTAATTACTGGGGCTACTTCAAGGTTTGAACCTCCTGAAAATTTCGTCGTTTGTAACCCAAGTTAATCTTCTCCATCCTTAACCATCTTTGTTCCTTTATGGTTTATTATTGGCTCTTTGATGTTCTTCTATCTTAGCAAACTACTATTTTCAGGTTTTCTTCAATTTAAAGGTAATTTTTACCTGTCAAAAAACCCAAACACCGTGACTGAGCGGCGACTAGGTAGCTATAACTATTCTTTTTTGGAGCAGAACAGGTTGCTACACTGTTAAGGCATGTCTGGAGAAAGTGTTAGGGGTTGGTTTTCATAAACAGTGAGGAAACTTCAGTAAGCGTTTAAACCGAACAAAAAATGCAACAAACACGAAGAAATATTGATAAATGGATACGAACTGATTATGTAACGGTTCTGTGAAAACTATCTTAACAAAACATTTAAAACAGCAGAGAAATAACTTTACAGGGAAGTGTCGGGACAGAGTAACAGAAAAGCTACCTTTTAGCGACACAGTAATTACAGAAATGGAAGAATGAAGCCTTTCGCTGTCTGGCCAAAGACACCCATTAGCACCTCCCTGTCTTGTTTTCCTTTGAGTACCCCTAACGGTGTTTTTATGAAAGTGTTGCCGGGTAACGAACTTTACCTTATGACGTCAAGTCGACGTATAATCGTTCGGGTACTCGAGCTATTGTCCATTTAGGTAACAAGAATCGCAAAATCTTGGGCAACCCCTACGAAGATTCGCCGATACCAACATTAGTGTCCTTGAGTGAAAAGAGAGTCCTTTATTATATTCAACTGTGGGTAGTTCAAGAAACCGGTGGCATATCAACCGTTGTCTATGTAGAGAAATAATTTGACAAATCAACACTGAAAGAAACTTACGCATCAATATCTTCGAATAAACGAAGTTTATCGGGGAAAATTTCAGACATCAACACAATCACATACTCAAGTCCTGCCTTGATAAACCTCTGTTCCAAATTCTGAAAATAAACAATAAAAAAAGGTCAACAAGTTAATCTTTATTCTTGGAAGCTCATTTAGGTAAATGTACAGTCTTCATACAAGGTAAAAGTGAAGTCTGCATACGAGCCAAGTGGCTCATCAGGACGGAGCTTATCCTGTTTCTGTAGCACTCAGTAAAGTGAATAGGAGTATTTCTATTCCCTCCTGGGTGGGATGCTTGTCCATTGGAGGGATCCCCCCCCCAGCATTATATTTGCCGGTACCCCATTTATACACCTGGGTGGAGAGAGGCACTGTGAGAGTGAAGTGTCTTGCCCAAGGACACAACACAATGTCCCTGGCCAGGGCTTGATCCCGGAACACTTGATCCGAAGGCAAGCACACTAACCGACCTAACTATGAGGCCTTAACACCTCACATATTGATCAATCTTAACCTGTCTCTGTTTTCATCACAAAAACTTTCTTTGTACCAGTCACATCAAATTCCTTTACACAGAAATATTGCCATCTCGTTTCCCCCTACTGTGCTTTATTTTGAAGATACCCTCCCCCCTTCCATAATAATGCGCCGAGTGCTGTTACTGCCAGACCACAACGTAATTAAATCTAAAATCCCCAAATGAAAAACTCAATCAAACATAGAATATTTGCAAGATGTAACGACAAAGCCTCCTAGAATGTACGTACTGCCGGCGGCTACAGTACCTCTAACACCTTTGGACTGCCTTGTCTCCCTAACGTGCTGAGAATAAGTCCAAATTTCCTGGCCTTTGATGCGATACTTATGGCTTCTTTTCTAGCTTTAAACATGGCGTCAATATCGTAACATTCTCTGGAAAATACTTTACTGTATGGATCGTACCTATGAAAAGGAAACAAACATCATTATGTATGATGAATGACAGGATGGCCTAATCAGAAGACAAACAAACTGACTTTGGTTATTTATTTGGCATTGACTTGTTTCAGCCTGTAGCATGGACAGACAATTGCAGGAGGATTGCATTTGTTCCTTGATGGATGCTGCTCCAGCAGGGTAACAGATAAGCTAAGATATCCCTCCCTCTTCTCAGCAATTCCTTGCAATATACGGTAGAGGCCCGTACGGCTATACGCCGAGCTTTCCTACAAAATATCGGCAGTACACGTTTATACGAGACACAGAAAGGGCTGGAGAGAGTGAAGTGTCTTGTCCAACAACACAACATAATGACCCTTGACCTTTCAGGCTAGATCATCGCGTTCGACTGTAGGAGAACGTAGCCAAAATTTGACGCAGGACCCCTTTGCATGAGCGCGTTAGCAGGAAGAAATTTGATTTAGTGGATAAAAAATAGGCGGGTAAGGTTCCGGATACGCAAAGAAAGGTGTATCCGAAGCAAGTAAAAAAATCAGTAACCAAGTAAAAAATCGGATTGCTTGGCCATTTCGCCCCGCAGTAAGTTACTCCAACCAAAAGTCACTTCACTCCATACAAAAGTTACTTCGCTCCATGATATAATTTAAGTGTATATATGCTTACAATATTCTATTTGTGTAACTGATGTTATAGCTCGATTTATAAATACGATCTCGATGCAACGTTTGTAACTGTTCGTTTCACTCGCCCAGGTTCTCTCAGTTCTCACGCCATACGATCAATGGTCGATCGTACTTCAAAAAACTGTAACCCTGTAGAGTATGCAAAGCCTGTTAACACCTTTTTATTAAACATTTTCGTAGTTAAAGATCGACTACTACTGATCAAGCGTTTTTAGAATCATCTTTATTCATTTGCTGAAAAAAGTCTATCTCTTGTACTTTTGAATTGAAGGTATGAACCAGAAGAATTCATTTTCTTTTCTCTAACTGCCATTTGGAGCAAGCAAATGTGGCATCACACAACGGTGAAAACCCCTTGACTATTTTCAAGTATTGTACCTGTATGCTGGTATAGATGGGTTAGCAATCATGACAGCTTCCAGATGAAACCTTCCATCCCCCAGATAACTGCAGCAAATGAAGAAAACTGGTTAAAGGCTTCATTAATCTAACATCTGGGTCAGCACGCCACAGAAAACGAAATTAGCAGTTTACAAAGCTTGAGAGACGTAACGGTAAATGTATGATCTACATAACTGCAAAAAAACTCGAATGTTTAATTTTCGGACACTTTTTATCACACTTCAGACAAATTTCTGACAACAACATAGGAGACTACGTAGCTTGAGTAACTTTCCCCCTACAAAATACGAATTAGACTGGAACAACGTGAAAAGACGATAGTGTCACTGCAATCTCAAGGCAAGAGGAAAGTTTTCTTCTGAAGAAGTTCAGAGAAAATAGTTTGGCCCAGCAGTGAGACCACCCTGAAGTCACTTGAGACAATCTTGGAATGTTGCTCACTCTAGGTAAATGAATGGATATGAGTTTAACTGTACAGGCCCTGGTTGTTCAAAGGCTGGATAATGCTATCCACAGGTTGAATCGCTGTTGAATTCAGTGGATAAGTGTTGTACAAAACAAACCACACTATCCACCGATTAATGGATAGAGATATCTACCTTTTGAACAACCCAGGCCAGCTCTCTTGTTAAAAAAATACTTTTCTCAACACAATTTGTATAATTTTCACTCAATCAATGTTAATAAGGCTTACAGTACAACTTGCACAACTCTTTGAATTTCAAGCTAAAAATACAAAGATTCCCCTGATTATCTTACATGAACGCATCTTTGTCTTTTATTTTAGGCGCTGTACAACCAAGAATCTCTCCAGGAGACAGTGGCTTACACTGTGGAATCTCCACCTTGTAGTCTTTACACAAATCTTTATACACGGCCTACATAATGACACACAAAAAACAATTACTTAATTTAGTAATCAGTACTTAATCTCCCTAGAACTAAAACTGCTATGGGCCAGTCTACATTCATGTACGCTGCTGCCAAGGAATGGAATGACTTCCCAAATGACCATCAAAACTGCAGTAGTCTGAAAATGTTTAAAACTTTTTAGTGATTTAGAAAAGACTGATCATAAATGTAGTGTTTAGATTGATTATCGTTTTTTTACTATGTAATTTATAGATACTTTTCATCAGTTTATACCAGTGTCTTTCTCTCGGATTTTGCTGATCGGTCTTTCAGGGAAGGCCGAAAGGACAGCAATTTCATGAGCAAGGGATGTGGGTGAGGGGTTTCAAACCCTAAAACCTTTCATGGGAAGGGGGGGAGGGGGTATGGATATTTTTTGGAGCAACAAAAAATTGTTCACCTTGCATGAATGCAGTTATATTTGATTGGAAAATGCCAGAGTATCTTCTGACAGAAGGAATTTCTTGAGCAACAACTTTCTGAAATGTCAAACAACCAATTTGAAGATTTATACTTTGAAATCTAACAGTTCGCATACATGTACCTGAAGAGTTGTCACAAATTGTATCGTGCTCACTACTGCCAGTGATGCCCCAGCTTCAAAGTTGTACCTGACTGTGTCTACAAAATGGCTGGCATCCACTTTGATGTCCACAAATACATATAACATCTTGATTCCTTTTGTAGAGTCAATAGGAACTATGGAGAGAGTTACAAGTACTTTTGACTACATTACTTACTACTGCAGTTTTATCTTCCCATACCTTGCAGGAGCACTTAACAGTAGTTACTAACATTACTAGTCTTCTCAGATAAGGACTATAACCATAGGCACACTAGTCTCCTCTATCTTCAGAGTAACATGGTTAGCAGGGGAAGTTAAGGAACCCACACACAAAGAGTAGGTACAGCGTTCCTGGTGTTGTAGTCTGGCCTTGTCTCACAGGTTGGCGCTTCACATAGGGTTAACCTTATTACACTTTTCCCCTTGGACAAACTCATCCGAGAAAAATTGTTACATATTGCACATTGTGTGTGTATGTCTGTGTAAATTACAAAATTTAATCACACGCAAAAAGAAACATCCCTTCCATTAAAGGATGTCTGTTTGAATTTGTTGCTTGTTGGTTGATACAAATTTATATAACCGGTGCATCATCATACCAGTCACTATGGTGGGGTAATGAATGGTTAAATCTGACACTCACCGAGACACCAAGACCCTTCTTTAAAAACCTTAGCGTGTTCAAGACATGTGACTTCACATTGTGTTATGAACGAAACACAGAAAAACAAATCTTCATAAACGCTTCCAAAATCTTCAAGTGTCAGAGACCCAATATTTTCCAGGTATTATTATTTCACCCTTTCCAAGATTTCAAGATAAAATCAAAAGTTTCAGGGACCCAAGATTTTCTAGGTATCATTTGCCGCCCCTGGTGAATTATAGAAATATTACAACAGTACTATAGTTTTATAAGCCTCACCCAAGCAACTATGACCATAATGGACCATCAAGTCACATCCTAAAGCCCTAGCTGTGAAGTCATCAACACAACATGCACCATACGTAACATCTCCCATGATAATGGTATCACAGCCTGTGAATCTGACACAATCATATTCATAACATTCAGTAATATTTATGGTAGTATTGAGCTTTTCATGTGACTCAGATTGTTGCGGTTGCAGAAGAGAATAAGTGTGACAAGAGTCAAAGATTTTCTCAAAGCGGCACAAAATCACAGAACAAACCAGGTATAACAGATCAAAAAAATGTTTGTAAGGATTATATGTACATGTACTTACATGTGAAGGCTAGAAAACAGTTTGGAAAAACTGCATTAATTTGGCAATCAATGCGCCATAAAAATTAATCAAAAGGGATTCATTAAAGAGAGGCATTATGACCGACTGAGCTTTTGCTTGGGCCACAATAAAACAGTGGTGTTGAGAGACGCCTTAAAAGAGGGATCTACTCTATGAGACAATAATTCACAGTCTTTTAAAATTTGAAAGAATGAATGCCTTACTTGGCTGCTGATAAACTATTCTCAATTGACTGTAATAGACAGTGGGAAGTGTACCAGTCTGACAGACATGAATCAGAGTCTGTTTCAGATTTGCAAGAACCCTTAAATCATGATAGATTAATATATCATTATTGCTATGGCAAGTATATAACAAAACAGAAACATGGCTGGCACTGGTTCAGTTTACCTTTCCAAAATGTCTGCTATAGTACAAGCAAACAAGAGAAGTCCTTCAGGGAACTGTAATGCCACTGAAATTGTAAAGTAAAACAGTTGAGGATATTTATTTTATACATATTGCATGAATAAAAATAATACAATATTTGCAACTATTATTTGCAAAAATCTAGCAATATATATATTAACCATTCATGGATCACCAAAGAACCTATGCACAGTGACAAACATGGTTGTTCAATTAAAGAATTCGAAAAACCTACAGTGTGAGATACTGTAAAATAAAATAATAATAATAAAAAAACAATAAACTAAATATGTTTCCATGTGGTCAAGAAAGTTTGAAATTACAAAAAGCTTGACCTAATTGCGAGTTAAATATACCTCCTGTCTGCTGCATAATATATATATTTATATATTTCGCTTGGTTTCCTTGGTTTGCGTGGATAGTTCAAGTGTCGGTAATTATAAGTAAATGTAAAATAAAATATTGTTTTCGGGGGATATGTTTTTCACACGTTTTTCAGGTCAAAATCTGACGGAACTGTGCATGACTTCTAGTCGTGGATTGCAGATGAAAAACATGACTCTGCATGTCCCCCAAGCAAGCTCCTCAAACACACTTTTAATCTCTGATTAATTGAATCTAGTTTAATAATAAAAAGCAATAATCATGGAACCCTAAATCTCTGTACCTAAACATTGAAGACTGTAAATGTGCATGGCACAGCTGCAGCTGATGGAATAATTACAGTATTCTGTGCACTTTTTATTTTACAGTGAATTATTCTATTTTAATATGGAAAAATATATTTCCTCAATCATCTTTGAATCACATAGTATTATTGAAACAAATTTCCAGTCTGACATCAAGCATCATCGTCATCATTATTTATTTGCTGTGTCATAAATAGTAATTGGGAAACTGTGATCAATACGGAGTATCAACAACCTCTGATTCTCAAAACATGTGTGTCAAATAGTGGCTATCCTAACAGATACAATATCTCAGATTCGTGTCAACTACCTCTTTTAGAGCTTGTTTCCTTGATCCTCCACACAGTCTTAAAAATTTCAAAATTGTAGTTGGGAGGTAACTGTGAGGAACAAAGACAGTCATCCAGATAAGACGGATTTACACAAATTGATCGACAGACATTTTTCAACTTACAGTTAACACAAAGTCTGAACTTAGTGCATTGTGGCCTGTATCCCCAACAGCCCAGGAGTTTGTCCTGGATACTGTAGCTACAAGAATTGAAGTAATGCACATTTATTTACTTACTTTTTTTATTTATCTATAACAACTTTACCTGCATCAAAAATACTAATTTATATGAAGCTTTTAATAAGAGAAGCACAGTCTTTGAATTGCCCAATAACATGAAAGTCAGTATACACAAGAGGGCAATTCCGTGCAACAAGTTATGGGATCATAAGTGAACAACCTATTCTGCTCAAAAGAACTACATATAGTCACTAATATCCCTGTGACTTTTCCCTTCAATTTCAACTGGCTTGACTTCAAAATACAAGTCCCTGTGAACAAGAGGTTGTTTCCTAGTCTAAATACTACAAGGGGCTGTTCCCTAAAACCAGTGCCTTTGTATAATTTTTTGTGTCAAGGACTTGCCACCAGGAATAGTCCTCCAGATATTTCTCCCTTAACCTTATGACCTAATAGTCTAACTACCACCTGAATCCACACCGCTACAGGTAGTTCCAAGTACTGTGGTTTAAAATCATTATTTATTTCCCACTGTTTCAGGTTGCACTGTATGAAAATGAATGCGACAAAAAAAACATACAAATTTCCACTTGGTTTAAAACATTTTTTGGACCAGCAAATTCTCACATTCTTTACCTGTCTAACAGCATCCTGTAGCTCTGCATTATTAAGTACCTCGTCTGGAATATGTCGCACAACTCGTCTGGAATTTGCACCAACCTCTGAACAAAGATGGTAGTATCCAAAGAAAATAAAACAGCACATAAGATATTGTTTTGTTACATATGCTATGCTATAAATTAGGACATTCCAGTCTTCATCCACCACCCTACCTCCTCCTTCCCACTGAGAAGGGCAGATTCCAACAACCCAGTTTTTTGTAGTCTGCATCCTAGAAGTTTGCATGTGTGGGGTTCAAAATTTTGTTGGCTTGTTTGTCACAGCTGGTCCTGTGCCAAAGGTTGTCCCACATGGCATGAAGGGGGAAGGGGGCTGCAGATAATGGTTAAAGGTTTCGGATAAAAATGGCACGTCCCAATCTCTATTACCCTGTTACCAGGATGTAAGCCAATCATCATTGAGGTTCAATTTCTGTATTTGGGCTTAGCATGGAAGTGAGATTTCCAACGGATTCTACCAGAGGCGATTTTTCCTCTCCCTCACTTCACTCCTCACTCCCTCCATAAATCGCCTCTGGAAGCAGGGTAAATCTCTATCTGAAATCAACACATCTTTTTTTTTTGGGTAACAGTACTAGTGCATCTGGCATCAGAGGGTGATATGCCACTACGTGAGCCCGTTTTCCCTTTGGTGTTCAACATGAAATTCTAATTTTTCACCAGTTAACTGTATACATTTAAAGGTTTGATAATTTGTTTAGCTTAACATGTGCATGACCACAATTTGATCGAACAATGTGAGAATCGTGACTATATGCACGTAAGATGTTTCTGGGGAAACAAATCACAATTTACCTGCGAGTTTGTCTTTTTTCTCTCCAGCATGAGACTTGGTTCCAACAAATCTTCTTCTGGTGTTGCTCTTAGCAGAAACACGGGTAAAACTTGTTTTCTTATTTTCCTCCGTTGCTTCCGCCATGTTGTTTCTCTTGCCGCTGACCATTCTGAGTCTTACGTCATGTAAAGTTCGGGCGATATACTTATCACCACAGGATACCCAATCCTATGATTCAAATTTTTTTGATACCATTTCCCATCGTAACTTTTTTGAAATCCCACTTAGCTTCCCAGAGAACAAATCCCATTTTGCCGACAAGAAGAATTTAGAAAAAAATCCCACTGTTCATACCAGCTCTTACCTCTGACTTCGCTTCCTCAAAATTTCAGCTTCTAATATCGACCCAACAAATAATAATTAATTAAGACCCAAAAATTCACGAGGATTTGCAAAGATGTTCTGAAGACGATATCATCCTTTTAGACTGTACTAAAACGTGCAAAGTGGGGACGTTATGGCGATTTCTTAAGTTACAAGTTCTTGCCACTTCAGTAAATTCCTGCAGTCACTCCTGTCTGCAGGAAATCTGTTATCCAAGCTTTAAGTGTTCTTATTCTTCCGAGACTGGTCGGATTGATCATGCCCAGTGTTGATCTACCTCTTCTTCAGAGTCGCCTGTGTCACTGTAACACGCACTGAAGCTGTCTCCTAGCTCGTTAGGAGACTCAGATTGTGGTATCTTCAGTTTGAATTGGTCGGCTCATTACTTCCGCTTAGAACCGGCTCTACGCCTTACAGTGAATTTAAATTAACTGGTTTCAAGACCGTTTCAGGTTTTATATAACTTCGGAGGGAAAGTGACCGCCCGGTCTATTGTAATATCTTATCGTACAATTCGTTGTCTGACAGATTTACCGTGAAGCTTGCTCATTTCTGGTTATCTGCTGTCAGTTGGCTTCGAAATTTTGATGTGAGGTAAGAAAACTGCATATGATTGTGGCAGTTTGTAATATGAATTGGGATGTGTGTAGTACGCTTCTGTCCACTTAGAAACGCTTTTCACAGCTTCTTGAACTGAGGTGCCAAACACCGTTATATATTCACACAATGTGAAAGGTTAAGATCGAGTGCCTCCACATCTGATCTCATTTTGAACCGGAATTTGATCCATTCTAATGCTTTTAGTTGTAAGGCCGTAGAATTCCGAAAGTAACGCCCTCCCCCCTCCCCCATTTGTACTTTCGAATCGTTTTGGATTTAGCAAGCAAAAGGGACCACTTCTTTCGGGGAGCCGTTACTTTGGATGGGTTAAAAAGCGTTTTTATGGCAATAAACATTCGTTTCAGACAAGACGGACGGGTAACATGGAAGTAAAAGTTCTTTTTGTGTATGTTACTAGCTACTCACATGAACAAAGCAGACTGTGTATGACACAAAAAATGCCACAAATGTTAATACTATAGTGCAAACGTAGGAATGGTCGCATGTAACTAATTACACTGTATCATTTGATTCTTACGCCAGACAAATACATAAATATAATATAATAGTTTCAAATATTAATTTAGTTTTGAAAATAAGAGGACAGAAGAAATTTCCTGTTGAGTAATCCAGTCGTTTAAAGGACAGTTGTTAGGCCAATTTTGACTTTGTTGTTGTTATCCTAAATTAAAACCATGCTAAATGTTTCTTTCACATCAGAGAGCCATTTTGTACTCAAACGGAGAGGTACTTATACGCTCTGATTGGCTATCTTAGTCTGGACGTACTTGTACCCAATCTTTTACAGACTACAACTACACCTACAAAGTAAGATTGACCAAAAAAGAAAAAAAAACACGTGAGCAATTTTACATCTTTTCTTCGTCCATTTGGAACAGAACGTCTTCTGTTGTACCCTATCAAGATTGACTAAATTGACATCTAAACTAGTCAGCACCTGCGACGACTGAACAGTAAACGGCATTTACCACCCCTAAAATTATTCCTTTCTTTGAAGCTACATGGATTTTAGTATTATTTTTCACAGTGTCCACTTCTTATGTGAAGTAAGGTTAACCTTGGAAAACCACTCATCACTCTTATCCTCTGCCATTGCCTAAGAAAATACAAAAACATCATTATTAAAATTTATACTTATTTGCCTTACAAATGAATCTCGGAACCCATTTGGAAAAAAGGAATGTAAATGACGAAAAAAATCGCCAAAACACTTCAAAATCTTTAAACGGACTGTGTCCGATCCAATCAGTGCAAAACGACGACTGCGGACCGTGGGTAAAATGCAGACTGCAGACCGGAGTGCGTAGTCAGTCCAGAGAACGGGAACGACGACTAATTTTTTATAGTTCTATTTCGAATTTAACGCGATATTCCATACAGTTTCGTGATAGTTTTAACAGTGAAAAACAAACTAAATGATTTTGGAGAATCGCGAGATTGCATGTAAAATATAACTCCATTTTTTAATCGACGTTGTCCCCGGTGTCGCTGTCCGCGGACAAATATACGTGCATATTTTCGGGCCAAATGGAGGTTATTGGATACGCGCGTATTTCTGCAGGTCATCAAGTATGGTGTATATTACATACTTACGGTGTTCAACAGGCTGTCCCCGTCAGGATCAATTTTTGACAACTCTCTAAAGGCTTCATCACCAACAAAACAAATCTCATGCCCATCCTGAAAAGAGAAACAAAGTGAACAGAAAGGATCAGAAGAAATCAATAAAACTTGCTTTAAGTCTAACAATTGTTACCTATGTTTGTGGAAGAAAATTACTAACCGTGAATGATTTAAAAGTTTGAATGGTATACCGAATCGTATATCTTCGGCGAGCGAGTTTTGTCGTTCGTCTTTTGACGCGACGCAGTTGAGCCAAAATACCCAAGGAGGAACAAAACGAGATGATTTGCCGCCAAAGCATACCTACTACATCCAGAGTAGACCAAACCCCTTTGTTTTAAAGATGCGCTAACATGTAAAGTTAATCAGAATTATCATCAATATACAAGGCCAAATAACAAACTGCCCTCATAAAAACGCGCGCCTAGCGGGCGAAAATGAATTTT
>OMLO01004024.1_pt1 | contig 12215 bp, 7 predicted proteins | sample 1674811 | NCBI WGS metagenome assembly OMLO01 (sample SAMN06265003, study PRJEB25207) | coral metagenome | isolation source: Coral host | place: Mexico:La Bocana,Puerto Morelos, Mexico | collected 2008-11-13
ACAAAGTTTTTCCTTCTGCATTTTAAAATGGCGGAAAGTTTTGAGAAATAAGATAATATTTTACGTGACTGGCTGAATGTAAAGTACAGAAACGTCTTGTCGAGGCATTGAACAGATACGAGAAAGAGGAAAAAGTAAGAAAAAGCCGTTTCTTTTGTAGATAATGACTCAAAAAAAATACTCGAGCAGTCTCAGTCGCCAGTTGAGCGAGACAAACACAAAATTGTAATTGTGGTAAGAACATCAGTGACACACTCGGCTATCGTCTCATATGCCACTGTTTTGTTCTTACCAAATTTTGACGTCATCTGTGATCTATTACTGAACAGACGCACGGCAACATGGAATCTATTTGTTAAATACACCGCTCGTAAAATCCATCCACACAAAACCACATCCGGGACTCGGGTGGCGTATTTTCCATATCGTTACTAGTGAAGATAATGATGACTTCACTGTCATCATGTTTGATTCTTTAACTATATATTGGTTGTAGAATGATCGAAACATCGTCGCATCTTCCTTGTGTTGTGAAGCAAAAAGTTGTTTTTAGAATGTAGTTATTTTCATTTTCTGTTAGTTGTTTGTCAGTTTGTTGCTTTTTGAAGGTTTCGTTCGTACTCAATTGTTATTGGCAGTTCTCACCCTGCGTTGGTTCTTCTAGCGGTTCTGTCTATATTCGCTTTTTTGAGTATTTTCCGGAGAAATCTTTGGTTTTCCAAGGTCACCGAGTCTTGCACCCAAAACATGTCTACAATTAAAATATAAAACTGACTAGCTATCAGAGTTAAGATAGAGAATAGATTAGATTGCAGAGAGAACAGATTGCAGAGAACAGATTGAAGAGAGCACGGAGCACAGACTGAACAGATTAGAGCGGAGATTAGAAGGAGTTTTCGGAGAGTTGCTGTAGATACCAAGAAGTCACATTAAAGAAGACAAATCAGAAGAACAGAGTCTTGGTACCTCTCGTTTGAGCTCAGCCTTTACCTCCCACAAAACACTTGCAATCTTCCGTAATCTTCGGAAACTTCCGGTAAATGTTCGGAAACATTCGTGTAGCCTTTGGACAATTTTTGGGAGATCTTTGGGAAGTGGTCAGAAATCTTTAGAAAATTGTTACAAACGTCGATTTCAGTGTGTTTATATAATAAACAACATAATACATGGTTGCTAATAGATATAATAAAGAATTTCTCTTCTCGTGTTAAACTTCTTCTCTTCTCGTGTTAAGTGAGATATTAAAATATCTCACTCGTTTGCTGCGCTTACCCGTGAGATATCGAGTTCAACACTCGAAGAGATATCCCATATCTAAGCGGTCCAATGTATTTTCTCTATATCTCAAACGTCTTCATCATCCAGTCGATTTATTTTTTTAAAAAATCAACGAAGTAATACTGAAATAAGTAAATTAAGAATCCTCGTTGAACTACACGGTTCGTTGGTTATTTATCGGTGCACCGTGAAATAAGCCGAGAGTGCGCAAATGTTTACATCGTCAGCCTGACAACGATTGAGAGAAAACTCTTGTCGACTGTCGCGGGAATATTCATAAGGAGATTCAAATATGTTCAGGGGCATTAGTGTGTAAACCCTCATCAACTCTCAAGAATAATATTCATTTTCTTTGCTGTGGGCTTGTTGTTAATATTCTACCCTCACTTGTTGGATTTTTAATGATATTTGCTAACAGGGTACAGATGTCGTATTCCATGCCATCCCTCTTGAAATAATGGAAGAAATTAGAAATTAGCGAGTTTTGAATACGCAAAATGGTAAATGGTTTCAATCTTTTGTATACTAATCCAATCAAATTGAAGAGTAAAATTTCTGATTCGAAGATTAAACATAGTCGCGCTTAACCTGTCATCGAATGACAGTTTTTCCGAATTGACAATTACCAAAAGCAAATATTTAATGTTCAGTGTTTGATCGAAATTAGGATTCCGTAAACTTTGGCCCGCAGACGTGAATTTAATGGAATTCCTTTCTCGCTAGAACAATCATTTGAGGTCAAAGGGTTTTGTCGTTTTACAAGGTCTGAAGTGAACAACTGAATGGCGAAAAAAGGTGGAATTGGAGGTAAAAAGGATCGTCTTTTTATAAATAATGTGGTCGCGAATGGCAAAGAGGATTTTCAGCTTAGTTCGAAGCTTGCAAATCTCGAACTACAAAAACACAAAGAAATGTCTCGGTTGGAGACAGAGAAAAACAAACTTAGCTTGCCGAGCCTCAGGAAGAATGGCGGCATTTCTCTCACACCACCGCCTTCACCAACTATCTCTCCAACACGAGGCCCTCTAGTACAACGTCGAAAAAGCGACGTGTTGGCCACTGACGTAGCAACAGCGAGACATCAGTGTAAAAGCCAGACGACAGTCGATACCAATGTTGTTGGTTTACGAAGATCAAAGTCATCAAAGGACATCAGGATAAACGTGGGTCTGAAACCACCTCCTTCTCCACTATGCCGAAGTCCTGGCGCCGCCAGTCCAAGACTTCTAAATAGGCGATGTACAATTGCTCAGGCCTTCTTGTACCAAGAAGCTAATACTCTAAGGCAAGGCAACACAGGAAGAAGATTCTCGGCTGGAGTTGTACCTTCCATTCGCGTTGAAGAAAGCCCAGAGTCTCTCAACGAAAAGGTGAAGAAATTCAATGAGTGCCTGAAAAAGTACAGCAAAAAATCTAACTCGAACACACCCATCGTCAAACCTATCGAAGAACCTTCCGACGAGTTATTGATTCCGCCGAGGCCTGTAGCACACAGGTGGAAGTCGTTGCCTAATATATTTCCGATTCTTGGCAGCCAAGAGAAAACTCCAGAAGAAATGACATTTTATGAAGACATGAAGAGATGCAGGTATTTAAGAATCCCTGACGTACCCGCATTGAGCATTGATCAAATCTTCGACAAAGATTCAAAGCAAACTGCAGGAAAAAAATAATCGAAAGTTTTCTAATAATGTACTTAACGTTGCCTTTCGCCAGTTGTTGATGAAATCAAAAGTTTGCTAGCGATGGGAGGTACTTAAATTTGCAGACTCGTAAGAATAACACTTATCTTTATTTTAAAATAAGGTTTAATTATGTGACATCTCGATTCCAATTTTTGCCGGTAGTTTGATCAGGCATATGTCAGACCAAGTTTTTGCAAACAAGAGGTTTAAAATAATGGAAATGTTTTAAACCATCGACCGTACAAGTGGTCTCGACTACAATGATTTCACTGATTGAGTAGCGAACAAAAGTAGGAAGCGGAGTAATGTCTAGCAGGCCTCTTCATTTACAAGAACTCACGCAACAACACTGGAGTATACAAAACTCTGATATCGTTGTGTATCAAATTCAGCAGTATATTAAGACAATGTTGTTTCAGTGTTTTGATTGCAAACAACAGAATACTTCCATAGGTACAATCATTGAGCGAAAATCCCAAATGATTTCAAAATACGCACTTTTTGGGAAAAACTTTGTGCTAGACGCCGCTCGTGTCAAATTGGGTCCCCCTCCTCGACTATCCAAGCTCTACAGTAAATTCTGATTGCTTTGTTGACTTCGTTTAGAAGGACACTTGAAGAAGGTTGTTCGTCGATTCAATCTTCGAAAAAATGTGCGAGATTGGTAAGCTACGAGTAGGAATGACCAACTAATTCCAACTAATGGTTACCTCCATATCGCGAGGACTATACATGCATCAGGAGTTCTGGACTTCCTGTGGATCGCACGGCATTGTGGGCAGGCGGGCTCAGAAAAGTGGGCATCAATTAATTTGCAGTCTCGCCATATTGGATTACATCGAGTGGCTTGGCTTCAGAGACCTTTCACGCTAACTATGACAGTTTTGACCGTTCTTGTTATCATTCCCCACTGTTGTTTTTTTTTATTTAGAGTTTATGTAATAAGTTTAATAGGCCTTTAAAGTCTTTAAAATGATTGAAAAATCAATCTCTCATTTTTATACTAATTTCTCTTGACCATTCTTTTTTTTCATATTTAATTGATATTCATATTTTTTTATAGCGTACGTGGGTGTTACGGCGATAATTTCAATCGCCCGTTAAAGTGACTTGAATGAAGTGATTAAATAAACACGAGGTCGGAGAAACGAAAAAATGTCGGCCTTTGTGTGGTCGCGTTTCTCTTATCACTTCACAACATCCATTACTTATGAGCCACATAAGCTTATGGGTTGACACCTGTAGAAGATTTATTATCAATGCAAACCGAACCATTTCATGCCTTAGTAAAGTTAAAGCGCTTTGTCGTCAACGTTTATGCCCAGAAGGCACAAAAGCCAAGGTCGCGAGTAGATGACTTGATTTTTTTTTTTTTTAAAGCCTGGCTCCGAACACGCGACGAAACGGGATGCATGAAAGCAGTCCGTATAATGAGTTTTTTTGTTTGTTCCACCAAAGACCTCCTTTTGTTTCTCATCAATGAAAAGTACCAACGAGAGAGACAACAACGTCGTGTTTTTTTTGAAGGTAGCAACTTTCTATGTTCCAAATTTCGGAAGCATAGTCTAGTTAGTGCTCTGTTACATGATTGACATTTTAGAAAGGCATTGCGTAAAATTGACGGAAAAACTTCAGCTAAAAAAAAGCTGTGTAATTATCATTCTTGACTTTCTGTTGGTTTGCATTGCAAAAATGAAAATCGTAATCATTCAAAAAATTAAGTCAAGAAGCTGAGATATGAAAGATGATTGATGTAAACAACCTCGCCAAGAATTAGATCTGTGCATCTAGAAATTCGCGCGTTATTCGGAAAGGTGTTTCACACAAATTTATAGAGCTTTGTATGAAGACGCCATTTTTATGTTACGCAACGCACAAACTTGCAAATTCAAAGAAGGTCTTAATCTGATGCAACTAAAACTTCCGAAGGATTGATAATTTTTTATCAGTTTTGGAAAATAATGAGGTCACAAGAAACCCAAGAATTGACATTGCCGGGTGGAGACGTAGCGGCGGAGAGATATACGTAAAAGGTCAACTGTGGACTTCAATTGTAAATGAACATTTTTAAATGCCGTCAAACTTACGAATTTCGAATGTTTAACAAGCCATTCTTGCGAAATTGCATTCCATCTCAGGGTATCTTTGTTGCTCAAAGTTAACCGCACGCGACTTATATACATCCGGCGACAATGTAAGTTCTACCATTTAACCGTGACTTTGTGAAGTTTGTTGTCAATGTTTGCTGTAAATTATAGCAATATTTATCAGGGGTATCAATGAAACCATGCTTTTTTCCCTCTAACCTGCATTTCACGATACTCCACGAACTAGATTTCGTTTTGGTGGCCACAGATAGCTTTTCATGAAACGACTATTCATAATCTTACTTTAATCTTTTCACTGACGCTTTTCGGCGCCTTTATTGCCGCAGGCCATTTCGTTCTATTAGTTATTCCACGATGCCAACAGACAACGTCAGTGAGTGGGTGTTATTCATCTAAAATGTTTAAAAACAAGATCAGAACTTCTCATAAATCAAACAAACTGACAGAAGCGAACCTTTCCTGTCATCTACCATCACCTTAGTTAATACTTGCATATTTCACACCCGTTTACAAAACCACAAACCAATTCGGTACTTGACATTGATGTTCATTCACCCGAGTGCGGTGCTTTCAGTCTGCTCGTTTAAGTGGAATGCTCAGTTTTGAAAAGCTTCACTGCAATTTCGGTTTAAGTCTCCGCTCACATTTAGCTCGGATTATTGAAAGGTTCAAATTTGTCATTGAAGCCCACAATTCGCCCAGGGTTGACGGAAGAAGTCTAAAGAAGTCCACAGCAACACTTTGAGGTACATTTTAAAGTCAACTTTTGTCTACTGTTATGATGGTGTATTTAAATTATCTGAATGCACGGTTAAAACAACTTTGTAATGAGTTCTATAAACAAAAATCAAAATTGGCTTAAGTACTTATTAGAAGACGCTAATAAAAGCTGACTTATCTGGCTTCGATCTAAAAACTACATAACTTCGATATTTATCAGGTTATCTACGATCTTTAAAAAAGTTAATTTAAATAAAATTGTTCAAACACATATTGAGTTGTTATTAGTGATAAACGTGAAATCTAATTTTGCTCAATTTTCATTGTAAATGATTATTGGTTTCTTGCAAATAGGATTTCCAAATAAAAGGCGCTGGAATTACTAAGGCATATACATAACTTATTATTAAAACTAGCGAGTAGTTTTGACGGCATCTTAAATGCCTTGATTGATGACATTATTCATAAAGCGAAAGAATGGTTGATTATAAAAACGCTGGTACCCTTTGTCTCGAAAAAGCACAGTAATACATACATTGGTTTATAATTTTCAAATGAACACTTCAAATTTCGTCTTCATACAGTTCTGTTTCTCAAATTTAGATTTTGCCGCATGACCTCGTCACAGTGTTTTACCCCACTGGGTTTCATTTCTACCCATCATGTAATTAATGAATCATTATAGTTCACTTAGATTCTAAAACTGAGTTGCGGACATGCAATGGCAAGTATTTGAAGAAGCGACTTAGCACATGGAAAAAAAAACTGGAAAAGAGCTTTTCGTAATTTGTCGAGGTTTACAAACGTAACATTATTTCCTTTTTATTCGCTTAGATATTATGTCCATGATTCTAAGAATGTTATAAAATATTTTGCTGGTACTTGTTCAATTACAGTGAGGATGGGGTGTTCTCACAGAACTGCAGCGACTAACAGTTTTTAACATATTTGTCTCTAACTGGTGTTCAGAATATGTTTTCAGGGAGCATTGAGTTTTCGGTTTTATAATTTTGGTTTCTTTTTAGATTTGTTATTCACCTAAAATGTCCGGGTTTTCGGTTTTAGTATCCGTTATGCTTTTCGGTTTATTGTTTTTAAGTAAGTTGGTTTTCGGTTTTTGGTTCTAAGGAAAGCGGTTTTTTGTCTTTAGTCATTTGCTTTGCGGCTTATTACTAAACCACTTCATGTCGCCTCGATCAATCTGTGTGAAGTCACGTAGTGTGCCACGAGAGGCAAATTAAATATTGTATTAGGGAGCACAGGAGTCTCATTTGATTGTGCTAAATCCACGGTAACATTGTAGAGCAAATCAACGTTAATTGTTGATTCAAGTCATCGCACCTGATCAATTTAACAAGCGTCAGAAAGTGACGAAAGTGCAGCATTCAGTTAAACTTAGTGGTCGAGAAAGTAATCTAATTGTCTTAGTATAAATCTACTAGTCAAATACTATTTCATAAAATTAATCTAAATCCTCTACACAGACACTTCGAAAACACAAAGAAGCAGCGCCAAGCGCACGCTGCTTTACAACTCACCATCCACAACAAAATAGCTCGTGCGTAATATAGCAAATCAGAGAACTGAATTCGTGATAGAAAGCTAGTAGACTTATACTAAAACTCGATAGAAACGCGGAGTAATTTTTTCTATATATTGCTTGTATTAAGTCAATAAGAACAAGTACGAGCTTAGGAGAAGGAACAAAAAGTTTGTTTTACCTCATGTCACAGTCAGTCAGCCGCACGTTAGCCTGCGTGCAGGCGTCTCCTCAGCAAAGAAAATGGAGAGGTCTATAAACAGGCTATTGACAAACTAGTTTTCGAAATTGTGCCTACTAAGCTTGTGGCGTGGTTTTGGCAGCCTGAGTGTACATGGCCATACATAAATTGCGTTGTTTCGTACCATGCTTTGCTTACTACAATTTACGATTAAACGTCTTTTGAAGACATAAAATAATTTACGCAGCAATCCGGTACACAACTGAATGTATGATTCGCTTTAACAGTGTTGACCCTTTTCTACGCAGACAAACGGTTTTATGTGTCCGTATCTGCGTACCACATAGATTACACACGGAAGGGTGTCCCTTGGCTCAACTAATTGGATTACTGTAATTCGGTTTGGGAAGGTCAAAGACGTTGTTGCTCTCAACACGCCAGAAATACAGGAAACTCTACCGGCGAAAAAGACGTCAAAATAAGCTACGTCGCATGTCGTAAGCTTTGCCAAAAAATCTCCGCGCGTTCTTGAAGGCTTGATACAGTAGTTTCGCCAAAAACTTGGAACCATTCCACTCCGTTGTGTTGGCCAAGTTAAGTCGTTTTCTCTTCGATTCATAAGAAGGTAACGTTTAATAGACATGTATGAATCTATTGTTAGAGGCACAAGTGTTTGTGCTTGTTAAAGGGGTCTCATGAACTGAAACTTATGTCGCAATTGTCGGTAATGGCTTCAATACGTTTGCCGCATTATATCGCGTGTACCATAAGCGCTGCGGTTTCTGAAGACTAGTAGTCTCAAGCCACGTGGGATTCAGGTCGCACGAGCTTAATTCTCACAACTTAAGTGAACCTTAATTTTGCTTTTTGGAATTTATTACTAAAATACAATCAAATTATTTTTGCGATCCTTGTCCGTATAACCTGACAGAGGAGCATTCCGAATGACGTCTTAAACCAGAACCTTTACGTTTTAACCGTAGCAAGACTAGCAAGTCCGAGACACGCGTCAAATCCCAGTCAAGGTCCACTCTACCTAAATTTTCGTCTCCCATTTCAAGTCTTTTTATCCGTTACATTGAAATAAGTTTATTACAAAATTTAATTTGAAAGGCAATTAGCGTTCACCAACAACTTTTTTTCATTTAAGAGGTTGTGGACCAGGAGTTAAGGAAAGAAGAGAAACACACTCTTCAAGAACCAAACAGTCGTCGTACAATTTTCGCAAAAGATACGACTGGGAACGGATCAGCTCAACTAATTACTGTAGCTGGTAATCCGATAAGGAAGCATGCAATCCTGGCGATGCTTTGGGCCGTCAGAAGAATTCATAAATTGGATAAACCTTAAGCTCAACAAGCAGTCTTTGGGAAATGAAGTGACGTAACAACATGGCGGTTGTCACTGTCAGGTTTTGTCGTCTTTTTATGCTCTAACAAGAGATTATATTCGTTGATAATTTCTTGGCTTTAATAAGCTTCCATGTACAATGTCTTTCGTGTATGGGCCTACATGTTTTACGGTCGTTCTAGTTACTTTGAGCGAATCTGAGCCGGCATGGGCCTCAATTTGGGTAGACGGGCCACCAAGGACAAAGATTAGGTCGAATGGTTTAAAAGGATTTTATCAAAACAGTTCGGTATAAAGTCGTTGACAGAATAAGCTCGTGGATTGCATTACTCCCTGTAAGGCGGGACAATTCACACCAGAGATGGAAAAAATCTCCCTCGCCACTGAGTACCATGTGAATAGTGCTGTGGGAAGAGTGGGAGGAGGAGACGAGGAATGTGAAAATCAATTAGCAGCACAGAATGTTTGTACATGATAACCACCCTAGTAAATTCCTTATATGTTTCAAATCTTCCCCAATCCGTTATCAGTTATAGGGCCCTCCCCTTCTGTTCCACCTCCTCAAAGAATCTTAGCGAACACTTGTCGCCGCGATAGGGGCGAAAAGGACGAAATCGCCAAAAAGAACTTCCTATATGACACTTCCAGATTTTTGCCATATCAGAAAAGGACTATATTGGAGTGACGACATTTACAGTGTTAGCAAATTAAGAGCGCTTATTGAACCTCGACCAGGGCAGCATGTTGATAACAATCACAGAGTTCAAATTTGAGCCGAGGAAAACAGCCTCGGGCAAAGAGTTCATCTTATTTCTTCTGGTTCGCTAACAGCAAAGAGGTAACGCCTCCCAGATGGTCATGCGTAAAGTTCAGACACTCAACAGCACGTGCAGAACACTTATATTGACTGTCTGATCCGCTAGATGAAAAACAACCACTTTAGATTATAATTTTGTTAGCGCTAATGTCACGAATCTCATCGGGACTAACCCACCGTTCGAGAAAGATAAAAAGCTAGCTTAAAGAACTATTTCATCAACAGGTAAGAATAGATAAAGGCTTTCGTTTGAGATTCGCGTTCTTGATCGTTGAACATTTTTACCAGTGTTTACATCTGAAGGAGGGCGAACAAATGCTCCAAGTCTTTATTGGCAAACATGCTAATTTTCTTTATTGCTTACAATGGGTGATCTGAACAGGTGTCGAGAAAAGTAATTATCGTTGAACAAAGAGTAATTCTTTCCAAAAGAATCGGCTTTATCCAATTCACGATGGGGTTGTCGGTATTCACCAAAATAATATCGGATTGTTCAAGAATTTCAAACCACTTAAGAACCCATTTACTATTGTTATTATCGTCCTTAATACTGTTGTGTTCCCTGTTCAGGAAACTTTTTTTGCTTTCTCTAAAACGTGCGAAGTACAAAATGTAACTTTAGTCTACAACTTTTCAGTGCAAATAAGAAGGAAGAAGGAAAACGAAATAATAAATCGAAATATTAATAACAAAGGGCAATTATTACAAAGATATTTTTAACCAAGAGCGAATGGGCCATGAGAAAGTTCCAATTTTACCATGTGCTATCATCAATTATACAAGACATGCTTTTCTTATGAAAGATGCTGACATATTTATTTTGAAGCCTTTTGAACATAATGAGGCGTCTCTAAAATCCATTTGATAGGGTCTGATCGACGTCACGCAGTTGATTTTGGAAGAGGTATTTATTTGCTTTGTCGGAACTTCATGTTAGATCCATTTGCATCAGCTGGTCGTCGAGAGTTCAGGATAGAGAGAGGACAGATCTCTGTAAGTTATTATTGGTTTAGGTGGTTCATCTTAAGAAGAATGAATATGCTTTTTTAATATGTTCCCAATTTGTACTGTAGACAGTTATGAATTTCTTGAGGCTTTTTTTATGAATTTTCGTGACGCATATACAGTAGCAGATTCCAATCTTTTATTATCACAAGAACGGCTAAACCTTATTCATCGAGCTCAGTGTTGAAATAAGGATTTGTGAATCTATAACTTGGTTGAAATGTTACCAAGCAATAATTTCGCCAGTTACAAGATGACTCCTTACATACTGTGGGGCTTAATGCGATTTCAACCTTAAGTTAGGTCAGTTTTAAAAGTTTCCAACCGCGGAGAAATATAGAGTTAACAAACAAAACTGGCAGAGTTTCAGCAAACGCTCTGTTGGGTCGCAGGGGACTACCAAGATTAACATTTCACAAATGAATTGGATGTGAGCAAGAAAATATCATGAAACCTCAACTTATTGAATACACCTGTTTTTCAAAATGAATAGAATTTCACAAATCTTAGAGAAACGTGGATAATTTTTTTTAAAACAAGAAACACGTCAAGATGCAAAAAGATAGCTACAAATGAAACAAACGTCCTAACTATAGACTTGAATTTAGGTATACATTATTACTTGATTTACTTTCATTAACCAGATTTACAATTTTCAGTAAAATACTCATTCTCGATTCTCAGATTGATGATTTAAATCTGTCTAAGATTCACTTGAATCTCATTAAAACATAAAGCAGAAGTTATCTACATAGGTGACATCGATGAAATGTTTTTGTGACAATATCAATTTACTGTCCAGATGACAGATTTCGAAGCTGGACCACAGAACATTAGAAATTTTTATTACGATGCATTACCAAATTCTCTTTACTGACATTGAGCAATTTTTTCCCTCCAGTGCGCAGAAATGTTGTTTCGAACTAGGACTGAAAGGCCCGTCACTGGATATTTCAGTTAGATCGGTTTTCAGTGCGTGATAATTCACATTACTTTGAATTTTCGCTATACTGCTTTTCACAATCTCGGGCCCCTTTGTTATCCAGTTAGTGCCTACCCGTTCGGACACCTTTTCCAACACATTGCGCTGTTTACAATATGTTCACTCACCCTGCCTTTGCAACTGGACAGAATGATACTGAACTTTGTTTTTGTTTTTACGATTCTCAATTAAAATGCTCTAACTTTGTAAAAACTGCTGATAAACTGTAACTAAGTTAACAAATATGCAAGCTTTGTGTGCATGTGACTACTGCATTTATGAAGTTTATTCAGACCTTTCTGCCATACCTATTACATAAACTGTACGCGAATTGTATTGTGCATTGTGATTGGCTAAATACTAGGCACGGGCAGGTCGGCTCCTTCACTCACTCAATCACTCGTGTTTTCTTTGATATCAGACATATTGGCTCCTGCATTATTTCATATGCAGTAGCCAAAATAACCCTGATCGGAGTTTCAAGAATTAGCGTAGCGTGCTTTTTTAAATAACAAAAGAATACTACAAATTAGGAATGAAAACGCATGC
>OMLO01004025.1_pt1 | contig 12207 bp, 3 predicted proteins | sample 1674811 | NCBI WGS metagenome assembly OMLO01 (sample SAMN06265003, study PRJEB25207) | coral metagenome | isolation source: Coral host | place: Mexico:La Bocana,Puerto Morelos, Mexico | collected 2008-11-13
CATTTGCAGAGTTGTTGCTTTTCTTCATCCCAGAAAGCAGTGTTTCGATTTGTGGAGTTTGTGTATTTCAGTTAGAACATCTGACTTGTTTTAAAAGCGCTACGTCAAGGGTTCACCAATCTTGAAAAGTTAAGCCTAAATTTTCAAGTTCCTCGTTTCCAATTCGTGTTAATTTTCTCCATCCGTAACCATCCTTGTTCCTTTATGGATAGTTGTTGTCTCGTTGGTCTTTCGTTCGGTTTCCCTCAATTGAAAAGTAATTTTGTACCTGTCCAAAATAACGTGATTGAGCTCCGTTAAGCTCTCTGTGCAGTCAGACTTGGTTTTACCTTTAAGTACAGGCGAATACTGTACAACAGAAATAAGCATGTTGCTCAGCTTGCTTCCTTCCTCTGGTGCTCTACACCTGATGGGATCATACTGAGAAAATTTGACTTACCTTTAATTTACCGTTGTCAGTGCCGTCGTCTCTTTTCCACGCGCATTGTTTCCAATTAGCTCCCTGTCTTGGGTCCATGTTTGCTGCGTCTCCCTTGACTCCCTTAAGTATAATAACAATACAAAACATATTTATATGTAGATAATCATTTCAGTTATTAAAAAAAAAACACTGCTACTAACATGGCATCTACGTAACATAAATAAGCGAAAAAATCAATAATTTATATAATAAAATTAAAAAAAAAGAAAACAAAAACAAAAACAATGTGCCAAAAAATTAAAAATATATTTTCAAAATACGACGGTATAAATATAATAAGAGATTAAAAGACTAGAACTAAAATTAATATACAACTATTAAACTTATCTACCCGTTTGAAAGAAATGTTCTTCAGTCCATTCTAATTGAACCTTATCACTTACCTTGTATCCTTTGAGCCCCCTCGGGCCAATGCTCCCAGGGATACCTTTACTTCCTTTTGTTCCTATCGAGCCTCTTTCTCCTTTAAATCCTTTCTGGCCTCTTGGACCAATGTTCCCAGGAATACCCGTATTTCCCATTGTTCCCATTGAACCTTTATCTCCTTTGTATCCTTTTATGCCCCTTGGTCCACTGTTCCCAGGGATACCTAAACTTCCTTTTGTTCCTATTGAACCTCTTTCTCCTTTGGATCCTTTCTGACCCCTTGTGCCAATGCTCCCAGTGAAACCCGTATTTCCTTTAGTTCCCATCGAGCCTTTATCTCCTTTGGGTCCTTTTAAGCCCCGTGAACCAGTGTTCCCAGGGATACCTGCACTTCCTTTTTCTCCTATCTCCCCTTTGTATCCTTCAGGGCCGCGCGGGCCAATTTTTCCTGGGATACCTATTACGCCTTGTGAACCCCGCTTTCCGATGCTGCCCTTCTCTCCTTTGAAACCATCTCTACCCGGGGAACCCGGAGTTCCCGGTATTCCTGGGACGCCAGGCATTCCTGGGATTCCAGAGTGAAGATCGGGCTGTTGAAACAAAAGTTGGGGTAAATCTTCAGAATCTTCGCCCTTGCTTAATTAAGTACTGTATTGCGCTCGACGATCAGTCACTTTGAGCTAAATGTTCGTAGTTCTTTGATTCTTTCATCAGATCAATTATTTTTATTTCTGACGATTTATAGTGGATTCGATTGTTCGTGACTACTGACTACTTAAACATTTACAAAGGTCCCGTAGCTTCCCTGACAGATGAAGCTTTTCTTCAAAAGTGTGATTGTATGTGTGCTTAAAAGTATTATGTACGGATTACGTGTAGTGGGATACAGAATTGGCCATAGTGGATTACATCTAAACATTTCTGTACCACTATTTCTATCGGTGTATCTCATCTAGTATAATTTCCCATTGAACAAAGCAAGTTCTAAGAACTAAATCTCAGTTTGTAACGGAATCATTTTGACGTTACGTACCTTACATGTAGAAGTCGAATCGTTCGACTGCAGTTCCTTCGAGTGCGTTCCTGTGAAGAACAAAAGGAAAACGGCGACAAGGGAAAAGGAGATGTCTTGCATTTCTGCCAGCTCAGTGCTCCTGCGTTACGAACTAACTTGCCTTCAATGTTATCAAAATCGATTGAAACAGTAGAGAGAATTCCCTGTATTTATATGTTTCCCTTCAGCTCGTATTAATTTCTTACAAAGCGATTGGATTGGTTACTTTTGTCTAGAAATATGACACAACAGATACAATGGTTTCAGCACCGATTCAGCACAGATCCAGCGTGGAATAACTGCTCCGTTGAAACGCGTTTTCTCATAGCACGTGTTCAGTTCTCATAGCAATTGTTTCCTTTAGGCTAAATTTGGCAGATCACATGCGGTACTTTCAATTACAGTCATGCGTGATCGGCGTGATTTTAGCAAAAAGCTCAAATACGTGCACTGTTCAATTTCAACCTTTTCTATTTTTTTTTTTTTTTTTTTTTTTTTTTTTTTTTTTTTTTTTCTTTTTTTTTTTTTTTTTTTTTTTTTTTGTTGTTGTTTTTTTTTAGTTACCAGTTTATTTCGCAGATAACATGCATATACCTGCAGCCCTCGCCTCTAAAACTTTATTCTTACGCCTTCGGGTCTTGCGGTCACTCAGGGCTGTAGGTAAGGACGAATCTCTGACATCTAGACGAACATATTGAGCTTTAACTGCTTTGAGTTTTCACTTTCGAACAAACAATAAAAGTGAACTATTAAGAAACGTGTAAGCTCGTGTAATCCACATGACGAAACAGATCCTATCCGACTTTTACCTGGAAACATTTCGAACATCTTGGTGAGCGTTTGACGTTATGGTACGGTCAGGTCATTTTCAATATTCCAGCACTTTTTGGACAGTACGTAAATTAAACGTATTATAAACTAATGTTTCATCGATAGCAAGACTTATGGTACCTTATTTAAGGAAAATCCAAGGTTTGATTCCTAAATCCCAACGCTGATTTTGCGTTACTTTATGATAAACAGATTGGTCCAAGATCACTTGGATCAGAGTTCTTCAACTCAAATCTTTTGTTTCAGTTAACACTGATTCGTTACTTCAGCCAATAAAATTTTAGAGTTTTCGATTCTTCGATCGAGTATAAAACCTAGAAAAACCACGCTATTGACTGAGTGATACCGAGCATTGATCTCTATTGCTGTTCTTATCCGGCAACTGACGACTGATCCAGAAGGATCAAAGCTGATCAAAACCGCGGTATTGCCTGAGTTTATACGGCCATAGGCCTGCTAACATCAGATGGTCTATTAGCTGGCCACGCTGAACCCAGCAATGTGATACTGCTGCTGAACTTTTCGACACGGACACAACGTTCCTCGACACCAAAGTTTACAAAGGCGAAAAATTTGCACAACAGTCTACACTAGACATTAAAACTCATTTCAAAGCTACAGCGGAAACATATCAGTAAACGCATTTCTTAAGAGTTGCCACCCATCAGAAGTAAAAAGAAGGGCTTCATTAAGGACGAAGCATTCGGAATTCTCCGAACCAACTCCTCTGAAAATGTATTCAAAACTACTATTTCACAATTAATTTCTATTGTCTTGTACAAAAGGGACAGATCCCTAAAGGATATACTCGTTAGAGCAAAGCTTTAACTGGCTAATATACGTGGAATGGAGTTGTACAGGCGTGTCAACCCATTGTTATCATATTTGACACACTTGTTTAAACTCAAAACTTTTAAGGTAACACTGATTGGTCACTTTGGCTCAACTTGATCTTCGATGTTTTTAACAGAAAGTATTTAGCCATATGTTATAACCTGTATGGGATGCAATTCTGACGTATCCTGAATTGGTACAAAATGAAATATTGTTGACTGCCACGATTTCTAATCGTATCTCTGTGTCATCGTAATATTACAAGGGATTATTTATAATTCGCTATTTGCCCTTGCATGGCCTTGGGTTGGAGTTAATTACCACTTGGAAATAATCCGACTTAAAACACGCGACGGTTATATTGAGTTTCGTCAAGTGAGTCGCCGAATACTGTTATACTTTATTAAGTTGACTTGCACTGAACTCTTCTTCCCCTTTAATTAAACTGATTTCTAGGAATTAGTTATTTTAGAGTTTGGACACCGACGAGAATTTCCTTTTATTAGCGTTTGTTACTTCCCGTCAGCTTGCAAAACAGTAAGTCTATTCCTTTCACCTGAAATGAGAAAAGAAGTTGGTTATTTTAAACTAAAAACCGATTTCCTATTGTTTTATCAAAAGAGCATTTAAGCCACATCTGGAGTTAAACGAGTGGTTCTTTCAAGCTGTACGTGACAGATCTGATGGAATGCTTTCAACACATAGCTATATATAGCGCGGTATAACAATTAAGTTGACACACTTTCAACTCAAATGTCCTATTCCAGTTTATACTTATTGCTCAAGGCTTAACCCGGCGATCTTCCATCATTTTATCACAAAGTATCATATAAGCCATTATAGTTATTTAATAACATATAGAGGATAAAATGAAGCTTCTTGGGTTTCTTCACTTTAGTGTCCAAATTTTCTTTTCTTACACTTTTCAATCAAATTGCATATTCACCCAGCCCTAAAGGTTCCGCTTTTAAATTTTGTACAATGAGTTACTTTAGACCTCAGTCGATGATGGCGTTTTGTGTTTGGAAAATAAATCCGCTATTGTATCACAGTGAGGCCTTGATAAAAAATAACTGTTATGTCAATTTGTTTGCAAATCATTGCCATTCTTTACTTTGTCTTGTTCTCTTCTTGTTTCTTCCTTTCTTTTTTATACATGAATGGAACAAAGTTCAATAAAATCTAAACTAATTATAACAGAAAAACGAATGTGCTTAAGTCAGTGCATGGAAGGTTCCATTCCTAACCTGATTTCTGTCGTCCGGAAATGGCTGCCTAGCATGAAGAAGCAGCAGCGTTTTTGTTAATTTTCTGCCATTATAAGGTCAAGGCAGTTATATGGAGCGGAAATATCATTGTAAATTATGTGTTTTAGAGTGTTGAAAAGCAATTGAGAAATTTAATGCTACAAACGGTAATACCGACATCAAAGGAGCAAGCGAAAAGGGCTAACGGGTTCTTCCAATAATTTAAACGTTACGTATCTGTTTCATCGATGCTTAGACTGATGGTGTGTCAATATGGAAAATACCAAAATCACGACGCCCACTTTGTGTTTTATTAATAATGATATTTATCCAAGATCACTCCGATAATGGTGCATAAAAGAGGCCGAAGACTCCTTGCCCAGAGTGGATTCATCAGTTTGATGCGCCATGATCCGAGTGATCTTCGATTCATCTGTTTGATAAAGAAACGCAATAACCGTTTTGGGATTTAAGAATTCAATCTTCGATTTTTCCCAAGAAACGCAAACTTTTAAACCATACAATTGAAAACAACAGAGCAATCATTAATTAATGTTTTATGTGTATGTAACTTGATTTCAAAGGAAACCGGAGACCTTAATACGCTCATTCACATAGCCAAGTGGCCCGCATCGAGATCTACAAGAGTCAAACACTGTAGGAAATAAACATGTCACTTAATTGGTGATACTGACATCATTCTGGCCCACGCATATGATAATATAGAGTGCCGTGAGAATAAGTGTCGCATTAAAGTGATGTCAACTATTCGTAATGTGAGCGGAAGTTCGTTTAAAGGGGTTCCATCATTAAGCCCTTGCGTGGCTTGTGATCTCCAAATTTGTTAGCCAATTCCCGAAGGCTTTCTCCTACGCCTTTCTGGCCAATTCATTTTCAGGGCGAGTCCAGGAACCAGAGACAAATTATCTTCCAGTCATAAAAAGCATACTGAACTGATCCGCCATGTAAAGGAGAAGTCTAGCTGATTGGTTCCCTCAGCGGTCCAAATTGTGCAACACTGACCGCTAAGACGGAACAATTCGTTGCACAAAATATAAAATAGCATTTTGCGAATTAGATAACTTTTACGTTCATTTCTGGAGACGAAGTTCCATTAAGTGTTGACAAAAAAGAGGTGGTAACGTCAATAAATGCTTACTTCGCGCACTTTAATCAGCCCCTTCATTAAAATATAGAGCCATATTTGTTGTAAAATTGATCCAATTAATAATGGCATAATGAAGGCACGAGATTCCTAAGCCTTGACAGCCCGATAGACTTTTCTCCTTAAAAATCATGTTTAAGACAGGTCACTGTGGCAGGAAATAAGTAAACATTTCTGGCACTCTGTGTTTTTGTTCTGATCCCAGAAAGAGTATATGTTCTGAGAGTAATGATATTTTGGCCACAGCGTTTAGGTTCCGCCGAAAATATTTTCATTACGAAGGTATTAAAGACAGTATAGATTTGACAAATGTTAATAGTGAAGCTATTCTCGCAGGTGATTTTTCTTGTTTTTGCTGTCAGGAGATACTGGTATTTGCATTTTTATATTTCCTTTTCTTGTCAGCCCTTTCCAAAAGGATATCGATAGCAAACTTCTACGTGCTCAGGTGCGCTCTGACAGCAATCTCCTTCAACATTATGCCTGACTGGTCAGGAAACCAATTAAGTTCATGGGAGCTGTTTTTATTTGGCTGCAGTGCAAAATTATTGGAAGTGTCTTGTTATCAAAACGTAGAAACAAAGTGAAGTTGATTACAAGAATTTCTTCAGCGTAACTTTCTACTGCAAAAGATAGTTTATATTTATTTCTCATGGGAAGATAAAATAATCAATGACGTCATGGTTGCTTGCATGTGTGCCAGTTTGTTATTGTTTAGCCACCAGAACATCACGTGATGTATTACCAAAGTTTGCTAACATTCATTGCAAATAAGACAGTAACACTTACGAAGCTTACTTACAATTTTAGATACTTCTGCTACTAATAATATTATACTCTACTTATAAAACAATTCCTATATTATTCTGTTACAATGCGGGTTACTTACGCTACGTACAGTCCAATACTTACATTACTTACGAAAACATACAGCTACTTGGGTTACTTACAAAATGGATTACATAGCCTAAAAAGATTAAAAAAAGAAAACAACGAGGAAGTATATTTCTATATTTATATACTTAGCTACTTGCGTTACTTACAATATGGATCGATTACATAGTCTACAAAAAGAAAAAAGAAAAAAGAAGAACGAGTAAGTAGCTCGTATAAAAAAGTGATATAAAGAAAGAAGAAAAACAAGTAAAAAATAAACGCTTTCGGAGAGCCGTTATTTTCTGAGTGGGGAGGGGGTGGTGGCGGCATATATTACTTTCGGAATTCTCACGAATTAAAACTTATAATTAAATCTACTGATATTTTTATCACGTTCTCTAACGTTCATTTGACGCTTAAATTACTCTTTTTCCAGTTATGAATATAAACAGCATTACTGGGATGGCGGCACTTCTTCAATCATAATCCGGGACACTGAATAAAATCCTGTGCGAGCGTCACCCAGTGAATAACCAGAGCACTTGCCTACCCAGAGTTCAACTCTGACTGTACCACGTGCAAGGTTTTCACAATAACCTTCAAAGGAGTGATGACGGAGGATGTTAGAAATCGTTCCACCATTCCAATAAGTGTAAAGGACTGATTCGATCGGCAAGGGACCACTGCATTCATTGCCGTTAAACTTAAAATACCATCTGCTGCATTTGCCTTGTGAATAGATTTGAGCGTTTCCCTGGTAGGAGACTCTAAGAGCGGTATTGTCGTGCAGCTTGTTGAAAGAACATTCCTAAAATAGAGAAGAATAAGCCCGAGGCTAAGATTTTTTTTTTTTTTTAATATAATTTGGTGTGTTTAAAATGTGCAAATGCAATACAGCGATATGTATTTTTATACTGTTCACAACCTCTCTATTTTTCAACGCACGCAAACTCGAAAAAGCGGGCGTAGAGAGCGTGAACACGCGGGGTTGAGGAAGAAAGCCAAATAAAGAATATTTATCTCGGTTACCAACTCCTACTCTGTCATATCTCACGTTTTGCGCTGGCGTCTAGTACTTCTCTGGCGATTCTAACCACGCGTTCAACGATCGAATAAAAATACGATAACCTGGGTAGCAAGCGTTTCTCAAAAAGCACGCGCAGAAGACAAAACTGCAAAAGGGTGCAAAATAAGGAGCAGTTGGAAGTGGTCAGGCGTTTCTTTTCTTTACTTTCCGCTTTTTCTTTTCCTTTTCTCTCCACCTCCTCTCCCTTCTCGCTCCTTCCTCTCCATTTCTCTCTCTCTTTTTCTAACCCCAGGCGTGCTCCTTTAATCGGCCGCCTGCTTGCTCGCTTGCTTGTTTGACCTCTCAGCCTCAGTAAGGAAAGGAAACGTTTGCTACGCAGGCTAAAAATACGAGAAAAGTTGTGAACAGTCTGATGTTTTCAAGAAAACTGTATAAACTAATTAATTTGTATAGGGGATAGAACTAGCCAAAAAGCAATAAGGCTTTTGCCGTTTGTCAGTGCAGGATGCTAATATCATTGCTGAAATAAGTTATATGAGTCATATCATGCTTTAATGCTCGCAGGCTAGCTCCAAATATACCAGAACACCATCAAGACTACAAAAGTATCCGAAAGCACAAATCACGTCATACGCTATAATCTAAGAATATCCGAAGGAATATTTTTAGCTTAATCAACAATATGAAGCCTTGGTCCGAAAATCAAAACCCTCATTAAAAAAAGCCCCGCGAAAAGCTGGTGGTGCGAACGAAAGACGTGTGGCGTAGTGCAGGAATCTTTATCTTTATCTTCGAAAATAGATATTTTTGGAATCGCATCTCAGAGGCCCTGATGTTCTAGCGATTCTGCCAACTGGCTTGAAATAGAGTTTTATTGATGTATTTTCTTTGAGAAAGCTTTCCTCTTCGACCCAAAATACGAGTAAGTTAGTGATTTTGTCGTTCAACAACATCAAACGGTACACCAAATATATATGCTCAGTATATCAACTGACTGAGCTTAGCCTTTCTGCCTACTTTGTGAAAGATTGAAAGAAAACTATGCAGAATGCATGTTAGGCTTGATTCCCGCTGCTCTCTTAAATCTGGTAATCTAACCTAAGTGCATGACAGGCGTTTCTGAATGAAAGTTTCATTTCCTTCTTTGTTTTGCGTCTCGTCGAAGCTTTATTTGTCTTAGGAATTTCAGATTATGTTCACATCAGAACACATTACGGGAAACTGTCTTGATTTAACTTTCAGAATTGAATTTTCGACGGTTAACACACGTAAATCGTCACGTACCGAATGTAAGTGAAACCAGCGAATCGGTTTCTTTAATCTTTGCGTTCGGAAGTGATTTATTTTCTTCTTTGTGCAATATTTTGGATTGAAAAAAGTATTTCTGTCACATGGCCGATTAGCCGATTGGTCAAATTGTCTTGAATTGGACGTAGACAAAACTTGGACCCCATTTCTGGACCCCTTGCTAGATCCCCTTCTCGACTCCTAATTTTTTTGAGTGAAAATAAGCAAAAAGTATAAATTTGACGTGAAGGGGAACACCTTCTTTCAAGGTGAATGCTGAATCCAATAAAACTAAAGTAAGAAAGAAGCGATGATATGTAGCACACGATTGTATATCTATAATTTACCATTTTTCCAGATGGGTATCCAGATTTGGTCTACACCCACTTTAAATTGATTTACAGCATTGCAAAACGATTTACAGTTTTGTTCAAAGCCCGCAGTTACTTTTCATCTGCATCAGCTTTATGTGAGTTTATATTTACGCAAAGTTTGCAAACTGGTAGAAAGATTCGTTTTATATAGCGAACAACATGCCGTGAAGTCAATTCAGGCAACATGCTATGAAAGTGCGAAACAGATTTACAGATCGACAAAAATTATCCATTGACCCAACCCGGGTTTAAATGTTTGTCTCACAGGGGGTCACATGACCAGCCGCAACCAGAATCTTGCTCTCAACGACAAATGGGGGCGTAGGAGAAAGAGCATGGTAAAGAGTTTGTTCTAGTAGTCCATCCGTCATTCGTAACGCGAAAGAAAAAAATTTACCGAGCAGAATCCTCAACACAACACAACATCAACTTTATTGGCACCCTCAATTAATTTAAATTTACAAAACAGGAAAGAATAAAAATAAAATAAAGTGCATGCCTGCCCAAATAATCATCATTAGGGGTCAAGATTTAGTTAACAAATACACAAATACACAAACACACAGACATAATCTAAGTTTACTTAAGAAACTTAGTGAAAAAAAAAGGTGGAGAATTAAGTATATGAACAAATTAACTAACAGAAGAAAGGAATTTAAAATAAAGTTATTAATAAAGAGTTCCGTTAATAGCTTCCAATAATGTTTGATTTGAACTTTTTCTTAAATTGTTTAAGTGACAGAAGCTTAATGTTATCACTGATAGCATTCCAGATCTTAGCACCCTGATATCTAATAGAAAAGATTCCATACTTTGTTCTGGTTATGGGTAAAGCATAAGTCATTCTAGAGGAAAGTCTTGTGTTGCAATTGTAAGTTTCTTTAACCGAAGTGAAAAAGACATCAAAATTAAAAGGAAGACGTTGGTTTTTAAATTTGTACATAAAACCAGAAATGTGAAAAGTTTGATAACATTTAAATCTTTAAAAAGTAGACTTCTAATGGCTTTTCTTTGTAATACAAAAAGAGGTTGCAAAGAAGTTTGATGCGATAGGAGTGTGACGTCTTGCAGCAATGTTTATCTCGATATCCCATAATAAAAATCTTAAAAGTCGAAGCGTTAGAATCGCGACGTTCTTGCGCGGATTCTGCAAAAAGGCTTTAAAAAGAATTTAATTGCAAAGCGTTTCGCGTGGGTCAGTGATTTCACCGCTCAACAGCATCATCGAGAAAACAAGTCACAGTATATCAATTGACGAAGCTTGTGATCGACCTTTCTCAATCCTATAAAAGATTGAAAGATCCAAATGGCCTAGAGCCAATCAATTTGGAAAATGGATCGTCTGTAAATGGGAATTATATTGATGCAACTGAGCTGAGATTTTCCGTAGGTCATATAATATTTGTATATCGAGCTAGTAACATACACAATTCGATCAAGTCCGGAGGATTGTTAACATTGCGTCAAAACACGTTACATTTCCCACGCTAAGTGCGTTACGTTATGCGTCATTGTTTTTTCCAGTTATCCACTTATAAGGCAATTTGCGACGTCACAAACTCTCGAGTGCAAACATAATAAGTTTCTATTATTCAGTCGTTCTGTTCCTTTACACTCTGATAAATAATCAAATACAAGTTGTCCTTTTTCCGTTTCTGTGTTGGATTAGCCCTTTCTTACATAGACCCTATGCATAAATGGCCGCCAATTAAAAATTCTTTTGTAAGTATTAAAATTAGTCCAACTAACCTCGTTTTTGAGTTGATAATTGAAAAGAATTTTTAATCTCAAACGAGGCTAGTTGGGCTAATTTAAATGCATACAAAAGAATTTTTAATTGGCAGCCATTTATGCATGGGGTCTATAGCCCTTTCTCACAAGCTCTTACTATACAGAAGTATATTATACCTAAACCAATCACTTGGTGAGCTTATTGTCAAAAAGTCTAAAAGGAATCAAAGTATCGAGAGTCGCTCCTCTCCCTACCAACAACTTGGATTTCCCAAGTAAATACCTATGCAGAATGCATGTTAGCCTCGATTTCCGCTGCTCTCTTGAATTTATGAATCGGCCCTAAATGCATGACAGCCATTTCTGAATAAAAGTTTCGTTTCATTTATCGTTGTCCATCTCGCCGGAGCGATATCTGTCTGAGGAATTTCAGAATTAGTTGACATCTGAACACATAGCGCCTGACATCGAAATGGTTTTCTTCGAGGAGTAGCATATGTTAGAAACATGATAAATGAGATCGGGTGTTGAGTTGCTTGCAATGAGTTTGAAGAATGTATTAGAGCAGTTAACATGTAAATATACTCTTATCATGTTTTGAATGTGCTCAGTGATCTCTTTTTCTGAGATCTACTTCTGTGAATTTATAGACATTATTCGATGTTTAATATAGAATACCCGCGGATATTTAAAGCTGCACTAACAATACCAGCAATGAGCAACATGTCCGCTCGTATTATATGTTAAACCATGGAATAAGGGATTTATTATTCCAGCATTCCTCCATTTTTTAGTATTTTGGCTTTTAGTTTTCGAAATCCATCTTGCATTGTATCGATTGCATGCGCGCGAAACGAACATAGACAACACAAGCGAAACCATTAAAGTGTTGTTTATTCCGAAGTTTCTGTCTGTTCTGTTCAAAAGACCATTT
>OMLO01004026.1_pt1 | contig 12205 bp, 6 predicted proteins | sample 1674811 | NCBI WGS metagenome assembly OMLO01 (sample SAMN06265003, study PRJEB25207) | coral metagenome | isolation source: Coral host | place: Mexico:La Bocana,Puerto Morelos, Mexico | collected 2008-11-13
CTATGGTTATAATATAAGCGGCGCGCATATGAATGATTCTTCGGAAGACACCCCTGAAGGTCTACAGTAACCTTAACATAAGGTATAGTCACTGTACATGTCAACCTGAATATTACATTACTTTTTATTTTGAAACTAAGAGGGGTATATTTTGGAGACAGTGCTTGTTTGTTTTTCAATGTAGGATATCAGAATAGCTCTCTTTTGAGAGCAGTTTGGAGGAATATGAGCCAAAAAAGAGGAGTATAAGCCATGGTTAAACTCAATGCAGTCTGGTGGCACTACAAATTAAACATAATACAGGGGCAGAACCTGCATAAGAAGACTATGGTAACAAGAGTGCTTATTAGTGCAGGAGCAACACAACCTAAACGGAGTGCTTGTTATAAAGAGGAAGCTTGTTTGAACAAAAATGCTGAGTAGAGCTTTGGACCAATTTTACCCTTGGAACAATTTTTGTTTTTTCCTTTGTTCTGGTAAATGGTAATATATTATACTGCACATAATACCAAAAATACCAAATTGTGGATTGGATAGAATTATATTACAACAACATCCTCTTTATTTCCCTTAATTTCTGTCTCATCCTCTTTATTTCCCTATTAAGAGGTAGTTCTTGTTCTGGTAAATGAACATAAATTTTTAGGTGGCTTTCTACAGTTTTTCGAACACTAAGTAGCATGCACTACAAGACATCAGTATTAGTCACATGCGTAAAACTGAAGACATGGCTTGATGAAATTTTCACAATTGAACTGAAGGGATGAAACATGTACAGGAGCAAAATCTTGAAAAAACCCTATAAGACAGATTTTGAGCTATTTTTAATTTCACATTTTCCTAGTTTGCAAAAAATCTGGCGTACAGATTTTTTACTTTACTTTATGTATGAACCAATTTCTAATCCTTGAAATTTTGAGGTGGAGTTATATGGGTAGGTTTTGAGAAAAATGTCATTTAACCTACTAGTGCTCAGTCCTTTCCTCAGGTACTCAGTTGTTCATGTTGTTGATGTTTTCACATAAAACACTCAAGCAAACAGTAAACAATGAAAGGTAAAACATCTTGGTACATTTTCCCAAGAGTTAGAAGTTGGGCTGTTATAATTCATCAAAATAGTAATAAGCCACCTTAAACTGAAGTTTAGAAGATGTAGAATAATTGTAATGTTGCATGGAAACATCCTTGGACATTGTGCCAAGTGCAAGGACACTGTACAAGAACATGTATAAAGACAACATGAACTTTTCAAAAGTGCACATTAAGAGTATAGTTCCCTGCCTTCTATTTTAGCATTTGGCACATACAGTTTGTCAGTTTAGTGTGAGCTATTAGTAATAATACAGTAATTAAGAAATGTTGCTGTGTGTATGGAGTTGAAGTTGTCTGTGGTTCATTGTGATACTAGCCAGTACTTGAGCGGGAACTCTTGACAGTAGTATGGTTTGTGTCTTTAATAAGGACCAGGCTCATTACTGTAGGAAGAAATGCCTTATATTTGCTTATCTATAATACCAAAGAGGGTGAGGGAGTGGTGTCAATGTGGCAAGGGGGTGGCAGTGGAGGTGCTGATAGTGTTCAAGTGTTGGCAGCAATGGTAGTGGTGGCAGTGGTGATTGTAGTGGCTGCAATGGAAATGGTATTGCCATTCATGCTACCCTTAACCCCTTTGGTAACCTTAATTCTCTCACCTGCTTTGCATCTTGATACCTCACCCACAATGGAAATATTAATATTTCACTGGTTAGAGGGGAAAATGCCCTTAGCTGAAGAAGGGGTCTTAGTCTGCTGTCTCCTAAACTATTTCATGCAACTGCAGCTTAGTTTGGTAGAGAAATTAACATGGCAGAGTATTTTCGCATATATGTTAATTATACAAGATTATTTCACTTTTCAAGTATACATGTACATAGCATGTAAACATGTTTTCAGTGTACTTTGCAAACAAATTTTCATTGCAACAGTACTTCCTGTTTTGGTTGGGGTGTGCAGTTGAAACCTTTATATCCCTACCTTATTTCATCCAAAATCTGGATTGTTCATACCCTGATTCAGGCCTGGGCAAAAATTAATACCTCATTATGGACCTTTTAAATTAATACAGGGCTCTAATATATGACTACAGCTAACTAGTAATGGCTATGTCCATTTCAATACAATTTATACTCATTTCACATAGCCCCGTTACGTTTAAACAATTTTGTGTGAAAAAGTATGAATTTTGAAACACATGGTCCCCATACTTGACAATAATATTATTGTTTTTGATCATGTGAAAGAAATGCAGTCAACCCTTTATTAAACGGCCACCCTCAGGGAAATGGACTGTGAGGGGCTGGTTGGGGTTGGCTGCTTAATATTGGTGCAAACAATAGACAATTAAGCCATCATTGGTACTTTGATTTCTGGCCGCATAATAGAAGTGGCTGTTTCATAGGTGGCAGCTTAATAGGGGTTCAACAGTAATCAGTTTTGTCATTGCTGGTCCATAAATCAAGCTGCAGTTACATGCAATTCTAATATAAGGAGTTAGGCATTAATGCACATTTTCCTGTCCAGGAGCAGAAATTGAAAAAGTAAATAGGGTTTGTGATAATGTTAAGGAGTTTTGAACTAAATATATACTATCTAAGGGAACAAGCAGACAGCAGTGATCTCTTACCCCACAATCATTTGCTCCATCTCCACACATACCCACACAGTAACTATGAGTGTAAAAAAGAAAGAGAGACAATTAACTCATCATTTATTCAAGCTGGAATAATACTCAGCACAGTGTCTCTCTAATCCTTTGTATCTCTATTTGGTTCACTGTGAGAATATGCTGACACTTAAAGTGGAATTTTTAAGTTTTTTGAATTGCTAACATGGACACTAAGACATGAATCAGAACTTCAAGTTAAAGTAATTGTCATTTTCACAGAAGGAAGGGGTGAAAAGGTCAATGGTGGGATGGAGCCAAATGATAAAGGTTAGCTGTTTACCTCCATCCTCTCAAAGTATAAAAGCTATCCAAAAAGAGTAGGCACCATGATATTTGCCGAGGTAGGCTTTATATGCCTTCATGATTTTGTCACATCAACATTTTGCCCTCTCAGACAATCTAAAATACACAAACTTTTGGGCAACATTGGTTGAGCTCAGAAGATATTTTGTGATACTTTCAAAAACTCTTATATTTTGGCAATAACATTATTTTTCCCCCTTATTAGATGATATATTAGACATCCTTCCCTTTAATACTTCAGAAGTCATAAAGGACCAAACATCTAAACCAAATTAACTTTTGCCCCTTTCAGCAAGTTGTTTCACAACAGTGGGGCAGTTTATTTCCCAGGCAAAGAAACTTGGGTCATCAGAACATCCGGGACAGGTACATGTAAATCTTCTTTTAGACAAGAAAAAACATGATCCAAGGAACTCCAAAACCTGATGATCCTCTGAATACCAAAAACATTTTCCAATTATGGACTATCAAGTTGTAGTGGTCTAACTTAAAAAAGTGGCCAAACTTTAATTTACTACCTAATTTCTATGAATATGTAATAAATAATCCTTTCAGTATTTGACATGTAAAGTGACATAAAAAAGTACCTGAAACAGAAAGTAAAATAAATATACCATTTTGGTTATGTTGTGTGTTTGATTAGTTATGTGAAGTTCCACTATTAAATATACTGTGATTCCTGTTGTACAGCATACATGTAATAACAGGCACATGATACCACACAGCCTGTCGGTACTTTTCTTGTTCAAGCACATCCACGATGTCTTTATCTTAGTCTACATTAATTAACTCTTGAAAGAGATCAGCACCTAAAATACCTGATGGTACTGACAATGATGCTTTTTTTCCAAGAAGAAAAAGAATGACAAAGCACATTGGAAAGCTTCACCCAGCATGGTTAAAGACTTTGATTGGTTTGTTTATGAAGAAGAAACAAACAAAATGCACCGCTCCACCTGTCAAGTATGCAAAATTAGCCAACAGAAGCAACCCAATGTACATTGAATGGAGTTCAAGGACTCAGAAGGGAAACTTAAAACAGCCCATCAATTGTTGTTGTTGTTTTAGACAAGTAATTTTCTGGTTCAGGCAAACAAATAACACACTGCACTTGTCTGAAGGGACAAATTAAGTGAATTAAAAAGAAAGTTTCTTGCCCTGTTTCCAAAGTGAAACATTTTTCGCAGTTAGCAACATTCAGTTGAGTTAAAATTGGTATCTACAAGCAAATTTTTGATCTGTAATTGGTCTCGGAAAGTCCAATAAATATAATAAAATTATAACTTCAGTCAGAAGAACATAATGCCAAAGGAAGTCACTTTGTTTGGAATTTCTGCGATTGTACTCAATGATTTGCTGAAAGATCGGCATGTAAACATAAGTTGGACTGCAGGACAGAATATTTAGGCTTTTACAATATACACTATCATTTAAGTATGGAAAAACTTGAAACTTGCTAAATCCCTATACAGTAAGAGGACTGAATTTTCCCACAAAAAAAATATTTTAAACAACAGGCAACATAGAAAACAAGATGTATCCACTGTTGTCAGTCATTTTTGCTGTTCTGTAAAACTTACTTCAACTCCTGCAATGCTTCCACCAGCCATGTTTTCTGCTCTGGTGACATCCGTGCAAAGACAGTCCCTGAGACAAGCAACTTAAGAGAAAAAATTGTAAAGGTGATTGCAACAAAATCAAATAACAAGACAATGTTTAAAGGTCAAACCCCATCTGCCATAGCTTGTCTTCATGTCTTATTTGGGTCAAATTGGAATTTGGAGATGTTGTTCTTTTAACAGGGAGGAGAAATGGAACACCTAGACAAAAAACATTAGAGCAAGGTAAGATTAAACAATACCCTCAATGTGAAAGGTGAATTGATCAACATGACATGGGAGATCCAGAAAAAGTTGTTAAACAAGGAACACAACTTCAACGAAGCTCTCCAAAAGGTGCTTGGCATGGAGGGAGCAGAGAAAGAGACGCTGCTGCATTCTCGCAAGAGGTCGGTAAACAAGGGTGATTCTGAGGGCCATCTGTCCTTTTGTCCATGCAGACCACACAGGCCTATAGGAAAGGGCTAAGGCAAGCCACCTAACCTGAATCAAATACAAATACAGAAACTACACATGCCATACCAGTGGGCGATCAGTTCATATCGCAGATGCATTCAAGTCTAAATCTCAGAAGATCCAAAAGGTGGAAGAGTCAGAAGGGTCTCAACTTGATCCCCCCTTCAGATCCATTTTCTCTCTCAATCTTCCATTTCAGAAAAATAGGCCTGCAACACGTGCGTGTAGCTACTGCATGAAATAAAATGGTATGAAATATATCTTCACTGAATAACAGAATGGTAGGGGGGAGAGGGGCATCCTATAAGATGACTAGAATAACAAGCTTGGAAATAAATAAACTGAACATTTTTATTGACGTTTTCACAAACAATTGGCAGTCAAGGCTGCATACAGCTTTGAAATTAATGCAAGGCGTTATTTTAATGCCAGACTGTAAATAAAAGGTTTTCAGACTTTAACTTAGGTTTTAGTTCTTTTGCGAGACTAAAGTAAGGAACAGAAAACAGAATGGTTATTTACCTTTGATGACAATAATGATAATAAACGTGTTATTTATATAGTACATTGTCACTGGATATCATACCCTTGTCTACCAGCATGTAGCACAATATTTAATACAAAATCCCTAAGGAGTGCCTGCTGCATGGCCGTAATGCTCAATTGAGGTGCTTAAATAAATAGCTTGTGGTATAATTTTCGATGAAACACATTGCATGTTTCTTAATTTAGGGGCCAAATGAGAAATTTTTAGTTGGCGTTGTTTGACTAAAATACCAAAATGCTATTCCCACTTTTTGGTAACATAATAGTGCTGATTGTTGTATTATTTTTAAAACAGGCAATAAAATTCTAAATAAAACAGTTTGTTCATGAAAATGAATGCTGTCATCATCCAGATACTTCAATTAATACAAAATTAATTCAAATACTGGAAGAAAACACTCCGCCGTCACGTGACTAAGTCACCAAAGAAGACCAATTCTAATTCACAGTAAGATTTTTCTTCAAGTATTTGATTTAATTTTGTATTAAAACATCCATTTGTTTTTTATCATGCATTCTGGTAGTTCCAGTAAAGTCAAATAGCACCATCATGCAAATGTTATATTGCCGTGTGTTTTCACTAGTCATATCAAATGATGTCTTACAACCAAAGAGTAATTTCCATAAACTGTTACTATTTGTTCAATGGGCTTAAGGAAATATCTCTAGTTCTTTACCAATAACAATGTGAGTGCCAATGTCAACTTGATTTGTTTCCCTGGATTATGGGATGCTAACTGAGTTGACAATGTCAAGAATGAAATGTCCACTCTAACAACTGTAACTCTAACAATGTCAACAGAACAAAGTCAACAGTACTTGTTTTGGTACTGAAATATAGGATTTAAGCCATCTCATGATGGGTTTAAGGCCTGACCTTTCACAATAGTCTTGTGGGACTGTCTCTTCCATTTAAACCAGAGTTGACTGCAGTGGAAAAAATTGAGCAATAACTTGGGTTGACTTATCTGCCAATATTTCCCTGATTTAAGGATCAACTTCTTAAGTTCATCCAATGGTATGTCACACAAAGGTCATGGAGTGTGTGCAGTATTTACAAGGCTAAAAAGAGCATTGTTGAAGCATTGCTCAGACATTTTTACAGTTATGTGGGCTACACATAACAGGAGTGATGAATTTCCACATTTTACACACGTTATCATTCCATCATGAGCTTTCTCTGTATCTATGGACATGTTGCAGATTACGCATGACAGGTCACTCTTGAGTTGGACTGCTATGCATTGGCCTTGAAGAAAGTTTTCACTGGTACGCAGGTTGTTGAGATTCACCTGTGCCAATTCTTCTATTTCTTCAATGACAGTGTTCTTGTTAGAATTTAAAAACTTCTTATCTTCAAATATGCGTATAGGCAAATTCTTGAAATGATACAATTTTCCTGCATGGACTTGATCAATGAGTTCTTCCCATAATGCTACTTTGATAAATTCGGTTGTGTCCACTATGAATGAGACCATTTTTATATACCAACTCCTTACCCTCCTGTTTCTGTACGACTTTGACTTTAACATCAACAACTATGAATACATTTCTTCTAAGTACTTCCTCTACTGTGCATAGTCTATTGGCGAATGTCTCATTGAACTGTAATTTGGCAGTCGATGGGGAAATATTCGCAGACCTAGTGATAGTGAACTCATCTATTCCTTTGTGGAATCGTTTTTTTCCGGCAAATTTGACACCTTTTATCTTCACATGCTTTTGTTCTGGTATGCCTGGTGCAAATTTGTTATTTTGTCTGGCAAAAAACAAATGACTCTAACAACTGTCTGCTCATCTGTTTGTATGTGACAGTTGAAGAAATGTGGATGTATCCCTCCAGAGTGTCTGAAACCAGAGAAAACAGGAATTAACATCTATGCTTTTTTTCTGTTAAACAGACAACTGCATTATTATTTTATTTTTCAAACATGTGACATCACACTCAGTCTCACCATGTCACATTCGCTGTTTCATGTGATGTGTATTGGCTGTAATATCATAATAATTTTCGTGGTTTTTTTTGTTATTTGAGTTATTAGATGGGTGAAGTCATTGCACAATGGTAATAACTGTAGAGGCACAAAAGTACACATAGGCAATTGTTTTGTTATTAATCATACTATCTTGCAGCAAGCCCAGTAACATGGACCCGTTTGTCAAAAAAGTTGCACGCTAAAACTTGTTTTTTGTTTTGTCTGAAATACAGCACAATTTCTTTCTGATGACAAGGTATAAGTTGAACTTGTGTTTGCATGTGTGTCTGGCGTGTGTTGTCATAGAAACATAGCAAAAACAAATTTTCGAGTGTGCGAGTCTTACATGTATGATGAAGGCGAGGAAAGGAAACACAAATATCAGCAACAATGGAAATAAAGATTGCCACTTAATTAATATTTCAAATTCAGTCAGATAAGAAATCTCTGTTTGAAGTTCAAGTACATGTAGGTGTTTGTTGTAAAATTAAAGAATAAGTGACCTGCACTCTTCTCACCGACCATAATATTAATAATGTTGGTCAGATACATGATCATATCAAAGAGAAAATTACTTCAAGTTCTTTGTTGCATGGAAATTTAAAATAAGTATTGACTGTTGTTGTCACATTTTTTCATGTTATTCTTATCTAATTCCGAGGTGTTACCCTCTTTTGTTTACTAAAAAAGAAAATAATAATAGTTTATACTATTATCATGTACAATAAAATACATTTTTATAACACAGAGTATAATGGACTTTCCACATTTACATGTAGGCAATCAGAGTGCAGAATTTCTTAGTGAATTTCTGAAGAAGCTGCCTTGCTTCTTAGCAGATGTGATATTCCATTGTTTAAAGTTAGAAACAATGCCAAGTCCCACTCTGGATGGTTCCCTATTTCTGACCCTGCAACTCTTATGTACAATTGTGATCGAGAAACGTGAATATTTCCACACTTGTCATATATTTTTTTGTTCACAGATGATGAGGTATCACACATGTAAGTTGAATTTCCATCACACTGAATTAATGATTTATCATCGATCACTACTCAAATAAGACAAAACATTCAAGTTGATGTCAGTGTCCAGAAAGCTATTTTGGTCTGCATGTTCTACAGTATGGCAACCAAAAAACCCATTGTCAGTCACAGTCATGGGGCCAAGAGAGTTACAGTAATGCTTGTCTTCAAAAATAGTTTTCAGTTCTGACAATTTTTTCCCGAAGGACTGTATTTATTCCCATAAGGGAACTCATTGTGCCTGAAAAGGCAAGTTTCGTTCCCCGAAGGGAATTCATTAAGCCTGAAAAGGCAAGTTTGGCACCCCGAAAGGAGTTCATTGTGCCTGAAAGGCAAGTTTGGTTCCCCGAAGGGAATTTATCGTTTCCCAAGGTAGTTGCAAAGATGGAATAGTGCGATTCTGAGAACAGGTCATTGGTTGCCATGTGTGGTACATGTAGTATTTCTAGCTGTTGAGCAGCACTGCAGGAATCACTCAGTGGCCATGTTCATGAACAAAAGCTTGGCAACTGCTCGGGGATGTTTTTGTGGTCCAAATTTTGTTTGGACCTACAAAACATCTGAAAAAAACTTAACGAGAGAGCACTGGACACAGCAATTGAATGCTATGCCTAATAATAGGCAGAAAATAACAATACCTGTTTTCAGGGTAGTTACAGCTCCACAAGGAGAAAGGCCGACGTTGCCACAACGTTGTTCACTGTCGATATTTTCACGGAAAGAGATCGCACTTTAATGGAAACTGGTCAGAAAATGCACTGGTTACTCTACGTTTTATTTGTTTTCGAAAAAAGACGTACTACCGCATTCCAAGTCAGTAATAAAAGCTCTAACTAAACAGGCTTTCTTTGCAAGACCTGTTAAGTCCATCAAAATCCGATATTTCTCTTTTTTTAAAATTATACCACGTGTGCGCAAAGGAAGTCGAACAAGACCCGAAGCAAATCCGGAAAGTGGACACTCAGACAGTCAAAACTGATAGCATTGTAGCTACTGGCGCATGCGCAGTAGCTACAAAAATGGAATCAAAGTACCCCTTGCACTGAATGGGGATCCATTTCCTGATGAAAAGATTGAGCGATGGAAATGGAAGATTGAGAGAGAAAATGGATCTGAAGGGGGGATTAAGTTGAGATCCTTCCTTGGACACAGGACACTTACAACAGGCATTTCAATGATACTTTACTCCAACTCTCTGATACCCTCCTGCACACCTACACAGGGAACCCAGTCCAAGTTTCTGGTCAGATTCTAGTCAAACTCACTACCAAAATCAGAATGTCACTGTGCCACTTGTGCACTCCTCATAATTTAAGGCTCTGGACCACCCCTCTTTAGAAGAAATTGCCTTTCTTGTGTGAAACTGGATGGGAAGAAAATATGTTGTGTCCCAGGCCTCCCACAAGATGTCAAGAGAGGATTGCAAACCACATTCCAGTGCCACTCTAATGTCTTCAAGCCCTGCCTTGGTACTATTTAGGGAATCACAGCTAAATTAGAGATGAAGCGTGATGCTCAACCAAAGTTCTGCAAGGCCCCCTTACACTCTTTAGGAAGTAGTAGATGCCGAGTATCAATGACTTGAATCCAGTATTGCGGAATGTTAAATTCAGCAAATGGGCAACCCCCTTGGTTCATGTCCCAAACGCTGATGGCACCACACAGCCATGCTGAGACTAAGCTGTTATGGTCAACCCCCAACTCAATGTTTGTCAGTATCCGATTTCCCTGCCTGAGGATGTCTTTGTCAAGCAGCTAGGAGGAAACTGATCCACCAAGCTTGATTTAAAGAATGCTTATCAACAACTCCTGTTGGATCCTGACAGTCAGTAGTTTGCATCATCCCTGGAAAGTTTTCAGCAGACCATGGACATCATTCTTCAAGGTCTCAAGCATGTTACAGCCATTCAAGATAGCATTCAGATCACAGGAAAGGATGATGAACAGCACACCCAGAATCTGAATACTGGTCTCCGTCACTTAGACAGCTATGGCTTGTGACTACAACTCAACACGTGTAAATTCATGCAGCAGTCAGTAACCTATAACCCCAAGAGAGGAGAAGGCTGAAGCTATCAAGAAAGGACCACACCCTGAAAATCTTCTCCTCGCAGCTAAAAGCCATCCTTGGAATGATCAACTATCACAGGAAGTTCATCTGCAATCTTAGCTTAATTCTTCAGCAACTAAACTAGCTCCTTCAGAAAGATCAAGAGTTCCTGTGGCCCCAACTGTGTGAAGAGGCCTTCAACAGGGCAAAGGAATCCCTCTCTTCCACACATGTGCTGGTGTATTACAATCCTAGCCTCCCAGTAATTCTTGAAAGCGATGCAAGCCAATATGGCATAGGGAGATGGAGATGACAGACCCATTGTATAATGCCTTAAGATTCATCAAAGAAGAATTACAGTCAAATAGAAAAGGATGGCTTAGCCATCATTTTTGACGTGACCAAGTACTACATGTACTACATGGAGGAGGCAGCGTGGCCGAGTGGTTTAGGGCGCAGGTGTTGTAATCCGGAGGTCCCAGGTTCAAGGCCTCCACCCTGCAACTAGCGGGATTTGTTTCTCGGTAGTCCCGAGTTCAAATCCTCGGTCACACTTTGTAAATAGCCACCTGGTCTGCCTCCTACCAGTTGAGATTTTTGACTATGTTATGTTCATTTGAAATGTTTGTTTCCTTTGTTTCAGTGGCATGCCTGTGAACTAGCTGAGCTTAGTGCTTGTAGAGCTAAGTGCATGACCACAATAAACATGATTTACATTTACATTACATTTTACCTGTTTGGGTGCAAGTTCATGCTTCAAATTGATCACAAACCATTACTTAGGATCTATGCACCAGACTGTGCCACACCTGTTTTGGCAACTGCACACCTTCAGCATTGGTCCCTAGTCCACTCATTGTATCAGTACGAAATCAAATTCAAGCTTTCTGCTTGAATTATTATAAATGGGAAGCACTTATTAGCTTCTTGGGGGAAAAAGAAACAAAAAACATGTTGGAGGGAGAAAAAAAAGAAAAGAAAAAAAATTTCTTCCGTTTCCCAGGTCGAGTCTTCAACTCTCACCCTTCATGCTTTCCCAGCTTTCCAATACAGTATACCAATGCATTGAGCTAGCTTAACACATAGGTCCACAAAGTGTGTGTGTCTGGAGCATTATGCATTATTGTATTGCAGAGTCAGGGCAGTGATTACAGTGTGATTTTAAGAGGTTTAAATAAGGGATAGAAGAAAGAAATAATATTATTTATCTTTGGAACAAAGCCAAAATGTTTTCATCTTTTCTGCTTATACTGATGCATGTACTTCATCATGTAAAATAGTCATAGCCTCAAAGAGGCCTTTGATCAAACCTAAAGTGATTATTAGCAAAAGTAAAGCATTTTGAATGCCCTTCTTCTATTTTTATTAGTTACTTTGGTTGTTGTACACCACTTATACTTTTGCCATGGAGCACCAGTTAACTATCACAAGCTCAGGCAAAGTTTTTTGCTTAAAGTGCCTATAACGCTTAGCCAGTTTCTTTTTTTCTCAAAAGTAAACATTGAAAACAAGCCGTAACACGCAGA
>OMLO01004027.1_pt1 | contig 12204 bp, 9 predicted proteins | sample 1674811 | NCBI WGS metagenome assembly OMLO01 (sample SAMN06265003, study PRJEB25207) | coral metagenome | isolation source: Coral host | place: Mexico:La Bocana,Puerto Morelos, Mexico | collected 2008-11-13
CGCGCGCAACATGTTGCGCCCAACAATGTTGCGATATGTTGCGTTGACATGTTGCGATCGTTTGGCCGGGGCTTTAGGCTTTGGGGATTCTTAGCACGTTAAGGAATTGGTTGTTTCTCATTGGAAAGTGTCCGCCTGAACTGAAAAAAACGTTCTTTGGGGCTTTCAAGTATGACGCTCTTCTAATGTAAGGGGCTTTCAAGTATGACGCTCTTCTAATCTAATTTCTTTCTCTTTCTTTCTCTTTTCTTAAGGAAAGTTCAGGGGGATTCACAAGAGTAGCAGCTCCTTCTATAATAGAATACGCGCAAGCTATGGTGAATGTCATACAGAAAATGGGATGGCAGACTCTCAGCTTAGTGGTCTCGGCTACGTATGAGGGGCATGTGTTCACCGATGCTGTTAAGCAATTAGCTTGGGGAAAAAAATGGCGTGTATTCATAACATTGTGGATTCAAGGAGGCGAAACTCTCGAAGAACTATCGATTGGACTGCGAAATGTTAATCGAGCAAAACCCGATGTGATCATCGGACACATTCGGGAGAGATTTAACGACGATATATTTTGGACCATTCAAGACTTACAAGCAATTGACAACAGCAGCGCTTGGCTGATCAGTGATATCACTACATGCGGGATACTAGATCTCGACTCCATTCCGGCCGGGATGATTCAGGTCAGCAGTAGATCACCCGAAATAGGACACGATTATGACTTGTACGTCAGTGCATTGTACGATTCATTTGTCATGATTGAAAGTGCTTTCAAAAGCTCTGTTGGAGAACTTAGCGACGAATTGAGTCGAGGTAATTCCTCTGCTGAGACGTACAAACTTCTACAGGGACTGGCTGTCAAGTAAGTTAACACTCGTTCCATGGCAACTACCCTAATGTTTTCGTTCAGTGCTTGTCTCTATGATCAAGTGTATGTATGATTCGTTATGCAAACGAGACTTACCACCCTTAATGAACCTTCGTATGACTGCCATCATCTTAATTACACTTAATCACAATAAAGAAGGATACATTTATATGAGATAATTGACGGTTACTTAATTAAAAATTGCTGAAATGGAATGGATAGTTAATGATTGAACTACCTAATTACTAGATGCACTGATTTGGGTGATTTAAATAGAAGCAAAATTTTGCATCCCTGTTCAACTTTTCTGGAAAATAACAAATTATCGATAATAAAAAGTAAACTTACTTTGGTTAAAACTATGCTGGCCAAACGCTTGCTAACTCCCTGCTATTAAACAAAAAAATGAACAATAGCAAAATTATAGGCAATGTCACCGGTCAATTATTTTGCTCTCTACGTTTCCATACAGGTATTTAAAAAAGGCTCAGTTCGACGGGAAAAGCTCGTTGTTCAGGGATCATTTCTTGTCCGACCAACCCCACACAGTCTTTAACATCTGGAATCTTAGAAGGGATCTCAATGGAACAGAACATTGGTTCCAGGGAGGGCTGGTCACACCGTCTGGAATCGCTTTAGAGTCCATTGCTCACCTCAATGGGGGTACCGTATTTCCGCTCCTTCATGCAAGGCGCCCAACCTTGAGAGTCCCTGTCGTTCTTTGGCCCCCACTCGTGCAGGCAGAGGATCCAGCGGTTGCAGAAAACCATCAGACATGCGTTGGAAGAGCACTTCCTTGTTATAAGTACACCAGTGTGGAAAACTCCACACGGAGGACTAAACAGCTACTTTGTTGTTTCGGAGCGTCGATAGATTTTTTGAAGTTTCTACAGAGAGATCTTGGATTTGATACCGAGATTTATCTCACTCCGGATGGGCAATTCGGGAAGTTGGACATCGTCAATGGCACATGGAACGGTGCTATGAATGAAATCATTTCCGGTAAAGCAGATTTGGCGCTTGACTTGGCTGGGAGCCTGGAACGTGCCAAAGTCGTCGACATGTTGTACCCATGTATTGCGTCGGCGATGAATATCTTGGTGCAAAAACAGCAAATTTACGGAGAACAAGGTTTGTTGAATAGAATACAACAAATTTCAATAACATGTGGCCCAAGAAAAACTGAAGCAATTACTCTAGCCGATCACACGAGACGCAGACAATGCAGAGAACTAATGAAAACTAGAAGCAAGTACATGAAGCTAGCACGAAGCACGCGGAAAGGGGTGGAAGCGAGTCACGATTTATTTTGGTTCTCCTTGTAATTGGTTGACGAAATGGCGCGAGTTCTTTTTCAGCCAATCACATTGCACAGTAGCGCAAAGTCAAAGCAAATGCTAATTAATTTCGACACTTAAGTGAAAGCCGTTTAAAAATGAGTGTTGACTTAAGAGATCCTTTCTACTCTGGGAGAGGGGTAGAGTTAGCCCTGAAGGATTTTAACACAATCGTTCAGTTTTTCCTCGCCGCGCAGGCTCGAAGTACCACTTAGCTTATAATTGCATCCTGAATTACATGCGCGTTAAGAATCCATACAACGATCACTCCATGGTAATCATCACTACACATTTTTAAATTTCCGTTTGAACTAAGTTTTCTATGGTGAAATTTTCAATTGAGTGTCAAAAGTAATTAGGCAATTACTTTGGGTTTGGTACGGTTTAAAGTTGGCTGAATAGTCTAATTAGCAAGTAATAAATTGGTTATTGTTCTGCAAAACTCACCTGAAAACCGCTCTGTTACAGTTACCATAACATTTCTCTGTATGCTTAACGTTTGTACTCCATTTTTCAGTCAGCGTATGGTACTCCTGGCTCGAGCCATTCGAATATGATCTGTGGATTGCTATCTTGGTGACGTGTAATTTAGTACTGTTTATTGTTTGGTGGCTGGATAGGAAGAGTCCTAAAGGTTATTATCACATTCTCAAGGATAGTGACGAGGACGCCTTTACTTTGTTAGGTAAGTAGATACATAAGGTAAACATTTATGGCCTTGCGCGCGCAAGTGTTATGTTTTGAATGCTGTTTTTGCATTCCTGTTTACACCCAGTCCTTTCAAAGTTATTAAATGCAATAAGCAATGATTTAATAGTGTTTTAGTATCATCTATGTTAAAATTTTGGGTTTTAGTCTTGAGTTATAAATGCCCAAATCAATGTGTTTTTTTTTGCTCTTTTTATGCCTTAATTTGTGATTTTCTTGAATTTCCTTCGGTGAGATCTTCACAACACATCGCACCCAGCGGGATACGAATTGAAACACGAAAAAAAAATAGGATTTGTAAAGGTAGTTTTTTCGATTTTTTCGAATTTATGACGTTTCCCTTCGAGCACGCGTAGATTACTTGAACTTTCGTCCTCAGCGCCCGAGCGATCGTAAAACTATAGTGAGCCACCTTAAAATGTTAACAGCAAACGCGCGCTCTGATAGTTTCCGCGTAATAGACTAGCAACTAATATTTCATGAAAAGAAAATTTCCACTTTAAAGATCATAACAAGAAAGCAAATGCTTGCTCCATTTCGTTTTTTTTTGAATCATTTTTTCACTGTTACATTTGCAAACGGTGCCACGTACTTTTATGCTACATTGCTAACTTACAACATGCTATTGTAATAGCAACCTGACTACTTTAAACTCGCTACATTTCTTACTTGCAAGAACCACTTGCAATTACAGAGCAAACCGACTAGCGAACACCACTTATGCTATAATAATTTGCTGCCACACAAGATCCCTCCACAAGGGTATTACAGGATGGCAAAAAGATACGAATTATATGTTCGAGTGGCAAAACACTCCTGTCCATATAAAGAGGTTTATTTTCACGAATAGCGACCTATTTTTATATATATATTTTTTCTCGCACAGATGCGACAAAAACAGAAAATTGATATTTTTTATTTGCTTTGCTCAGAAAAAAGAAAATACTTGCTAATAATAATAAGATGGTTGAACTTTAGAACTGCTTCTTTGTATGAGTTTTGTTACTTATGTTGTGAAGCAAAAATTTGTCTATTAGAATATAGATATTTTGATTCTCTGTTAGTTATTTGTTATTTTGTTGTTTCCGTGCAAGTCTTTTGATGTAAGGCCTGATTGCCAACACCGATGTTTAAGTTATTTATCTTAGTTTATTAAGGGTCCTTATTGCTAAACTATAGTCTTCGTCAGTGGACATGTTTGGGTTAGTGCCTCGAAGCTTTGGTTATTTTGTTATTCAAGTTTATAGTGCAAGGTTATTCAAGGTTCAGGCCAGACTAGAAGCTCCTAGGTTTAGGTTGTGTAGGTTATCTTATCTAGTGTTTGTATTTGAAAATTCCTGTTTAGTCTAGTTTCAGTTCGTCCTGATTGGTTACTGGATGTTCTTGCTCTGCTTTGGTTCTTCGAGCAGGTCTGTTTATATAAGTCTAGGAGAGGTCTCTGGTTTTCCAAGGTCACCGAGTCTTGTACCCAAACATGTCTACAGTTTAGATATATATGTCTACAGTTTAGATATATAACTGCATGAGCCATCACAGTAGTTTTTAGAGAGTGTGCAGTAGCGCCAAGAAGGTACTTTATTTAAGTGTCAGAGTATTTAGCACTGTTGTGCTAATTGTGGACACTGTAAATAAGCAAAGAAATATTACAAATAGAACAGAAATTTGTTAAGAATCCCAACTGGTGGGAGGTTGGCCAGCTGGCTATTTACAAAGCGTAGAGGAGTTGAATTCGGGACCACTGAAGACAAATCCATCTAGTGGCAGGGAGCAGGATTTGAACCCAGGACGTCCGGATTACAAGTCCAGCGCCCAACCACCAGGCCACGCTGCAAAAGGACGCATTAAAGAAGCCTTGTCAGAGAAAACAGAGTCTTGTTACCTCCCGTACGAGCTCAGTCCTTTTCCCAGAACAATTCAACACTCATCAGATCCCATATCCAATCTTGGACTTCAACTAGGCTTGCTTTTTATGAATCAAAAGACAAATCTGCACGCTTCTCCTGCACTTAATGACCTGTTGAATAGTGGGAGCCAATAATATAATATTTCACAAAATAATTGTTCGTATAATAATTTTTTTCTCTCCCTTCAGACTCCATGAGTTATGTCTGGGGCGTGGCCTTCAGTAAGGATATTGGCGCAGAGAAGACTCCACGCAGCAACAGCGCCCGCGTTGTGTCAGTGGCTTACGCGTTACTGGCTTTAATTATGGTGAACACGTATTGCGCTAATCTGATGGCGTTCTTACTTCAGGAGCCGAATATACTGCCCATCAGTGGAGTGAGGGATGCTAAGGTTGGTAAAGTGTATAGCAGAGACATAATAAACTTGCTTAGAGGCAAACTACAGTGGCTTTGCTGAAAAATCGTTTAAAAAAGATTATCTAATAAGCAGCACGTAGGCCAATATAGGCGTGAAAATTGTGTAAATTCTTCCTGGTGCAAAATAACAAGGATAACTATAGACCATGAGCTTGACCGTTCACTGTGTTATCGTTTGAAATGGGAGTTGAATTTTGTCTAATTATGAAGAAATGTTCTGACATCGATACCGACACCTATTCCGTAGAATTCATAAAGAGGCACGCTACCTTTGGACTTGGCAGGCGAAAGGGGCCGCTTCTTTCGGATTACCGTTTCTTTCGGGCAGTTGTCACTTTCGGATGATTGAAAAGCGTTTGTACGGTAATTGATAGTCGCTTCCAACCAATGGGGACGCGTAACATATGTTAACAACTACCCACATAAGCAAATCAGACTGTATGAAACAAATAAGGCCCGAAAGGGCGAGAGTAATGGTCGCATTTTATATCGATCAAGAGAACAGCTTGAATCTTACATCAAGTGCTCTGGATTTTTATTGTAGTTAAGTGCTAATCTTCAAAGGTCCGCTGCCTTCAGGTGGGCCGTTACTTTAGGGGTTCAACAGAAACTTACTAATAACGTTACTTTCGGGGAGCTTTCGATGCAACCTTTTGCAAAGTTTAAAAAGTTCTACGGAGTGGGTTCAGAGCCACCTTAACTAAACCTGAGGTTTTAGTGTAACATTAGCGCAAAACATTAACCATTCCAACAGCCCATTTCCGGGTTTCGTTTTCCCTCTGTTTCAAAATGAATTCTGGTGCGTTATCTCTTATGTGGAAATGAGTTTGTGCACCAAAACTCGTTTTGAAACATATATAATAGCAACTCGCAATGGGCCATTGAAGAAGAGCATTTCATTAACTTGACACACAAGGAACGTTTACGCTGCAAAACGAGGACAAAGTTCTCACATTAAGTTTGTTTATCTCCAACAGTTGACTCTCAAGCCACCAGATGGCTTTAAAGTCGGAATAACACGAGGAAGTAACGAAGAAGCATACTTCAAGAACCACGTGGATTATTTGTTCAGGAAAATATATCTTGTTAACTTGAAAGTACATTTGGTGAATGGCTTTCAGGACGGAATACAACAACTCCGAGATAAGTAAGCAGAAATGCATGCTATGACCCATGGTACCTTTCGGTCGCTGCACTACTACCGGAGATGTATGACGAGTACAACTCCCCAAACTTGGTGCACATATGCGCCACTCTTGCAATTTTGCAAGGGACCGTTCTGTTTCACAAATATATTCCATGTTGCCATGGATCTGTTTCGTAAAAGATCGCAGACAAACGTCAAAATGTGTTGAGAACAAAAACGTGGCACACCAGCTCGCGTTAGACGTCATTGGTGCGTCTGTCCTCCAATAAATCAAAAGTAAGGACCAATCAAAATGCAAAAATAAATCAACATAGCATATAACTAAATTTTGTACTCGTACCACTTTCTGGAGGTTTCCACTTTTCAGGCGCTAGGCTGAGCTTGGTATGACGAGGAAATTACCTCTTGTTTGTTTTGTTTTGGTTTTGTTTATTGTTTTTTAACAAAGCGCTTTCTTCACGCTTATATATCAAAAGAAAAATGTGCATCTGTTCAACATACAAAAAACCTTTCCGCCTTTCAGAAAGCAGGAGTGAGGTTGGGCGGACCGGGGAAACAGAGAGGGAAAGGGATATCCTTGTCGTAACTTATATTCTGTCTTTCTCTTCCCAGCAAGATAGATGGTCTGGTGGGTGACTACCTCTCTTTGCAACAAGCTGCCAATAAAATCCCAGACTGCAGTTACAGCCTGGCTGGACCAAACTTCTACAACTTTGGCTACGGCTTCGCATTTCCAAAGGGATCACCATGGACCGAAGAGGCAACTCTATCAGTGTTGAAAAATCAAGAGAATGGCAGCATACAAGAGATTCTGGATTACTGGTTCAACAAAAAGGAGTGCAATCAGCCCGTTAGAGAGCTTAGTGCTGAGAAGTTCATTGGCTTGTTTTTGCTCTTGGTTGGGGTGATCGCTTTTTCCATAATGGCACTTATTTCCGAGATGCTTATTATCTTTCTTTTGGTTAAATTCGGAAGGCGCTTGGGGCCGATTGGAAAATTCATGAAGAGGATGATCTTCAGTGTGCGAAAAGGGGAAGAAAATGAAATTCACATCAAGTGGATACAGCTGTATAGACATCATAAAAGCATGAGGCCAAGCGAGGCCGACTTTGCGGCAGCCCAAGACACTTCTTTTCGAAGGGCGAGCTTTTGTAACTTGAGCTTTGAATTTGGAAGCAACATGCTCACTAGAGATGAACACTCAATGTATCTAAGAAGGTGCCAATTAATGGATATTGACGGTGATAACAACGAGATCCAAACCGCGGAGCTTCCTGAGCCAAAAAATGTTGCCTCCAATAGAACAGAGAACATATCACTTTGATTATATTAATTCTTACAGCGTAACATGTTTATACTATTTGGCTACACGTTCTTAATATTTAACTACAAGGTAAAGGAGCTGTGCTTCGCTCGTGCGCATGCACAATTTGACTGACAGTGGAAGGTCATTGGAAGGTCAACTAGCAGATTTTAGATTTTAACCTCATTTGGGAGGTTTTCAATTGTGTAATTTCCTGCACGCAACTTATTCCATGGCAGTATCTACAAACAGGACAATTGCACCCCCCCTCTCCCCGCAATCACGACATGATCCGAATTGAGTAGCAAAAAGAATGTAAATAAGTTAACCGAGTTTGTCTATAAAAATTGTTTCACTCAGTACCGCAGGCCAGCTTTTTAATAAACGTAACGTTTGTCTTTGGAATCCTCATTTCCCTTCCTTTTTATAGAACGAATAACAGCTAACGTCGAGGAGACGATCTTCGTACAAAATGCTGGCAAAAAGATGCTGTGAAAATCTCGGCAACTGACTGCGGACCGCGTGTAAAATGCAGAACGCAGAGTGTAGACTTTTTAGCTGAATGGTGTTATCATTTCCATTATGGAGAGCTAACCGTATCAAAAGGCCAACCGCAGCGTTATTTAGGCTTTCCCAAATAATCTTCAGACTAAAAGGAGTTATACCCTGTCAAACCGAGTGATATTCAAGCTAACCGGAGTGCAGATTTTAATCTCGATTAGCCTGAATAACCCTGTTTGCGATTAGCGCACGGTAATGGAAATATACTTTTTAAGAAAGGTATGTAGTCTGCAGTCTGTAGTCTGTAGTCTGTAGTCTGTAGTTTGTAGTCTGTAGTCTGTAGTCTGCAGTTTGCAGTCTGCAGTCGGCAGTTGGCAGTAGGCGGTCGGCTGTGGGCGGTCGACAGTAGGTTACTGTCACTGTCACTTCACAAAACCGATCAATAATTTATTGACCTCTTACAAACTGATCCTGGTTTTCACACTTTTCGTGCATGTTAATAAATACCTCGGTTAAAAAGTATTGTAGCATCACCCTTACCAAAAGAGAGGAAACTGCTAAATCCTGAGAGATCCCCGAGAGGAAACAGGCCGGTTAATATAACTTAAAATTTGAGCTGTATACAAAGTTTGACAATTTATGGCAAAAGCTATTCCTTTTTGAGTTCTTCTAAAGTTAAAAGATATAAAAGAGGATGGAGTACATATTCAGTCACACAATACTGACAAAACACAGTTGATGTACGATGCTAAAATGTGTGACGTAAAAGTAACTCTTCCACTCCATAACTCTCCAATCTGATTTTTACACATCTTAAGGAGCAATGTCGCTGTTGGCGCGTCTTGATAAGTTAACTTCATAAATAAAAAACCGAGTTTTCAATGGCACGTTGAGTTCATCAGTTACATTAAATCTTTCCTCCATTTCTTTTTTTTTTTTCCCAACTTCTGTTTGAGTTTTCAACTTCATTTCTTTAAGCCCATGGATTCTTGTTTTGTTCAATGGAATCTAAGGCAGAAAAGAAAAACACGGGGCAAATGAATAACCTCTAGACCACCTTATTCAAAAGCGGTAGGAATCCCTGGGAAGTAACAGTGACACCAACACTTGCATGTCTTAGAATACGAAATAAAGTGAAGCAGCTCTCGTAAATTTGTTATAGCATTTGTCCTCGTAGTATAGCTGTTATTGTTTAGGGGTTAGGGGCATTGTTCCCGTTGTTGGTTCTTTTGTTCTTAAAAAGGTATCGAGCAGTTTATGCGAGACACAGTTCGTGCAGCGCTTCACGTGGTCCCAGTGTTTTTTAGGGTACGGTGATCTGATGTCGCCGAAAAGTATTTAATATTCTTGATCGCCATTTGAACTAATTTGCTTTTTAAGGCCTAACAAGGATACTGCAAGACTCGTAAGAGCAGACTCTATAGTATATGTGTAGAATATACGTAGAAAAACTGATAAACTCGAGTCCAATTCGTGATTTATGATAACGACTGATGCAAAAATGTTTGAACAAGCACACGCCTTTCGGTGAGTTCAATGTTAAAAAAAGGTTTTTTTTTCTTGAAAACACTGCGCATACAATGAATCGCAAAATGCAATCACGGTGTATGTGATTCAAATGCAGAAAAACGTTCATTGTACAGAGTGCAAATGGATGTTAATTTTTTGCACACGGCTTACACCCACAGAGTACGGCTGATTAGTTCGCTATTTGCACCAATCACTGATAATTAATTTGCTGTCTGACGAAACAAAAACAACAACAAAAACAGACAAATGGCAACTTAACATCTTTGAATGAAACGTAAAAAAACAGCATCTGTATTAAAAGTACCAAATTTCGCATTGCATTCTTCAACTTCAATATGCACTTGTCATTTTCCAATCAAAATACAGGTACTTCGTCCGGTTTATAATGAGCAATATAACACCTAGCTTGTTGAGTACACGTACCCTGCACTAACTCGTCGGTGGATTCCTCGACCAAGTTGTGTTTGTCCGAGAGACCTGGTAACTCGGGGACCGTGCTTGCCACAGAAGTCTGGGATCTGCGCAGGGACACTTCCTGAACACTGGGAGAGAGAATATTCACAGTGATGCCAAAACCAAAGAGGAAACCTATTTGAAAAGGACTGCTTTATTCTAAACCGCTAAACGCCATTGCGAAACCAGGGACGGGGGTTAGCGCAGAGATGAGAGTTCTCGTCTCCCACCAATGTGGCCCGGGTTTGTTTCTAGCCCAGCTTGGCCCAGGGCCATACCTAGGTTGAGTTTGATGTTGTTTCTCGTCTTGTTACGATGAATATACAGGAACTATAATATTTTGAAATTCACGGACATATAACGATCACATAAATTTCGTTTAACATGACGTCCACCATTATAAAATTTCTTTTCGCTGCTTACACAGCAAGCTGATAAAAAAAAAATAAAACTGGAGTGTGTATGATCTTGTTTGAGTGACTTTTTGATATGAACTCTTAACAAGTAAGACGCATTCACGACTACTAGGCTACCTGTAGCGATTGCTGTGCTTTTGTTTAGGTTACGTAACGAGTCTAATTTATACCTCATCTGTCGAAGATCTTTACGAGACACTCGGACTGGCATGGATGCTTGTGAAGGCACGCCTATTCCCTTTTCAGCGAGAGAATGCTGCAAAACAGTAAGAAAAAATGCAATCAATCCGGCAATGAATGGGTCAGTCAGTCTGTGCGTCAATCAGTCAGTCCGTCAGACGCTTAAACAGAGAGTCAGTCAGTCAGTCAATCAATTTCAGTCACTCAGCCAGCCAGCCAGTCAGTCAGTCAGTCAATCAATCATTCACAGGCAGACCCCAGTTTTTTGAAGGCTGGGTAACGCTATTCAATTGATTAATCGCTATGCAAGGCAAACCATGCTATCAACTGGATAGTGATTTATGCGGCGGTTATTGGTCGGTCAGTCGGTCAGTCGGTTGGCCAGCTGGCTAGCCAGCCAGTCAGCCAGACAGTCAGTCGGTCAGACAGTCAGATAGTCAGTCAGTCAGTCAGTCAGACAGTTAGATAGTCAGTCAGTCAGACAGTCAGAGTCAGTCAGTCAGTCGGACAGACAGTCGGTGCAGACACTTATCAATCAGGTACCTTCATCCGTGAAACCTCAGTTACTAATTGCTTGCCATGTGCGTCGCTGCTCTTGTACTGTGCTTCCATTTCACCGCTGGCTGGTATGACATCTGACTCAAAACTCGTACCCATTCCAGAAGCCATTTTCTCTCGTAATTTTTTCTTTAGCTCGCGGCTTGTCTTCTTGTAATAATAAAGATCTTTCTCCAGCTGCTGGCTTCTGTTCTCAAGTTCGCTGTGAGGGAAGAGATTACAACAGATAAATCAGATTAATGTGCTACGCCTTTGTCAAGCCAACAGAGTACTTATCAATAGCAGTAGTTTTGAAAGGCGAAATGTAAAAATTAACTACGTCTTTGCTTTGGTTTTGCTTTGGTAAATCCCCTTTCTCTAAAGAGACAGCCAAGTTTTCATTCCTTATAGTCCAATGAGTGGCAAAATGCAAATCCGCCAAAAAAAGGCCTCGTAACAAATTGGAACTAAAACGGAAATTCGGGAAAAAAACCCTTGGAAATCCCCTTTGAGTCACACGACCAAACAATTGTTGCACCAAAATGTCCACAATAACTTGTAGGAAAAGTCACACAGAACAACTCGACATAGATTGAATGCTGTTTTACTAGGAAAAGATGAACATCAGCGCCGGCACTTTTTCTCCTCTCCCCCACCCAACCTCCCCACCCACTCCTTCAGCTAACGGTCGAAAGTGATGGCCTGTGTCCGCGGAAGCAAGGAAGTATTTTATAAAAAAAAGGTCTGCACGTACGTTATTCTGTCATCTTGTGCCTCATTTGACTCGGCATCACGCAGTTTGTTCATTAAGAACTGGATCCTTTGCTCGTACTTCTTCTGATGTTCTACTAGTCTCCGGTCGCCTTTCATTTCAGCCTGCTGTAATCCTCGACCCAGTTCACCGATAAT
>OMLO01004028.1_pt1 | contig 12204 bp, 10 predicted proteins | sample 1674811 | NCBI WGS metagenome assembly OMLO01 (sample SAMN06265003, study PRJEB25207) | coral metagenome | isolation source: Coral host | place: Mexico:La Bocana,Puerto Morelos, Mexico | collected 2008-11-13
CATTCCATCTAACCAACAATATTTTAATAATACGTATTAAGTTCTAATTTGGCTCTGAGACCTTTGGAAATAAATCATCAATTGAAATATAGTCACGGTGATGATCACCGCTGGCGCCAATATAGTGTTTTACAATGACGGAGCTGATATAACGAATTATATTGGGAGACTTCTCAGATCTTGAGTACATATGGAGTTTAATACAGTTTCTGTTGCGTAGCAAGACCAACACAAAGTAAAGCCAATCAGTAGTCTCTCTCATTGCATTCAATTGAAATATTAATGCTTTTTTGTTTTATTTTTTTTTACATTAGTATTGAAATTGGTATTCTTTTTGTTGAATACAGAAACCTTGCAATTTCTTACCCTTGAAAAACGTTTTATCCTTTTCAAACGTGCAAGTGTTTCAAATATCTATATTCGATATCAATAGGATTTTGATGCATTTTTTATGAATAAAAAAAAGGGAAGTCGTGCGTTACTGTGAAGTCAGTTCTGAACGTGTAGTCTAAATTCTTTGTTTTCCTTTCAGTTATTGCATCATCAAGATAAAGTCATGGGAGACTGTGATGGTGTTCAGGGACCATGCCCGTTTTCACAGATTGGCTGCTCTAAGACCGAGGTATCGGTGTGGTTTGTTTTAAAAAATATCAAGTAAAACCAACCTGTGAAGAAATGGCCGGTCTGCTTGTCGTAAATGATGTGCGTTTTTCACGTGAAGAAGTCACGGAAGGAGCAGGGAGCGAGGGTTCATCTTTTAAGTTCGTAATTATAAACGGAGATATAAACCTAAGAGAAAGTGCAGGCCACAAGCAGACCAGTCGTTCTCCAATACAGATCAAACGAGCTGTATTACCCTGTCCATACACCGTCAGTTTTCTCTTTTAAGTCGGGGGTACACCCGAGGGCCGTATTTTGGCTGGGTATTATGGTTTTAACGCAAACATCTCTTTCACGTTTCAAGCAATCAAAAATCTCTTTGCTCATATCACATATCATACATGCATGTTTCTGACTTTTGTAAAATTTTTTTTTATTTTTGGGTATATTTGGAGATATATAGTTTTCCTCAAAGGATAAGTGAAATTTATGGAAATAGGAAATTTTGAAGATTTGATGTTGTTTTATGTTAAAAGTTGTTAGACGTACACCAAACAGTTGCTCACCAACCTTGGGTGCCCTTTCGGGGGCGTTCAACTGTCTGGTGGTGTTCCTTAAACTTTCACTTAATTCACATGTACCCCGCCTTAAGTTCGTCGAGATCGCACCGCGAGGATTTGACCTACAATGTAGCAAGGACCCAAGGGGTACTTGTAGGATCGGAAGAGAGCAAAAAAAAAGTCACGGAATTTCCCGTTCAGTTCTCTATTTTTGTATTTTCTTCTCTCGCTTGCTTTGCGAAGGCTCCCACACACGCGCTTGAACTTGGGCGTTAGCTTAGTTTGCTTGCTCACCGAAAAAAAAAAAACCCTCTCTGAACAGACTAAAGATGCAGAAGCGTCATCGTTAAGCTAGTTGTAGCTGCATGGTCGGCATCAAACTTCCCATCCGTTGGGCAATGTGGTTTTGTCTTAAATGGTAAATAAAATACATAATTAAATCACTTAATTTAATTGTTGAAGTGTTTAGCGCTACTGTACTAATTGGGAACACTGAAATGAGCAAACAAATATGGAGGCAGGAAGGAGAATTTGAACTTCACACCACTGGGTCACAAATCCAGCGCCTAACCTCTAGGCCACGCTGTCTCTTCTATGATTCGCCTGCTTCCGTTCCTCTGTCTAATAATTGGTTGCCATGACAGGATCAGCTGTAGAATCTGTTTTTATTCTTGACAGGTTCTCAGCCTCAACCAAAAGAAAGAACATCTGGAGCAAGAGAACACTTACCACACCACTCTAATCCTACAACATGCCCTGCGATTGAGCAGGGAAGTGGAAGCACTTCTGAGGAGCGATCCAAGAACTGTGTCCAGAAATCCGCACATCTTTACAAACTACGACGGGGTGATTGCAGATATTCTTGCTCAAGTTCAAACCCAAGCAGGTGAAACCAGGGATCTGCGCGAAAAATGTCGAGAGCACAGTGAACGAATCACAGCTCTGGAAAGAAAAGTGGCTTCAGGGAATGTGTCTGGTGGAGCTCCTAGTGTCCAAGTGTCGGGTGACTCGAGCAGTGGGTCAGAAAACCCAGATGTTACACGAAGGGTTACCAACCTTGAAAACAGGACCGCTGATCATGAGGTTTTACTGGTGGAGAGTAATCGCTCAATAGAGGAGGCAAGGCGTGACATGGGTAACGTTAAACGACAACTTGATACCAACCAGGAGAGCGTCAGGAGGCAAGAACGAAGGATCGAGTCTATCGAGCACACACTGGCACTTAGAAATGTTACACTGGCTGATTTAGAGGAATATGTGAGGCAACAAGAATTCTCAAGCTACGACGGTCAGTTGCTGTGGAAGGTTTCTGATTATGCTCGCAGGAGAAATGACGCAGTTACCGGACAACAGGTGTCCTTCTATAGCCCGTGTTTTTACACCAGTCGCTATGGATACAAGATGTGTGTCCGCCTCTACCTAAACGGAGATGGCATCGGGCGAGGTACACACATCTCGATCTTCTTTGTGGTCATGCGCGGTCATTACGACGCGTTACTCCGCTGGCCATTCAGACAGAAGGTCACTTTCATGCTGCTGGATCAAGATAATGTGGAACACGTCATCGATGCCTTCAGGCCTAGTCCGAGCAGCTCCTCTTTCCAGAGACCAAGAAGAGAAACCAATATCGCTAGTGGATGTCCAATGTTCTGTTCCCTTGCTGAACTGAACAACCATGCATATGTTCGGGATGACACATTGTTTCTGAAGATCATTGTGGATACGTCTGATCTGTAAAGTAAAGTTCTAGATGCCTTTCTTTGGGATGATCTGTGTCTGTATCAGTGACCTAAGGTCACTCGAATCAAGGTGCACCAGAGGAACGCACCCTTAGTGTTTGGCTGGTAAAGCAGCAGTTTTCAACATACTTTGTGATTAATCTTTTATTGCTTGAAATGACTTCTGTGAGAATTGTAAGCGCTTGCTTTGTTGTTCCGTCGTATACCAAGCGAAGACGCGTTCTTCCCAGGCAATCAGATCAATCAGCCAAATGCACTTGTAAATTAGGTTATAGGACTACCACCGCGCCATTGCCATCAGCAGCTCATCCTCTCTTGCCGCCGTAAGTAGTTTGTTTTTACTCCAAGTTCTGTTTGGTTCATTATACTATTCACCACAGTTTCGACACAACTGTGCTTGGTTAGTTTTGAACTATTAATAGCAAACCGCTCTTACATTTACGTCACGTGATCAGAATTTACTTACTGGTGAGCTCAGAAATACCCATGTGAGATCTTCGGTAAGATTCATTTGTCCCAAAAGTAATTTATGTGGAAAATGTTCATATGTATATATAGAGGATATTAGATGGCCGCTTGGAGATACAAAATTTCTCTTCTCATATTCGTTTTGAAATATTTTTTAACACGAGTTGGAGAAGAGAAATTCGTGTCTCCAAGCGGTCATGTAATGTTCTCTCCAATAAAAAAGCACCAGTGAAATACCTAACCGTTTTACTTTCCACAACAACGTTGATTTTTTTACTAGTGAAGGTATCATGTTTTTCGCGCAAAAGCTCACCTTGTATTTCATTGGTGTTTATGTACTAAATATTGATATTAGTATTGTAAATCGATATTATTACTACGTAAGAGACATAAGATTACTACGACATAAGATTACTATCTTACTACGTAAGATTACTGTACATGGCGATTTGTCCTTGCATAAAGACACCGTCAGACATAGTACCTCGACGGAAAACGCGGATAACGGTGAAGATTGTTAGAAGGGAAACATATTCTCTAGTTTCTTAGTCTCGTAGTCGTGTGGTTGCGTAGGAAAAACGTGAAAAGTGGTATAATTGTCATTTTCAAAACCCAGTGTGATCTGGTGAAGAACCTCGTTTGTTTTATGTTGTGGAATGCATGCCCTCGTGCATCTTGCAGAGTTTCACTAGGTCGAGTTTTTAGAATTCAGCCCAATCGTGAAAACCTCTTAGTTCAACATAGGAACAGCAAAGTGTTACCATTCTTTGAAGTAAGCATTTAGACCATCGGAAGGTGTCATTTTTGTCATGGAAGCGCATGGTCGTGGGGTATGCTCTTTTGTCATGGATGAGTGCTAATCATTCTTCCTTTCATGGTGTCTATTGTGCTGACCTCCCCGAGGTAGACACCGGAAACGCTTTTTTGTCCGTTGTTGTTTTAATGTTGTATTCTCTTGATCTAAGTTTGCCTTTACTGCAATGCTGAAGGGAGACTGGAAGTGTTGAGTACCGAGTCATCCATCGTTACAAAGTCATCAAGTGTTATCAATGCACCTTTTGGAAACAGTTTTACCAACATTAGAGATCTTTTTGAATTCGAAACCCTTAATTCTATTTTATAACCTTGTGGGCAAGGGATTCATATATCTGTACCATCGTGAAGAAACACTGACAGTTCATTGGGCAATTTCAGTATGCAGAAGTATAATGTGTGAACTTAATCAAGATTTTGAAGATGGCACCCTTGAGCAATCGGAAGTTAAACTAGACGCTAAGATTCTGAAATAACACTAAGCAAAACATGCAATCTTGTAAGACATTAAGATGTTTCCTCGATGTTTTCTCTTGCAGTCTAGGGCTTGGGTCTCTAAAATTAATAAGCTTACATTGAGGAACCAATAGACCATTCTATATAGTCACTTTCCTGAAAGCTGTTACTTAAAAAGTTAATATCAGTAGTGTGCTAACAATTCTAACGACTGTTTCGCTGAAAGCAATCGTTTTCACTTTTTTTCTGGGTAGTGGAAGGGGTTGGGGGTGCTTTACTAATTACAGCTCAAGGGTAACGGTGTAGTGCTTTTACGGCGAGATGCTATCCGCAACAAAGCGGCTAACAGCACAGCTATCATTTAGAGAGAGCGGTGTGTGCGCGAAGTGTTGAAAGTTGCAATGAGGTCATATTTTACACAACATAAAATCAAACGAGACTTCTAGATTTGCTTCATATTCGTTTGTTTAGAACGTAAAGACTGTGGGACAAATCGCCATTCTTGGAAATGTTTTAGAGCGAAAATAAAATTTCTCGCTAAGAGACAGAACAGAACAGTTGCAGGGCCCAACGAAATCTTACGTCGTCAGTCGCTTAAATGGGCCGGCAACTAATACTACTGTTCTTGATATCTGTATGCTTAATTATATATTATAATCTTGCCGATTTATGTATGGTCTGAATTCGTTAGTGGTGTGAGACGAGAGGATCATTTCTTCTTGTTCGAAATCAGCAGCAGTCAACGATATAATTTGTCAATATTTTTTTGGCTTGGTGTATGTTTTTTGGGCTGGCTGTGCAAGGTGGGGGTGTACTGTGTACAATTGTTGGCTGTGGGGTGGGAAAGCTGAAGGGAAAGGTTATTCTTGATAACTTATGCACGTTTGTAAGTTACAAATAGACTAGACAGTGATAAGTTCCATATTTTCTTCTTTGTTAAGTAAAACTGGGCTTAAGAAGGTTCAATAAAAGTTTTGTTGCATTTGTCCAGAGGAGCCCGTGTTTCAGTTCAACATGCTGTTTTACACTAGGGACATAACGGCAAGGTCACACAAACACCCACTCAAAAAGAATGTACTGTGCAACTAATAAAGTGAACATTGCACAAAACCAGCAAACCATGACGACCATGATTATAATTTTTGGACAAAACAAGGCAGGACCGTACCGACTTAAACTTGATGAGAGAAGGAAACCAGTGATTATTTTGACTATCCATACACCAACGTTGGACGTTCATTTTGAAAAATTCATTGGGGGATCGTTGTTGTCCCCAGAGTCCAGGATCCTTTGGTTAGCACCAAGACTCGCGACCTTTGGGCATGTCCACGGTATTGAGATATGTCCAGGAATGCACGCTAATGAGATGCATTATGTTGATGATAAGCATCTCAAGTGTCCTCATTTGTCAAAAAGTCACAAAACCCACATGATGTCAAATATTAAATAATATGAAAATGGCACTGATGCTTCTCATAAGGAGCATAAATCTCATAGGTGTTCACTGAATCCTGGAGATAAGCGGAAGTGACTACCAGTCTCCAACTTTCTCGATTTTGAGTTGTCTCTTCACCTCCCCCCAGGTCATGCAGATGTTACTTAGATCTGCTTGCAGATTGGTCTTTCTCTTTCGTTTTCTATGAGGGTCACAATCCATGGCTCTGGTGGGTGATGCTTCTCGTTTCTTGTAAAGTTCTCACATTCCACGTTCTAATCCTTGTGACGATCTTGGGGTAAAGAAGATTCTGCAAGGCAGTTCCCATGCGGATTTGGCTGCTCCGCTTCAAACGCTCTCCTTTCGATCATGTGGTTCTTTTAGTCGTGGTAGGAAGAGTAATTTGTACAGGGTGGGGTTACTCGCGCCCAATCCTACTCCTTTCTCTTGGGACCGGCTTAGTTTATGTGGTCGGCGGAGTTTATGTGCTACTCTTAAACCCTTAAGTTCCCATTGGAACATAGGTCGTCTACCAGAGATCTCCATCTTCCCCTGTTCTTGGCCATTTTTTCCAGTTGGTTCCAACTCATCCCAGTCAGTTTTACTTCAGCGTCAGTTGATCTTCTCCATGTTGTTTTCGGCCGTCCTCGGTTCCTTTTTCCCTGGGGTGTCCATCGAAGGGCATGCCTGGTGACATTGGCAAAGGGCTTTCTCAGTGTATGGCCTAGCCAGCGCCATTTCCTTTTGAGGTGGAGAGGTTGTTGTTCTGCTCTCTTCCACAGATGTGCTACTAGTCCAATAAAATTGTGTTTCATTCAGTGAATGCTTTTTAACAAGTCTTTAGCATTACAATTTCAACTTTTAGTGGGCCGATTTTGTCCGGCCGGTCAGTGCTTTCGAAGCACTCTCGCCAGTTAATGGGAGTGTACAGTCGAAGTTATAGTTAACTCGTAATAAGTGATTATTAAAGGACGGTGCATGATCGGAAAGTCCTAAATTTGGAGGGCACAAAAGAAGCGTAAGAGAGGACCACCGCCTTCTTGATTGCTTTCCAAGCTTCCCAAGTGCATCATAACTCGTAAAAGCTTGAGTCGTTTTTTACAGCATGATAAAGGAAATGGCACAACAAATTTAACTTTGCTCATGTCATGAGTGTGTATAATTTCTTTTATATTAATCACGCTTCTGTACGTATGCAAAACACGGTTTGGGAGCAATCATATATTCCTGACCATCCTATCCCCCTCATCCTCGGAGAACCAGGCGCAGCTAGTCAGGGCAATGCGATATTTTCGGGCGAAAGTCCCGCTCTTGATGTGATCGGGCTGGGGGAATCCCAACCTCATTCCCAGGGTTCTCTCTCTTCCTCCCTCGAGAAACGGAAACGAGGTTGGGGGAATCCCCACCCATCATTCGGTATTGCGCCGCCATCTTTACTATAACAGAGCTTTAAGCCCGAGTTTCTTAGAGGTGCGTAGACTCAATTGTTTTATTTTGTGTATGAACTTTCTTTTAGATTTTGTCTGGAATCGATGTCTAGACGCTCCTCTAAAGTTAAACAAATCTGCAAGTGGCCATGCAATATCGATTTCGATCTTGATAGTCGATAGGTTTTCGATCGAAAATCGATGGAAAACCAATATCAACTAGTAGTTTCGATGTGAAAGTAAGTGCTGGAGTGAGGTAGAAGAAATACTGGCCATACAATTTGAAAGGTGAAGAGCAGTGGAAATGTTTTCCATATGTAAGGTATGGGTGAGAGGGTAATATGATCCAGGTGGCTTTAACAATGTATTAATTTTGCAAAATATAGATGGAAGAAAGTGCTATTTTTTACAATGCCTTACACCCAGGCCGACCTATTTACTCAAGCAGGGGGCTTGTGGGAACTCCCACATGAAGGGGTCAGGAACGCTTGTCGGAAAATTTGAATTAAACCCCTAATTAAAAAGAGACCAATTTGGGTGTGGCTCTTTAACACCTAAAAGATACCACTTGAAACAAAATAGGCTTGATTATCAGCCACAACTCAGGAAATAAAAGGAGCCTGTGCTAGTAGGCTGGACTCGACAGACTGTCGTAAATCAAGCCAAGAAATGGAAATTATTTCTTCAAGTGAGTCCTCAAAGATACTTTGACTGCTATAAATAGTGGTGTTTTGTCCTGAACACTCTAAGTGAGATCATAATCCTTGATTTATATCCCTAAGCAAGGCAACAAGCATCTCCAACCTTTTCATATTTTTGATAATTCATTTTCATCTTGGATTGAGAAAGCCTCTGAGGAATCAAATGAAAAAAAAAATCCAGACATATCTTACTGTGAGAGGTGATGTTTTTGCCAGCTTTTCTTGATATTCACTTGTGTGAACAATGGAAGCTTGATGGTAGCACAAACCTGGAGGAAATGGATGAAGTTTGACTAATGCTTACAAAATATATAGCTCATGGTGACAATAATTAAACATCCTTTCACTGCATGTGTATAAGCTAATGCTACAATATCACATGGAAACCAAAGAATAATGTAGCTAATAATGATGACTCTTAACTTCATGTTTTAGAGCTTTAATATAATCCAAGATAGTAGATACAGCAAAAAAAAGCTGTACCATCTTTGCCTTATTGCTTGTTGTGTAATTAATATTTTTGCTAAAAGTATTTTTCATGCAAATCAGACTCTACAAAAAACAATCAAAATCAATTTGGGGGGGGAGGGGGTGAATGGTAAATGTAAGTCAGTCACTTTGCTAGAAGGTGCATGACAAGTGTTTTCTTTTCAAGCCTGAGGCGTTGTGACTTTTTAAATAATTTGTGACACCGAGTTCTTAAAGTGTCTTGAATGTGAGTGTGTGACCTTCAGACTTTTGGACATCATTTGTAAAGCAAACGAACAAATCAGGACTTTGAGAATTTTTTAGCCTTTCATGCATCACCAATTCTCGCCATCAGGGAAAACTCAGAAAAATGAAATAACCTCAAATTGTTCCTGTCTAGGCTAGAGACTTCAATGTTCTTGGTCAGTGTATGTTTACTTTGAATGTTCAGGACACTGGGTATGAGGAGGGTATGAGAGAAAAGATGCTTGGTAAGCACAACCAGGGATAACATTAACAAAATGGATTAATAAAAGTAATTTGTTAGAACTTGTCTTTTGCTAGTTATCAGTTTCTTTTATGCATTTTAGTTTAACAAACAATACTTTCATGTACTTGTACATTTCACAGTGCTTATAGAAACTTCCTGAGGGCCTGGATATTTACATACATAGGCATACATAAGCTGACATAGTCCTACATAGCCATACATAGCCATACATAGCCATACAATGTATGGCTATGTTTGGCTATGTATGCTTACTTACCACAGGGTGTTGTCGCTCTGCAAGACAAGAGCAGCATGGGCTCTGGGAACGAGGTGCTGACCAAAAGGAGCGCGGCGTCAGGGGACGAAAATGCTTAGTTAGCAAATACTGTACACTGTAACGACTTTGCGCTGATTTGCTTGTTCATGTAGATGTTTTCAGGTTGTAAGTTTGAACATATCTTTTTGTGCATTATTTAGTATTTCTGCGGTTTAGTTTAACTTGCTGTACCTTTGTCTCCTGTAGGAGCTTTCAAGGCCACCTTTTTGATTTGGCACTTCAACAGATGTACAGAATCGAGTCCGGGTTAACCTTTAACCATCGAGCCTTCGGATTTGATCATGCCTGGGTATCTTTTAGCCATTTCCGAGAAGGAAAAAATTGGTCCAAAGTATATGTGTAACTCATGTGGTCTACTTTTGAGAGAAGCGATGCAAACTGGTTGTGGCCACTTCTACTGCCGTAGTTGTCTTCCTAATTTATTTCAGTGAGTAGCGTTGTGCAGTGCATTTTGATGCGTTTTGTACCCTCTGGTCAGTTTTCTTGTGTCATTTTCCTGTAACATGGTTAACCCTAGAAGATTTTAAAAGAAGCTTAACTCTAATTTCTAAGTAAAATTTATTTCTGATTTAGCCATTGTGCGTCTCCATGTTACATTAGAGAATTCATTTGACTTCTGAGAGGATTTAAAAAAAAGAACTTCTTGCAAGTACACGGGTATCAAAAAAAAAATCATTGCTGTGGACATTTCTACTGTTTCAGTTGCCTTCCTAATTTATTTCAGTAAGTACTGCTGGAAATTCATTTTTTGTTGTATCATCATAATATGCTTTCTGATGCATTTTGCACTCTCTGGTCATTTTTTGTGTCATCAACTTTAAACATGACCAACTGTACCAGATTTAAAATGAACATTAACTCTAATCTCTTAGTAAATTTTGATTTTCTATTCTGATTCAGCCATATCTCCAGAGAGTCATACTTATATGAGAGTAATTATAAACACACCAGTCTTGACAGAATTGACATAAGAAAATTGTTACTTTAATTGCTGGGCCTGGGAGCACTTACGTCAGTTCTTGTTATTAGTGACAGTACACCTCAATTTTAAGAGCTAAATTAATTTTAAGTTTCTGTAATGCTGTATGTAATTTTATGTGGACTTGAATTTTCTCAGTGTGAAATGATCATGATGTTTTCATGTGCGATGCTAGCACTTTGAGAGCAATTGTGGAAATTATTTTGACTGTTCATGCGACTATTCATACTGGCCACTTGGAATAGATTTATATATACACTGTATGTTAAGTGTAAAATTTGGTTTTCGTAAAACATAAGAGTAGAGCGGAGTATATACCTGTTAAATTTCACTCTGCATATATTATGTAAATTATAATTATTGTATATAAGCGGTGGTAAAGATTATTCTCATTATATATAATTAAATCCCCTGATGAGTGGGCGGTCACGAGGCAGGCTTGTAGAGATGAACTCATACATTAGTTTATTTGTTAAGCCTCTTTCGTGATTTCAGACCAAAATTGCACGACCCAAAGTTCAATTTCCACTTTATTACATCCATTTTGAAATCCCACAATTTAATTGAATAAATACAAGAACTGCAAGAATGTGGTTAGTACCATTATATATTGAACCAGTAGCCGGTTTGTGAAAAAGTGAAACCAGAAATACGTTTACATTTCATTTTGAAAGCATGTCAATGTCACGTCAGTGTAATATGATTGCTATATGTGATTGGTTGTTTTGTTTTACTGTCTTATTGTCATTGACTGGGAAAAAGATGCGGTTTAGAGCAAAAAATATTGCAATTTGTGAATAGAGAGCCAATCAGATTGCAAGGATAACTGGTGATTTTAAAATGGATTTAATAAAGAGCTTAATCTTTTGAGTGAGATTTATAATTATGGTAATTTGCCAGTAAGGACTAAAATTAATCACTTAGCATGTTTATAACACACACAAGACAGCTACCAATATGTTGTTCCAGTTTTAGTAGTTGCACTGTAGATTTTGTTCTCATACTGGTAACTTGCTTGTGCAAGACATTGACATGATTTTATTTTGGTTGGTTCCAATGGAAGATAATTTCACTTATTGAATTTCACAAATAACAATTCTGGACTGCCTCTGCACTGTCATACATTAGCAAGGCTGCATTAGCAAAATACCAGATACCATACCTTCTTGTTGCGCGTCTGTTAAAAATTGAAACTCCATGCAGGGACATTCTTTTAGTAGTTAAACTCCTGGGAACAGTTCTAAGCCCCAATGATGATGAGCTTCTTATTGTTTTTCAGAAATGGAACCTCCACAATGACCTGTCTACTGGACCAAACAGAACTTCTTCCAAATGAGGTGCAATATTTCTTTAAGTTAAATTAATCCATAAAAATTAATGGTGTAGCCAGCATTTATGCAGTACTGAAAAATAATCACCATATCTATATAGTATTTAGCAACATTTATCAATTGGAGTACTATCAATAATAATAACTGAAACAGTTTCAAGTTCTGTTGAGCCATGCCCTTAAATTTTCATCCCTTACCTAAGACAAAAATTGTTGCTAAGGTCCTCAACCTTCTACCTTAGTAGGAAAGATTCATGTGCCACCTGCAACAAATGCCTAATTGTTTTAAATGCTTAAAGTGCACCTAACACCAAAAATTTTTTTTCACTAAAATGATGCAGCTTGTTTTTTGGAGTAATTTGCCACAAAAATTTTTTGATTTGGTTAAATCCTCGATTTTC
>OMLO01004029.1_pt1 | contig 12204 bp, 6 predicted proteins | sample 1674811 | NCBI WGS metagenome assembly OMLO01 (sample SAMN06265003, study PRJEB25207) | coral metagenome | isolation source: Coral host | place: Mexico:La Bocana,Puerto Morelos, Mexico | collected 2008-11-13
CTTCCCCTTTCTTTATTGCCAAGAGTTCTGCTAGTCTGCTGTGGTATCGTCTGCATTCTTCTGCCATTCCTCCTGTAATTGAGAATACTAGCGGAGTAAATGTCCCTTGCTCGATTTCCATTTCCACTGCACTTTATGTCCCCCAGTCGCCCGCGCGAGGGACGCAGAGAATCATGGGGAGTAGAGTCGAGGAGCGTTGCGTGACGACAGTTAAAACGCCTGCGAGGGAGACTAAGAATAAAACACAAGAAAAGCCACTATGAAAGCTGCTAAAGCCCTGTTAATATAAGTGCAACCCTCACCATCAGAGTAAGTCTGGAAATACAGAAATGCTTCAGTTTATCCCGTTGATCATGGGACAACACTGTAAAAAACAATGCTCAAATGAAATAGTGAACGCCTCCATGACGGCAATCTTTCTCACACTGAACTAAACATCAACATTTTTTCGTAATGGAGTTCCCGCTGGTACGTTTACGATCGTATGTTTATTCCCGATGTCTCAAAATGTTTAAGATTTAGACTTTGGGCAACTGGAACTTTTTCTTAGATAACGTCAGGGGCTCCTGATAACGTAAAATATGGACGAGGTTTACAAAAGTTTACAAACGCCTCCCGCTGACGGAAGTTAGCCTGCGTCGTAGACGCTAAAATTTGTTTCGGGGAAATTTCACCCAGGAAAAAAGATAGCGGCTGTACATTTTACCACAATGCCTTGCGAAACTAGCACCGTCTATGAGGTACAAAGAAAGCCAAATTTTTACAATATTTTCTCCCTGTACCAAGAACATTGAGTTGCCTGAGTTTGAACGTTTTATAACATCTCCGTACGTTTTTATGACAGTTGTTAAGGTTTGCGTGATCGTGCGCTGAGATTTCCTACTGTCTCTGTCGGTTCCAGGCTTCCCTGCCAGTTGCTCCTGTTCCGTGCATCAAAACACGAGTTTTCGCACAGGTTACCCAAGCTCCAGCTGTATAATGAAAGTTTGGGAATACTTACGACCGCTCTTAGGGAATCAAAATAATTTTGGATTCTCATTCAAAATATCTCACCTGACTTCTAAAGTGCAAAGTTTGTCGTCTCATACATATTACATATCATCTTCGTCCCATCTTTGGTTTATGTACGGTGTAAAATGGTCAAGACATTGTGTCGTTCTTTTGTCTCAAGTTCTATTGTCTCAGGTGGAATAATTGTTTTTCTTTGTTTTATTCTTTATGACGTAACTGGTGACCGTTTTAAACTGAACATGAGCCCAATCCTTGGTGAAACTTGAGCGAGTAAATTTTGTCTACTAAACTGGCCTCGTTTCAGCAAGGTAAGCAGTCGAACACAGATGCACTGTGGAAGTAAGGTAAGGTGATTTCACTGAAATGTTGATAACATTTTTACTATCTAAGAGCGGTCGTGAGTGATCCCATGTACCGTGTTTCGCCTTGCCACATCTGGAGGTAGGGGAGCCTGTGGTCTTCGAGGGGTACGACGTCACGTGACTTAATCTTCCAGACATAGGCCAAAAGTTCACTTCCTACCTGACTATCGGACGGAACGGACCTACTGATTATTCACGACTCGTAGAATAAGAATTGAGCGCAGCATCATTTCTGCTGCAGTGTGTTTTCAACAGAAAGATGCTGACACAGAGATGTTCCCAAGGCCTTTACAGATTCGGTGCTAGGGCATTCAGTACATCGATTCGAAGACAGACCAAGCACTATCAATTCGTTGTGGCTGGTGGCGGTACTGGGGGACTGTCCATTGCTTCCACTCTTTGTAGGAAATTTCCTGAAGCTACGGCCATTATTGAACCATCTGAGGTAAACTAATTCACCTGTATATGTTGTAGAAATCTTGATCATAGCATTTAAGTTTTAAGTTGAAATTTCTTTTCATGTATTCTTAATTTTAAAGGGGTCAAATTAACTAAAATATTATTCTTCGGTTACTGCTCAAACTTCACCCCTAATTACATGTGAAAATTCATGCTAGGGCTAGGTTTAGCTAATTGAAAGCTCCTCCTCGATCATGCTTGCGTTGACCAGTGCAAGTGTGATTCGAATATTGCCAGTTGCGTAACTTGAGAGCTAATTGTTAAGCTTATATTGTACATTAAAGCTGCAGTAAGCTACATTAAGCCTGACACAATAGGTCTTGTATGCTTAAATTTTCATGTGGTACACGGGTAAAGCTTATCTCGGAAAATGTTTAGTTTTCCATGATAGTGATATTTTTAGTGTATTTTGAGCACTTCTTTGATAAATCAATGTTAGCAGTCTTCACAATCAAATTGACAAATTTATGGTAATTTGTGACGGAATAGGTAACTACCATTTGCAGAGATTAAGGGCTTGTAACTCAAAAGCGAGTCTGGTGAAAAATTTTTGTGAAAAAATAAGCGAGCCGGGGTTTTATGTATTAGCCACTTTAATTTTTTTAAAAGTACTTTTCATCAGGATTAAATTGCTTGAGAATCACACCATGTCTTTTCAATAATATTCATTTCATATTGTAGTTTGATAATTTTTTTTGTTCATTTGCAACTCAGAGGGCACTGCATGGAGAGGAGGCTATAATGGATTAATTTAGTCAGCTAATTTGTATCATTAAATATATATTGAACTTGCTATCTCTTTTCTTATTGGCCAAAGTGTGTAGTGAATTTGTGAAATGAGTACCCGTGACATCATCTAGGTACAAAGTATACAATAATTATGTCAAGGACACTTGAGGTTGCAGGTAATCATGTCATGTATGACTGCGGTGCATGATTTCTAAGGTTAAACAGGTCAAGTTCATGTGCTTTGACTGCTTTGTGTTGCTTGCCATCAGTGAGGAAGCTAAAAAATGACTTCTTCAATGTATAATAAAACAAGTATTACATTGATTTGTAGTTATATCCAGAAAAATCAATGATCATATGATAATGATGGTAAAATCACTTAGTCCAGCATATAGTTCCTATTAATGCACAGATGTGCCTCTTATATGCACAGTTTTTTGGTGAAGTGCATCCTTGGGACGTAAGAAAGAAAATTTTAGTAATAGGCAAATAACCCCCAGATTAACTGATTGAGCCAAAATGATGAATCAAGATATTAATAAAAAAAATATGTTTTTCTTAGAATCACTACTATCAGCCCCTATGGACTTTGGTTGGAGGTGGAGTCAACCGTCTTGAGGAATCTGTGCAGCCAACTGGCAGTCTTATTCCTGGAGCCTGCACCTGGTATAAAACCAGTATTGCAGAATTTAATCCTGATCAAAATATTGTTGTTACAACCGATGGAGATGAGGTTATTGATTTTTCTTATTAATAACAAGTTATTTTTCATTATGGTGTAACATAATTCTGTGAGCAGGCAAGTGTAATTATTTTTGCTCTTTACATTAAATGTTGTAATTTTTACTTATAGCACTGATTATTTAATTGCACTAATTATTTAGTTCTTTTTTCAGCATAACATAATGCAATGTATGTATATGTATAATGAGAAAATCACCTTATTCTGGACAGCAGCTAAATTTATCAATTATTAATTAATTTGCACAGTGATCCTCAGACATTTGATTATTTTACTTGGTATTATCTTTTTTATATTGTTATTTTTCCTTTGTTTTGATTTTTTTTCAATTATAGATCCTATTCATAACCGGGTTCCAATTTAGAATCCTTTTGTCTGCATTTAAATTAGCCTTCGCTAACCTTGTTTCAGAGTAAAAATTCTTTTGAATTACCAACTTGAAAATGAGGTTAGTAAGGCTAATTTGAATATTTTCTGAAGAATTTATAATTGACCACCATTTATGAAAGTGAATGTTGACCAGGTCCCAAAGGTTAAAATCAGAGGTACATCCTTGGACAAGGGAGACCTCAAAGAATAATCTTGGCTAAGTTCTTATCACATCCATTAAACTCGCAGCTTGATCTAGATATACCATTAATCAATAAAAATTATTAATAAGTCAATTTTCTGATTTTAAAAGACCCAAATTTGTCTTGGTGCCTCATAAATTTCATCAAAATTCATTGCGAGTATTTTGGTAACTGTATATTTCACTATAGATATGTTCATAAAATTAATATATTAATTACTAGTAACTTATATATTTTCCTTTCTTATTTTAGATCAAATATGACTTTCTAATTGTTGCAGTTGGACTTCAGCTTAGATTTGACATGGTACATGTTTATGAAATTGTGTTTATATAAGCAATTAAATTTTGCTCTTTTGCAAGTGGAAATGGAATCCTGGTGGTCCAGTGGGCAGTTGAAATTAGCCTCAGTAGTCTCGCAGACTGTAAGATTACCAAAACAACATGTTCAAAGAATGGATTAATTTAAAATCCATGTATATTTGATTTTAGATACAGTATGGATCATGTGTTACCAAAGGTATCAGCGGTCAAGTGTCGATCAGTACTCTTGATTGACATGCAATCAATACTCAATCAACACTCCATCAACACCTTGGTTGACAATCACTGGACACTCAATGGACAGTTGGTTGGGAGTTGAATAATTTTCAATAGATGCATATGAGTTGGTCGACACTCGGCTGACTGGCTGTTGAACCAAGTATCAACTGGCAATGATTTGATTGTGTATTGCTTGAGATGTCAATCAAGGGTATCAATCGGGAGTGTCCATCAACACTTGACTGCGGATGCATATAGTACACATAATCTGATAGTACCTTGACATTGAACATTTTGCACCTATTGTTTATAAGTACATTGTAATATTTGCGTGGGGGTAACTGAAAACTGATTCAAAATGTACTGGCCTACTGGGCAACTAGATAAGTTTTTTTTCCTGCCCTGATAATTAGGAAAAAAGAAAATTTTGTTAATGTGGAAGATCTACATGTACATAGAAGAGAACACAAAATTTCCTGTCAAAAATTAGAGTTGTCAAATAGCTTCTTTGTCAAGTGATACTTATATACTTATATTGCTACCCTTTAGAATTTCCAATTCTTTTTTGTCTAATACTGTTAAAGTATTAACATCTTTCAGACTATTATGTTTAGATTGATAAGTGCTTGAAATGCACTTTAAAAATCTGTGTCACTAACGTTGTAGGTACATAATTGTATGCTGATTCAGTTCATCAACACAGCCTGTGAGATTCCCTCAAGCTGTTACTTAACAGTAACTGAAGATCTATCTTTTCTTTGAATGTGATAGGTTCATGGTCTCAAAGAAGCTCTGGGGACCCCTGGTGTTGGCTGTAATTACTCCCCTCTGACAGTGAATGACACATGGAAGGCTATACAGAACTTTCAGGGAGGGAATGCCATATTCACTGTCCCTAATACACCTATAAAGTGCCTAGGTGCCCCTCAAAAGATCATGTACTTGGCAGAAGACTACTTCAGACAGGTACGTTTTACAACATTTTAGGGCCAGCAGAGACACCCATCTCTACACAATTGCATAATCAATCTGTTTCAGGGTAACAAAATCAAAGAGGTTGCTGCTCATCAGTATAAGAATTCATTCGAAATCCTCCTAGTTACATGTACATACAGTTCTCTGTGAATTAGTTCTGGTAAATGAGCTCTATGGCAGACACACAGTTAGCAAGGTGCATTAATTGTATTTTGCATCAAAAATGTTTTATGGTCATCCTCTGTTTTTGACATATGGTAATGTACATGCATGTAAGAGGTCAAAAATTGTTCCACTCCGTTTGCTTTACATTTTGTTTGCTTTAATATTACAGTCTTTGGCTGTATTCACACTTGTATCAATAAAGCATGACATTGTATCATTCAACATCCCCCTTAATATGGACACACAGCACTTCCTTTTATTGTCCATATTAACCATGTTGCACTGCATACTAATAGGATAATCAGTGTGAGTCCATTCTCTAAATCTTTCATCAATAACTGTTACTGTCCTGGTACACATCCTCTTCCTAAATGGGATCTACATTGTACATGAATTTGTAGTCATGGTAATTTCTTTCTTTTTAGAACAACGTTCGTGACAAAGCAAATGTTATGTTTAACACATCACTGGATAGAATATTTGGTGTGAAGAAATATGCTGATGCCTTGTCAAAAATTGTGAATGAAAGAGATATCCAATTAAACTTCAAAAGAAATTTGTTTTCAATCAAACCAGACAGCAAGGAAGCAGTCTTTGAAGTGTTGGATAATTCAAAGTCTGAGAAAAAGTTGGAAACTTACCAGGTAGGTTTTGCTAGGGTACCCAAATATAAAATAATGCTATTAGTGATTTAATTATTAAGTCACATACCAGCACTTGTTTTTAGAAAACATCCTGTAGGAAAGTATCATTGGGCTAAAAGCTGTGTTGCAGACTGTAGCAAAGAACCAGTATGAACTCAATTTAAAATTATGGCGCGAGTCTAGAGCAATATTCTTAATATAATGCATCTGTACTCTTCCGTAGCTTCCAACCCTCATTACGTACAGTTACAGTACTTCCCTTGGTTGGCTTTGACATGACCTTTTAAAATTTAGCTCACTTAAAAGGCCAAAGTCAGCCATACCTTTATTTTTGTTTAAATGCCGGAGTTTGGCTCAGATAATTGTCAGTATTTAATTTGGAGCAAATCAAAACAAACGTTAACAATGAAAAATATATGTCCTGGATTTTGTTGCAGTACGACATGATTCATGTGACACCTCCTATGGGACCACCAGATTGCCTATTGGGAAGTCCTATCTCAGATCAGAATGGTTTTGTTGATGTTGAGAAGACCACCATGAGACATAAAAGGTATTCCAACATATTCGCCATTGGTGACTGCGCCAACTCGCCTAATGGAAAAACAGCTGCTGCTGTTGCTGGTCAGACTGGTGTAATCAAGGCAAACCTGTTTGCACTAATAGATGGTCGTCCCATGCCAGCTCAGGTAAAATTTGATGTTTAGGCGAAATTGATGTCACACATGGTGTGATGGGGGAAGGGGATAAGATATTGATAAAAAAATGTGGAAACTGAATTAGTAGTGGATTGCGCTAGCCATGAAGTCACTGTCAATGTTAAACTATATACATGTAACATGCTGTAGAATACGATAACTGGGATTGTACCCTTTTCTTCTTACTGGTATGTAATCTGTTACCAAAGTGAAGTGCTTTTCATCTCACTGTTGCTTTCTTTATTAAAAAGGCTTTTTGACTAATTTTGCTAACTGTTAAAATTTCCACATAATCTAGTGTGTTCATGTTCCGCATAATCCAGCGGCCTCATCGTGGTTAGTGTGCTCTATCCATGTGATATGTTTATGTCTCCCCTAGTGTCTTTCTGCATGGGGCAGTACTTTACTTCCAATATGGAAGTACGTCCTATAGTCAGAGTAATATGTAATTAAATTATTTTTATTTTGAATATGAGTTTTTGTTACTCTAGTATGATGGATACACCTCGTGCCCTCTAGTAACTGGCTATGGTAAACTTATCCTTGCTGAATTTGACTACAATGGCAATCCCTTGGAAACATTTCCATTTGATCAAGGACAGGTCAGTGTAAATGAAGGAAAGTGCAGTGCATGGACTCCCATGTTACGGTCACCTTCTTAATATGGTGGCCTCGTTATTTCAGCCAGCCTTTTTATCCCACAGAAATTACAATACATTTCCTTTAATTTTAAGAAAATCCTGTTAATTTGGCCACCTCGTTAATGAGGCCAATGGCCACATTCTGAAATCCCAACCTGTGTAAACCTTTATAATTTTACCCTGTTAATGCAACCACTTAACTCGGGTATATTCATCTTTCCATTGTTAGTATTGTATGTACTGATTGAAGATTCAGCTTTTTGTAAAATTATACCTTCATTTGAATGCTTTTCAAGGGTGTTCTCCACAAGTGCCCAATTATACATTTAGGCAACTAGAAAAAAAGCTTATTTAATTTGTTTTTCATATAAACTTATGCTAGGCAGCCAGGATTTCACAGTTGAGAAACTTTGGTCTCCTTGTAGTATTTCTCAGACCACAGCATTGCTTGTACAGGATGCCGCCTGTGATGGTTGAGTTTGTGCGGTGTTGCTGTTGTAGGCTCAAATCCTGGTTGTTTGCATGGTGTGAGTGGGGATGGTTTAATCCAGTCACAATTTATTACTTCAATGGATAACATCTTGAGACCGTTGTTAATAAAAACAGTTAAACAGTGTGGCCTTAAGTGGTTTTAAATATGTAGAAATTTTCTGTCAGGCAAGTTTTCTTGTTTGACTATATTCGGTTTGCTTTCAGGAACGTTTCACAATGTACTACATGAAAAAAGATATTCTCCCTGAGGTCTACTGGAATGGATTGGTCAGGTGAATTATTGAGAAGTCAAATATAATTTAACTGTAATTTGATTGTAAAGCAGTCTTCTGGTACATATAGGAAAGTAAAAATGTATGTATAAGTGTGCATGCTAGCCAAGTGGCCCATCAGGCCAGAGATTATCCTGGCTTTCTGTAGTATGAAGCAACTAGGAGTACTTCTACACTCCCATGTATGGGATGCTAGTGTATTGGAGGATTACCCCAGCATTTTTGTAAACCTGAGTGAAGAGAAGTACTGCAAGATGAAAGTGGTACTATGAAAAAAATCGCATCTTTCCGATCTAAGCCATTTTAAAACATAAAAAAGTAGTCTGTATAAGAAGAAAAATGCTGTTTGCTATTTTCTCTTTTCGTTCCAGAGATATTCAAGTTTTTAAAATATGCAAATTAGCCAATTAATGATGTCATACACTCAACCAAATTTTGATCAAATATGATGAAGAAAGATATCTCAGCCAGTTTGCATCAGAAATGTTTGATTCTCGGCAGTAAGATTCTACTAAATGTGCTCCACAATACGAACTCAACAGTTTTGTTACCATGGCAACATACTGGGATCCAGACCTCCCCAATATTAAAGGCTTTTCTGGCCACCTTTCGTGTTCCATTTTGATATTTGCTAATGGGGGCTCGTATGTATGATTCAGCAAGCATATGAATATGTTAGCTCGCGTTTGTGGCATCATTTAATGTTTTTTTGTGCTTAAAATCACCTAAAGACTGAAATAAAGTGGGTGGGGACTGGAAAAAAGTGAGTTGCCATGGTAACAATTTTATAGTCGTTGGTGTGTCTCCTTCAGAACTATTAGTCTACCAAGTTTCAATGGTCTGTGATGCAAATATTAATATACCTCATATAATATTGGGTTGAGTATATGACGTCATCAGTTATCTCATTTGCATATTTTACGTATTTTTCAAACACAAATATCTCCAGAACTAATGCAGATATATTCAAACGGTAAACGGCGTTTTTATTCTTTCATTGAATTCTATGTGATGCAACTAAAAAATCAAGGGTGTATAATTTTGATCGTAGTACCACTTTAATATTAAAGTGTCTTCCGCAAGAGCACAACACAATGTCCCTGGCCCTAGCCCACTAAAGATGAAGCCACCCCTCCCCACAGTTAAAATATTACCCTCCATCATGAAAATTAACTTTTGTCAAGCAACTTGTATGCACACAGTCAACCAAGTAAGGCATTTCCACTCACGTGACCAGTAGCCATGCAATTTTATTGGAAAAAAAGAGAGAGTTTACATTTATAAGGGAAGGTTTTACATCTCTTCGCAGCTGGATTGGTTTGGGACCGTAGTTTTGGGTAGACTGCTGGTAGCTGGCCAGTCTCTTCCCTTGGTGTCAGAAGAGTGTTTATTCGTGAACACAAATGCCTAAGGACGATTAGACGAAAAGGGGTTGGAACGAGACGAGTACAGCACCCATGTCTTGTCCCAGTCTCTTCTAGAAGAAGAACAATAGACTGCCAGCCGAGTCTAAGTTTTGAAACACCAATATGACTTCTGTGGCATCACGTAAACAAAATCCTATTAAAACATTTTTGAAATCAGTAGAAGGTCATTTTAAGCCTCGTGTTTGGATGTGGTTACTTGTTCCTAAACCCCTGTAAAGCATTCAACAATGATTATCAAAACTTCACTCACTCAAGTGGGTGTTGGTCTTTTCAAGATGAATTAATGAACATAAAATTGTCATTCTGCAGAATGCTCAAGAAATTTCATTTAGAACTTGTAGTAACCATATGATTTTAATATTATCTTTCAGAGGCCTGTGGCCGGGTGTGGCGCCGCTGAGAAGGACCCTTCATTTGGGGTTTAAGAAGTAGTGCTTTCCCAGTACTCCATGTGATGGGGACGTACTTAGTGTTTTAATATTAAAACAACTCTCTCCTCGTTTCATCATTACAGCCGTGTAAATGCAAATAAATGAAACTAGTGTAAGTGGCCCGAATCAAAAGTACGGTGACAACTTGTGAGCAGAATATGGTAGGCGAGAGGTCATTTCAAATTGAAATAAAAAAAAAATAAATACGCGTAGGTAAAAAACCGTGAGCGCTTTTTGGCTTAGTTAAATCTAAATATTAATGTATGTTTTTTTATCCATCTGAATATATTTTCTAAATAGCAAGTGTGATTTTCATACAATCAGGAGTCTCCATACTCTGACAGGACAGTTTCACAATAACTGTCACAAAACTGAAACGAAAAAGTAAACTAAGAACAAACAAGAAGAAAAAAAAAACAAAGTATTCGTGGATTATATTTTATTGTACGGCATAAAAAATAGGAAGAGACCTAAACTACAGAAAGTTGAAAACAATGCTTTCGGTCAGAAGACCACGAGGGGCTGAGAGAGTCAGTCACCATAGAAGCCTTATTCCTTGGGGTTTTTTGAGAAATGGTTCCCATTTCTCCCGAGGATAATGTTAGTCGCGCATTGAATTGGATGTTTCGTGTAGGATGGAACTGAGTGTAAAGCAACAGTCCACGTGAGTCCAATTCACGCCACGGGATTTGCTATTTCTTAGACTCTCCTGGAACTTCCAAACCGGGAGTGATCTAAAAATAAACTTGGGAGAGGTTACGTAAGGAGTAAGGCTTATGCGGGGGATAACTCTTTATACCTTTCAAAACAACACAGTAAGGCTTGAACGGTAGGTGTTATCTAGCAATGACTGTTTAGTAGTATACAATTGATAGCTTTCACTCACGGTTAGTCCGTAAGCTGCTCAGCTGCTGGCAACCTTTAATGTACTGTAAGTAGTATTTCAATAAAAATTGAATGTAGGATGTAGGTATTTATATACACGGAGAAGGTTTGCACAGAAGTCAAAGCGCTATTGCGAAATAAAAACTAACAGCTACGAATCTGTGTACTTGTCGTTTCATTGAAAAGGTCTTCCCCGGAATGACCAGTATACTATTGTTGCTAATGCAACGATTAAAATCGAGATTTGATGTGAAATGGAATATGGCCAAACAGGTCTTAGAATTCTCGTTTTGTGATGCTACGATTTAAATCGGGCCATGTTAATGGAGCTAAAGCAAATACGAGAAAATGAATTTATATTTTACCTTCGAATTTCGCGATTATCTAGATGTAATCTATGCTCCTATTGGTTTCACAACTTGCTCAGGCTAAATATGCAACGGCAGCGTTCAATTCCAACCAGAAATACGAAAAAAATAGCCGCCATCGTTCGCGTTCTACTTAAGTCAGCTCACGTCCTTTTGTTCTCAATTGTTTAACGCCAACTGTGTCTTCTATACCAAGTAAGAGTCCGTGGTCGTCGGAGTTTGCTTAAGCTCTCTAATGAAATATGGCAAAACGGGTTGTAGGATTTCTTCATTCCCTGGTTCCGTGATTGAAATCGGGCGTTCATGCGAAAACACACCTACCGTTCACCGAAGTTAAAAAAACATGGGGTCCTCTCCATATTTATCTTCTGGCGGGGATTTCATAGAAAACCAATATATCGTGGGACTAAGTGGCTCAACAGACCAGCTATGATTTCGGCTTCCGGAGCATGATGGATGAAGCAGTTCACTGACTACCAACAGTGGATCGATTAAGTTGACGAGAGTCATTTCCCTTAACGTGACGTACAGGCCTTATTCTTAGGGTAATCATATTTCTTTCTATGAGATATTTCTTTCGTGGATAATGTTATCACTCGCGTGGCATGATCATTTCTTTGAGAAAAAAATGCGCTTGAAGTTTTTCACGAAGGCAGTTTTTGACGCCAGCAGGGTCTGATTACCTTGGGAAAAAGACCTATTAGTCTATGTGCAGTGCCGTAGCATGGGGAGGGGCCGGGGGGGCCCGGGCCCCCCAAAAAATTGGTGAACTCAAAATTAAAATATTCA
>OMLO01004030.1_pt1 | contig 12204 bp, 6 predicted proteins | sample 1674811 | NCBI WGS metagenome assembly OMLO01 (sample SAMN06265003, study PRJEB25207) | coral metagenome | isolation source: Coral host | place: Mexico:La Bocana,Puerto Morelos, Mexico | collected 2008-11-13
AATCCTCATCCTCGTCATACATGTCACGGTACAAGGGTTCGAACTTGGGACCACCTCCAAACGGGGACGAGTCCAAGTCACACATCTGTTGGTGGCATACTGTTGATGGAAATCCCGCCAGAAAACCAGTTGAGGTTGGTAGTTTTATCCCGTTATTTACCAGGTTTTTATACATCCAAAGGGTGGTGATGTGGCTACCCCATTGTTAATATGGGTTTATCCCGTTATTTACAGGGATAAACAAAAGGTGGTGATCGCCGCTAGCCCGATTTCTGAACCATGAACCATATCGACTGGTGCAATCCCCAGATATCTTTCTACCATCTTCCCAGTATGAAGAACCAGTGCCAAACTTTCAAAAAAAGACTTTTAGACTGAAAGATTCGGTGAAGCAAATGCTGAAAAAAACGAATGCTTTCCAGGCCAAATACCCCCCAAGGATATTTTTTCTTCAGAAAAGAAATACCATTTCTTTGAAGAATTTGGAATCATTGAAATTTGGGAATCGTTTTTTTGTTTTTTGAGTAACTGAGTAACTCCAAGAAGACCCTCCCAAACATCAACAACGTTCAACCTCCATCTTTCGTCAACGGCACCTGGGATGGCCATGTTCAATGCCTTGGCTGTGTAGAAGGACTTTCGCTCGAAGAGGTAGAAGTAGTTCTCAGTTTTTTGGTCAAAAAAAACCTTGGAGGAAGGAGGAAAAAAAAGGGCCAAAAGTGGCTTTAGAATGGTGGGTTTTTACTATTAGTTGGTTCAACTAGGCAACTATAACTTATTTCATGTCACCTAGAACTCGAGATGGATTGAAATGGAAAAAACCCTGAACCGTGAGCAAAATTTTGATATACGAATGACTATTTTTGTAATGATTATGAAGATCGTTCTTGAAAAGATGTACATGGGCCCATGTTGGTGGGTGGTTCCAAGGCAAATGACAAATATTCTCGTCAAAAGGGTGGCATCAGAACGACACTTCGACTTCAAAAAAAATGCTGACAGCACCCAAACGACAGGGTGGAGATTCCGATGTTGGCCTTCATTGACTCCACCTGCTGCTTCTATTTGAAATCTACATATCAATATAATCCATATACATCTACCATCATCTAGCATGTTGGGATGGTAAGCCTCAACATAACCAACATGGTTTGTCCAATCTCCAACATCACCGGTGAAATTCCGGAATCTGAGGTTCTTAAAATTTGGATCAGCTATTTGCATGAAGATTTGAGATGCATACCGCATACGTAGGTGGATACCACCAAGTACCTCCATGTTCATCCATTTTCCCTATAACTTTTTTGCTAAATGATTATCTACCTGATGGGATCTTCAATCCAATTTGGGCTCCTACCCTCATGGGCGAAGCCCTTGGTAATTAAAAAAAACATCTTTTTTCAGCATCCATTTTATCCCTCCAAAAGTGTGATGTTCATCAAAACCACAAAAACTCCAAGGTTCTTGTCCATCAAATCGGACAGCAACTGATTGGACAAACGATACAGCACACCTGGCGGTGTGAACCGCCAACAACTCTGAATGGGAACAAGATTTATCGAAGGCCCTTTAAAAATCTCTGGATCATCTTGGGACCCCCCGAAAAAATAATGAATCATCTTCATCTCTTGAGGTGCTGCAGTAGGTGTGTCTTCTCTTTTTTGGGGGGTGTGTTTTTGTTGGTTTGCTGGTCTGTTTGTTGTTTTCCTGTTTCGTAGAGGACATTCAGTTTTTTGCATGTCACCTGTTCTCTTACAACTTGAGAATAGTTGACCGATCACAGACATTTTGATGACCGTCTGAGCCTCGAGCGCGCACGGCATGAGCTCCAAAAAAGATTGCTGCATGGCTCAACGTCTCCGTTGTCCAGGCGGTCGCCCTTCTGTCAGCTACGAAAGGGTAAAGATGTCGCTGAATCATTGGATATATTATACCAATTGAAGCAACAGCGTAAACTTGAACACAACCACAAACAAAACCACAAAGCAGCCTCCCGGAGAGTGCAATTGGGCGGGGAAAGGTGGCCTGTTCCTCGGACGATAGATCAAGGGCTATAGCAGGCAAATGCCGAGAGCACGCATGTCAACCGTCCGAGGGGGAAGGCGAAGCTTGCTCCAAAGGATGGGATGTGCTGCATAACTTTGAAAGCTCACATATATGAGTAACTTGCGACAAGAACGCTCTGCCAAGTGAGAAGACTTGGTAAAATTGGCATGAAGCGTATTGTGCAGATTCAACCCGCTTGAACCAACAATAGTCAGGCTTCAGGTTGAACGAAACTCTACCAACAGCCAGCAACTAGTTGACTTTTGCGTGAAGTTGTAACTCGCGAAGCGATGAAAACTTTATTTCCAAAAAGGAAAACTTGAAAAATTTGCCTTTAATAAAAAGGATGTATTTTTCAAGTTAGCTGTCATGACAATTGTTTTCCGTTGACCGCTTTCATTTTGTATATATATTTCCGAAACTTCTGGCTAGGGTGGGATGGGTGGGTTCCAACTTGCGTTTCCCTTTTTAGTCCGGTAGCTATGGGGGTTTGAGCAATGGAGCTTAATCTCGAAGCGACTGGAGGGGCCTCAGATTTTTCTCGGCAAGCAGAGCTGGATTCTTCACAACTGAATTTTGATTTGGAGTCTTGGGATGATGGTTATGTTGATTTGGAACGAAACAGTCAACCTCATTTTGGTGCAAACTCTGAACATTATAGTCCTTCAGTTTCAGAACCGGCAGAATCACATGTTGCACTTCAGCTTTCGCAGTACCGTGATTACAACTTTCAAAATTCACTGAGAGATGCTGCATTCAACAACAGTACAACATTGCCAGACTTGCCGTGGGAGTCCTCACTGTGGAAATGCATATTTGATGATGAGTATGATCCTTTAGATGCAATCAATCCTGAAAAGCCGCTGACAGGTCCTTCTCCTCCCTTTGTGCCTCGAGACGGTGATGAGCTCAAAGATGCATTGATTGAGAAAAAACGGTCTTTGCTTCCTTTGGATAAGAAACTGCCTATTTACACTGTAGCAGTTGGACATCGTCGTGACATCAGTTGGGAAGACAAACGAGAAGCAGACTTTCAGCGTGGTTTAAAAAAATGGACAAGCATCGTTTTATCCTGGCCGGAGGAATGGTCCGTTTGCAAGGCCATGCAAGAGTGCGAGTCGTTGGTCCAGGTTTGTGAGCAACTTGGACACTACTTCGTGGGCAAGGCACCAGCAACATTGATCAAACGTGCAAACAGTATGATCTACATAATGGAGCAGGGTCATAAGTTGGGATATATTTTTCCATACACTGAGCAGGATCTTTATGCGCTGTTGAAGGTTTTGAAGAACACTGGACAGACAGCTAGCAGATTGAAAGGTGTGATGGAGGCCTTGACTTTTTGTAGATACATTTTCAACATTGAAGATTTGCAGACATTGACAGTAAGCAAACGTTGCTACGGGGCAATCTCTGGCGGGCCTGTGAACCGGGCAAATCAAGCGGCGCCTTTGAGTGTGCGTGACTTAGTATGTCTTCATGAGACACTTGAGTCGTCAGAAGATATTTGGGATTGCATGATGGCAGGGGCTGCTTTGTTTTGCATTTATTCACGTGCTCGATGGAGTGACTTTGTACATTGTGGCAAGTTGAAGCTTGATAGATTCAGTGATGGTACAGTGGCTTACGTAGATGCAGATGTAGCCATCCACAAGACCATGCATGCAGCTGCCAGGAGGTTTCGTTTCTTGAATTTGACCGCACCAGCTTTGGGAGTGCATGGTTCAGAGTGGGTTTCAAAGTGGATTTCAACAATGGAGCGATTAGGCATAGACCCTTGTTCTGATGACTCCACTTGTCTCATGCCTGCACCTGACTCTGAAGGAAGACCTCTTGTCCGTGCGATCGAATCAGATGAGGCTGGGTGTTGGTTGAGGCTTTTGATTGGTGAAGAGAAGTCTCGACATGACAGCTTGAGACAGATCTCATCACACAGCATGAAAGCTACCATGCTGTCCTATGCGGCGAAGCGTGGATATTCACATCAGGACCGGTTGTCATTGGGTCACCATGTTCACCCATATCAGATGGCCGATGTATATGCAAGAGACGCAGCAGCCAGAGACCTTAGGCTTTTGGATGCATTGATCAAGGAAATTCGCGAAGGAGTTTTCAGGCCTGACGAGAGCAGGGCTGGGCGCCTAGACAACACTAAGCGTCAACGTGTGGAAGATGTTCTTGATGAAACAACTCACTTTTCATTTCCACCTGCCATGCCAAGTGCTGATGTCCCAGAAAACTTCGAAGTGCCAGAGCCTGTCAGCAACGAACCAGATCTTGCAGAAGGAGGGTCTGATGATGAGGTGGATGGTGGACATGTGACAACAGATAGTTCGTCATCGGAGTCTGAACAAGAAGAGAGACAACGTGTTCATAGACAATTTGATCCTCTTCAAGCACCGTCAGGATTCGTGTTTGTGCAACATCAGAGATCCAAACTTTTGCATTTGATCAGTGTTGACAATCAAAGAGCTTTGGCATGCGGAAGGTTGAAAAACGCAGCATATGCACCACCACAGCTCCTCAGGTATGATTCAGCAGTGTGCCATGCTTGCCAAAGGGCAACCCGGCGTGATTGATCCGAGTGGTCTTCAAAAATTGCGGTGCATTGGAGGCGCTTTGGGAGTCTTTCAAATCCTTCAAAAAAATCTTACAATTTTTAATGAATTTGCATGTGAAAGCTCAGTGGTTCTTCCATGAGTCATGCATGTCAGTGAGACTTTTGATGCAGTCGTCACATGACAGCACACATTCAGTGACTTGTTTGCATGTACATAGTTCCATTTTTTGGCCATGTGAATCCTTGTGTTTGTGGTGCCACCAAAACTCAAGATGAACTCAGAGTGCAGTGGTGAATCCATGCATGCCACAAACTTCACATTGCAGTGGTTGCCATGCAATGTTTTCAACTCGGGACTGTGGTGCATCCAAGTCTCTCACTCGCTTTTTCCATGCATTAGTAAAGTAAGCATGTCTAAATTTGGGGTTGCAACGGATTTTCTTTTTAGCAGTCTCTCGCCATGTCTCTGGTGGACTCAATAGCTGCGTTCACAGTTAGATGTGATGAAATAGATGATTCAAGACAGATGGCCTTGCTCTTGAACAGACAAGGCATCAATACCTTCTCAAGCATGGCTTTCTCGATTGGAACGCCGAATCAACCACCGACAGATGCTGCATTTGAGCAATTTGCTCAGCGGGTTTTTACATTGCCTAGCATGGGACAGATTGGGAAATTGAGACGCCTGCTTTTTGAGGCGCAAACATTTGTGCTTGCTCAGCTCAAGATGGCGGTCTCAGGAGACCAAAGCTCTACAGCGCGTAAACTGCCGGTTCCAGAGAAGCAGGCACGCATTGCAGACTTGAAACACAGATTGAATGGAGTGGTGTTGGAAGGTGAGAAGGAACCATCCTATGGACTCATAGACCTTTGCCAGACAATCTACGAAACTGGCAACATCATCTGGATACACCCCTCGAAGTGCCACAAACGTGATAGTGAGGTGCGTGCATCCGTGAAAGACCCCAAGCAGATAGTCAAAGTGGAGTCGCAAATGTTGAAGATAGACAGTGAAGTGGTCACCCATGACGCCGAGCACGGAACAGAGTTGAAGCTGATGTGGTGTCTGCAGCGCAGAGGGTTCGCTCTGGATATGACTGGTGTGGTGTCGTGGGAGGTCCACGAGAAGTGGGTTGATGCATTGTTCAGGGCTTATGCATCAGACGTTTCGCAAGCTACGAGGCCAGTCACGTTGTCACAACTCATCAAGGCGGATTGCGAACTATGGACGCTGTTGGCCCGAGAATATCATAGTGTGAAACCAGATGCACACGGTGACAAGCCCTTGGACGCAGCAATCACCAGGATGCAGCATGATCCTCGTATCATTGTTCTTCTCATGCCGCAACCAGCAGGTCGACAAGCATCATCCAGCACTGCAGACGTTGATCCCGACAAGAAGCCAAATCCGAAGAAACGACCGGGTAAGCGAGCAAGGAATACGCCCAATGTTCCTGAAGAGTTGAAGGATTGCCATCAACAGACAACCAATGGGAAACCTATTTGTTGGGCTTACAACCTGGCCAGTGGGTGCAAGGCTACTACAGGTGGCAAGCCACCAGCATGCAGTCGGGGTGCCCATGTTTGTGCTTTTTGCCGCAAAGTTGGACACAGCTATCAGCAGTGCAGGAATGCAAAGGGTGGTAAAGACGGAAAAGACTGACAAGTGGAGGAGGTTGAATTCAAAAGGCCTCGAAACGAAGGTCGAGTATCACTTGATGAAAGGATCCCGAATGGAGATTCAAACTTGCAAGATTCTTTGTGCAGTGGTTCGAGCATTGATGCATGCAACAGCCAACAAGTGTCACGATGCAATTCGAATTCAGTTTCATCAGGTAGCACAGTTGGGTCGGTTAAATCGAAGCCAATGGTGCAACCTGCAAATCATCAAACCGAGCAGGCGGCAGACGTGGTTGAAACGGATACAATCAAACGCAACCACAAGACAGCTTTCAAAAATTTGTTGTGCATTGAAATTTTTTCAGGGTCAGGACGATTGACGGCAACCATTCGTAAGATGGGCATGAGGGCTGTGGCGATAGATCGCAGTTCAGATAGAACGTCTGGGCCTGTGATGACTTTGGACCTTACAAAAGCTGACGATTTGGAATTTTTGAAGAATTTCATCATTTCAGAACGAGCAAACATTGTCTACATTCACTTGGCTCCTCCGTGTGGCACATGTTCAGCAGCACGCAACAAGCGACACAGGGACTTGGAAGCTGCTGGCTATGACCTGCCAAAGCCACTCAGGAGCAAATTACACCCCATGGGGCTGCCGACACTTCGAGGACTGGATGCAGCTAAGGTGGCCTCAGCAAATTTGCTTTATTTTGCAACTTTGGAGATTGTAAAAATCTGTTTGCAATATGACATCCTTTGCAGCATTGAGAACCCTGAAAATTCACTTTTTTGGGATACTGATCCCATGGTTGAGCTTTTTGCCTTATGCCTTGGATATCACAATGTTTTTCAAAGTTGTATGATGGGTGGCGAGAGGGACAAGCGCACGAAGTGGTGGTCCAATAAGGCAAACTTCGCAGCTTTCAATATCCTATGCAATGGGGCTCATCAACACAAACCTTGGAAGCCAGTTCAAACAGAATCTGGCCTTCATTTCCCAACCGCAGAGGAGGCGGCATACCCGCCGTTGCTATGCGAGCGTGTGGCACATGTCATCAAAGAAGCTGCAGAAGCGTTTGGTATTACACCCACAGAATCATTGCTGGAGCAATCTCAACAACAGACATCAGCGGCACTACAACATGTTAACATGGGATTTTTACCACGAGGGCATCGCTTGAAGCCGCTTGTTAGTGAATTTTCTCACTATATTACATGGCTTTTCGCAGTGGGTCAAAGTGAAAATTTGGTGCAACAAATTTTGAACACATTTCCTAAAGGGGCTCGTATAGTGCATCGCAAACTTTTGAAATGGGGTGAAGTGCGGGTTAGCGATGTTGATGGTATCAGACCTCTCACTCCCGTTTTGGAGCCTTCTGGTGTCAGACCTCTCACTCCCGTTTTGGAGCCTTCTGGTGTCAGAGCTCCCACTCCCGTTTTGGAGGTCAGACCTCTCACTCCCGTTTTGGAGCCTTCTGGTGTCAGAGCTCCCACTCCCGTTTTGGAGCCTTATGGTCAGTCCTTGGGAAATACAAACGACTACAAGGACGAAGATGCAGTTGAAAAGATTTCTTTTGGCATTCCAAGAGAACCGGACGATTTTGTCAAAGAAGCTATCAAGGCGGGACATCCACGCTTTCTTGACTTCAAATCCATTGACAACATTGACAATTTATTGAAACAAAACATGGTGGGCGAGGCTTCGACGATTCTTGCCAATAGGGCAGCGTGGTTAAAAAAGTGGACTTTGAGGGCAGCTCAGTTGTCGGGTGCAGAACGTGCACTGCATCAAAGCTTGGCTCCACATTGTTCGGCAGTTCTCAAAGGGAAACGGTTGCTGCTTTTTGGTGAGATGTTGCGTGAAATTTCATATCCGGACACCCATTTGGTTGAAGACATTTGTGCTGGTTTTAGAGTGACGGGCTGGCTTCGAGATTCAGGCTGCTTCGAGAAACTTCCAAAACAACCAAGCCTTACTGTTACAGGCTTGCTTGGTATGTCCCGTGGTTTGAATCGTTCGGTCCTTGCTCGTGCTTCAGCTTCGGAAGATGATGAAATGGTGAGAGCTGCATGGGACGAAACGCAACTCGAGTTGGAACGCGAGTGGATATGGCGAGATGATAGCCACGAGTCAGAGGGCCTTTCTTTGACGCACAGGTTTGGGCTGCAGCAGAAAAAGAAAGTGAGGGTTATAGACAACTTCAAGACTAGTGGGGTAAACGCAACGTGTGGGATGATGGAGAAGCCAAAACTTTTTGGCCTTGACTTCCTGGCGACCACAATTGTGAGGTTGTTGTCAATGGTTGGGCCTGATACTGGAGCTGAGCTGATGGGAAAGACGTTCGACCTGTCCTCGGCATATAAGCAGTATCCGTTACATTCCTTTGACCGAAGTTTCATCAGAATCGCAGTCCCAAAACCTGGGGAGGACTCATGTGCCATATATGGATTGAATGCTTTACCGTTCGGAGCTTCAGGCAGCGTATCAGGGTTCTTGCGGGTAAGTACAGCTGTGTTCCATATCCTTACAATGGGTCTTCACGTTTGGGCTGGGACGTTTTTCGATGACTTCCCGATCATAAGTCGTGCAGACATCGCTTCACAATCGGAACAGCATGTGGCCATGCTTTTAGATTTGCTGGGGCTACGATTTTCACGAGAAGGGAAGAAATGGAAGCCATTCAATCAGCACATGGAAGTCTTGGGCGTGGTCATTGACTTTTCAAGGTTTGGTGACGGCGTAGTCTTTTTCAGGCACACCGAGTCTCGAAAGGAAGAGCTGGAGCAGACCATCGCAAGACACTTGGAAACAAACAAAATGACCTGCAAAGAAGCTGAAACATTGCGTGGCAGGCTTATTTGGTTTGAGAGCTTCATGTTTGGTCGGATAGCAAATTTGTCATTGCATGAGATTGGAAAACGTGCTACGTCAGACAAGGGTTCATCAACATTGAATGACAGTTTGGTGAGGGCCTTGACCTTTTTCAAGCAACGAGTCCTGCAGGGGCCGCCGATAGAGATTCGAGCCGCAGCAGGTGAAGTGGTGCACATTTTTACTGACGGGGCTTTTGAACCTGATGCGGAATACCCTGGCACTCTGGGTGGTATAATTTATTCTGAGACGGGTGAGCGCTTCGGCTTCTTCAGCGAAATTGTCCCGGAACAGTTGATGAAAGAATATTTGAAATTTTCTTTGAATCCTATTTATTTGATCGAGTTGCTGGCATCTCTGGTTGCTCTTTCGTTGTGGGGAGATATTTATCGCCATCGATATGTAGTGAATTACATTGACAATGAGGCTTCACGTTCGGCTCTTATCAAGGCATGGTCGGGCATCAAACATGCTGATGCTATCCTGGCTGTTTACGTTGACTTGGAGTTGAAGGCAGTTTGGAAACCATGGTTTAGTCGTGTTGGTTCCTTTTCAAATCCCAGTGATGATCCGAGCCGTTTGAAGTGTGACCATTTGATCGAAGCTGGTGTCAAACGTTTTTTCTGTGATTGGAAAATTCTATTACCAAGATTGATGGCCGAAGACGCACACGTGTAGAATGGGGTGGTGGCGGGTGTGGTCTTTGGCCAACCCATCTCGATGAGAAATGCAAGTGGTTAACTTGACCTCACCCCGTTTGCTCGAATCTCAAAAGAGAAAAAAGTGTGCTTCGTTGAAATGGCTTCTTGTGTCGATTTCAGAGTTTGATGTCATTTGCGTATCTTGCGTATGTTTGTATATATGTATGCATATATATACGTATATTGGCGTCTTATTCGAATAGCGATTTGTCAAAGGAAGTTTAGAAGAAACTTCCCTTCTAAATTCTTTCTTTGATGTTTGCCATGACATGCGGTTCCCATGGGAATAAACCTATGTATGTATTGCCATGATTGCTGGAAATTGACTTCAGTGCGAGAAAGGAATTCAGATACAACAGTATTGGTCTATTGTATTTACGATATTTGCAATATTCCTTACAGTGGCTTATTTGGTTTTGAGTGGCATGAGTGGATGCTATCGTGATGATAGCTTGCTGTTTCACAATGACTTGAAGAGCTCAGTACCTGGGTCCAGGAGTGGCAGCTGGTATGAGTTCGAATGAGGCTTGGTGCTTGGATCCATTAGTGATAGCTGGCACAAGTCAAGGTAGTTTAGAAGTGGCCGTTGCATCAGTGACTTAGATGAAGTCACCACTTTTAGAAAATGGATTTCACGTCATGTTTGGTTGCTGTTTGTTTTGCTTCCAGAGGAAATCCAGATTGCATCACAAACAAATGTTCTGTGATCCAAGGTGGGGTAACTGAGATTTCTAGATAGACTCATGTCCCCATATAGATTGCCATACATGTATGATGTTGTATAGCTGTAAAGACACATGTGGCATTTGTTTCAGTGGCGAGTCATGAATAGCATGGCCCCTGCGCAAGAATGATTCCGAGGCTTTTGTTGTCCAAGTGAAAAGAATTGTGGTAGCGGAGCCCCGAGATCCGTAAAGAGACGGGGAGGGCAAACGCACAAAACAAGAAGTGTACCAAGAAGTGTACCGAGTTTGTTTTTCCCGTTCGCACCTTTGTTTGCATTCGAGTTTGCTGGCATAGTACAACCAGTGACAGCTTGATTTCTGCATACGTTGGTGACAGTCGTAATGGAATCATCTCCTGCATCCCCGGCTGGATCCCCAGCTGGCTCTCCGTCTGCCGGACCGGTTGATGGTGCTGAGCTTGCCCGCAGAATGATGATGGCAACGGAAGCTGCCACTGCTGCTACAGAGTTGGCTGCACGTGCTTTGGAAGAGTTGAAAAATACGAATGAGAAGAGTTCTGAAAATCGTGATTGGTACAAACTCCTGGCTAAACCTGGCTCATTTGATCCATCTTCTCGTGAAGCTGAAATCGCTGGATGGCGAGATTGGAGTTGGGCCTTGGAGCAATATTTAGGGAGTTTGGATGCAGTTTTTACAGAAGAGATTCATGTCATTCGCAACAATAGTGGCACGCCTGTTGATACAACAGCTCAGAGCAATGCAGAGATGCGTCGTGGATCATTTTTGTATGGTCTGCTAGCCTCCTTGTTGAAGCAACGTCCTCTCATGGTTCTCAAGGCAGTTGGTGGTGCTAATGGCTATGAAGCCTATCGTCAGCTGATTTGTGCAAATGAACCTCATAGCAAGAACAGATCCATGTCTTTGCTGAATTTGATCATGAATTGGCCTTCATTTTCCAACAAGACCTCCTTGCTTAGTCAAGTGATGAAACTTGAGAATGCCTATGCGGAGTATGAACGCCTTGGTACTGCATTGGCTGAAGAGATTAGAACGGCAGTGCTCATGCGCTGCATCACTGGTCAGTTGAAAGTTTGGTTGCAACTGCAGATCACAGAGACGACATCATACAATCAGTTGAGAGAGCTGGTGGTGTCGTACGAGCGTAGTACTGCACGTTGGACTGAGTCAATGGTCCTTGGTGCTGAGGTGCCAGACAGTAGTGCACCCATGGAAGTCGACCGCATACAGAAAGGCAAGGGTGCTGGAAAGAAGGGTCAAGGAAAGAAGGGTGAGAACCAGAAGGGAGCATACAACAGCTTCAAGGGGCAGTCGAAGAGTGATTTCAAGGGAAAAGGAAAATATGACAAGGGAAAAGGCAAATCCAAGAATTCGAAATCGAATGACGGCAAGGGTCATGATCGCAAAGGTCATGGCAAATACTGGTCAGAGCATTCCAAAGGAAAGGGCTATGGCCAGGGCAAAAGCCGTGGTGATGGTGGCAAGGGCAATCAACAGTCCATTCAGTGTTGGCATTGTGGTGGTAATCATAAAGCTGCAAACTGTTGGAAAAATAATCATGTGCGTCAGGTTTGTGACGAGCAAGACACAACTTCACAACAGCAACAGCAGCAGTCTTCTCCACCTCCGTCTCAGTCTTCTCAGTCACAGCGTGTTTCAAACTCGGCAGCGCCTTCCACAGCATCAGCTACAACATAC
>OMLO01004031.1_pt1 | contig 12203 bp, 8 predicted proteins | sample 1674811 | NCBI WGS metagenome assembly OMLO01 (sample SAMN06265003, study PRJEB25207) | coral metagenome | isolation source: Coral host | place: Mexico:La Bocana,Puerto Morelos, Mexico | collected 2008-11-13
AAAGGAGCAATTGCGGAGCGGCTTTGAGGCAATGGATTTTGCCCGCTACATTCAGTACATGACAACTGAAATCCCGAAGCAGGAGCAGCTGTCCGAGGATGAGGCTATTCAGGCATGGCAAAGAGATACCGCACTGCTCGAGAAGGAGTCGTTTGAAGTTCGCAACCCCCGATCTGGACAGTGGGAACAACGGGACCATTTGTGGGTGCCACTGAAAGCACGCCGGAAAGATAAGGTCCAGGAATCGTTCCAAGAGAAGTCAAGCAACAAAGGCCTTCAAGTTGAGAACCCCGACAACAATGCTTTGGTGTTTTGGACCAAGATTAAGTTTTGGCTTGTTGTTTGGTGTGCAGTGTACACAGTTTGATTTTGGAAGGTGCCAAGTTTAAGTCTGATCTAGCCATATCCCTGTGGGACGATGAATTAGTAACTGTAGATCCTTCCAACCAAATACTGGTTAAAATTGATTTGGTTATATTTGGCCTAACCTTGTATAACCTGCTCCAGCTTGGATATGAGGTGGCAATGGACAAGCGTGTTTTCGGCAGTTTGAAGATGGATTCAGACGATCAGTTCTTCAAGAGCAGCTTGTTTGGCATGCTGAGTGACGATTCCCAGCAGGTGAGTCTTCACGTGCCAGTCGATGGTCGGTGATCTTATTTCAATGGAATAGTGGTCGGTTTATATAATCGAATTTATATTTACACCATAATAAAAAGAATTCAATTATATAATTTGATATATTCTTTATAGTTTACTAAGTTTACTACAATCTAATATCATATGATTTCATAATATATTCATAATATATATATATATATATATTTAGATATATATATATATATTTGGATTTACGTTCTTACAAGAAACTGGGTGGAGACGGAGATAAGGAGATGCTGATATTTTAATTTGCGCGTCGCCAGTTGGCTGTTGGTTTGCTTGCCGTTGACGCATTACTTGGCAGGCCTTCCTAGCTCCCATTGAGACAACAAGTGGCGGCGGCAATCGGAGCCGGAGATCTAATGGTAGTGGTGCTGGCGGTGGAGAGGAGAAGCGGGGTGGCCGCAACAAAGGTGGAGCTGGAAATGGAAAAGCTCCTTCGACCACTGTGGACATGGCTTTGCTACGAACCAAGGCGGAGTCAAGTGTGATGTCAGTCGTGAGGGCTACCAAAACAGCACTTGCCGAAGCCAACGAGAAGTTCAAAGTCTTTGCCGAGGACAAAAAAGAACTCCTAGACAAGCTTGATGAGTTGATCCGGAAAGATGTGACGCTTGCGTTGTGCAGAAGGCTCTTTTTGCGTTTTGAAATTTTGAAGCTTATGACTTATGAATATGTCATGTCATTTCAATTCGAGTCATTTCATGTCTTAGTTTTATTGCGAAACGTCTATCACATTCTCAGTTATCGCATTACCCCTGCCCTGGATAACTGGATACGCAAAAAAACACCTTCGCGATTCGCAACTACAATAACATTTTCCATCAGTTAATCATTTAATTGTTTTGATTTTGTGATTATCGTGATTGTGCCAGCCTGTCTCCAAGGAAGACAGACCGCTACCTTGACCCAAGCTTGGGTTTGGAAGAGAAGGCCGGATCACTCAAGTGTGTCAAAGTCATCAAGTATCGCTTTGACCTCCTGAAGCTGGTGATGACATACTGTTCGAATTTGGAGGACTTCTTATAACATGTCACGTTGTCAGTTGTCATGTTTGTTAGTCTAACCAACCCTCGGTTCAATTAGACAGAGTTGGGGCACGGGCATGGGGCAGGGAAACCAAGTCACTGTACACTGTACTGAGAAGACTGGTCCGGTCATACGGTCATACGGTTATAGACATAGAGTAGTTGTTTTAAGTTAATGTTGAAGTTGAAGCCACTTGATTCACTTGATTCATTCCAGGACAAGAGAAATCCCAAGCATGAGGACATTGAGGCATTGGAACATGAAATTCAAGCCCTGTTGGATCCGACCTTGGACACTGATTGCCCCGACGAGTTTGTGCACAAGAGCTGCGTTGAGTGCTACAAGTTTCCTAGCATCAGTTTGATGTATGGTCTTTTTGCAAAGTCAGATAGCAAAGAGACGGTGGAGGAACGCAAGAAGGACCACGTTTTGAGACGTTCAGTTCAGTTCTGGTTGTTTTAATATTAGCAAACAGATTCAGGCCACGAGACAACACGGTTGGGTTTGGTTTCTGTATCATTCATTCAATATTTGACAACGTAACAAATCGAATAAGAATGATACTATCGCAACCATCGCCGTCGCAGAATCAAACAACATATGTATCATATGACATATGACTATGACTGAGAAATATATTTCTGAAATGTTGGATCCATTGGATGCTCATTAGCTCATTCAAGTCCAAAGAGTATATCCCATAGCCCACAGGAGATCAAGGAAGTTTGCACGCAAACCAAGACATTGGCCGCAGCCTTGAAGAAAGGGATCAAGGACCTTGAGGCTTTGGAGAAGGCCAGGCTAAGCACCCTACCCTAGTGACCGCGACATTGATAATATCAAATGGATCAAACGCCTTTTAGTGATTATAGTATATAGTGTTTACATCGGAAAGTCATAACTTGGGCCTGTTGACTTTGATCACCTGTGAACCACTTCGATCCTTGATGATCGTTGCCCACGTTTGAAGACTAGGAGTAGCATTTTGGCATTTCATTTTAGGCACGGATTTACTTACTGATTTACCACTACATGTTTGTTCGCGTTGATTAGATTGGGTCCAATGGTCCGATATGATCATGAATGGTGATGTTGGAAGGCACTCCAGAAAGCAAAGGATCAATTTGAAGCCAAAAAGGCTGCCATGGGCGTTGTCGAAGCATCAGGTAGCTTGACACCCGGCTGTGCCTACGTACTACTGTTTATTTGTTTTTTTACGCGGTGACTGCCACAAGGTAAAAAATCAAATACTAAACGGACAAAGTCTAAGTCAAAGTTAACCGTTAAAAGAGGTGTTTTTGTTTTTGTTTTTAAGTTGAATTTTTGGTATCTAGTCTAGTTGGATTGGATGCAGGAATTGACAAGCTAACGCCAGAATTGAGTTTCAGTGTATTATTTGTTTTACTGGCTGATCATGTAATCATACCCTGGCCGCCCACGCCCTGCCCCAGGAAGGGCAGACCGGGTGCCAAGAACATTGACCCTAGTGATCCTGCAACAATCCGCTCCTGGAAGCAGATCTCAACTTCGCGACCAATGAAAGTCTTGACTTCTTTGGAGGATGAGAAAGCGAATGACCTCATGCCCAGAGAACCTTATATACTCCGCAGCTTGCTTGAATTTGTTTGATGTCTATACTATTTATGTAGATTATATTTACAGCGCTCAGCATTTACTAAATTTACTATTACTATAGATCTATTCATTTATTTTATTATATTATATTTATTCGATTCTCAGAGATTCTCAAGTCTCAATGTCCCGATGCTGCGCTTTCCAGTCTTAGACAAACAAACTTGCAATTGATGATCAAGTCAAATCTGTTGCAATGTTGGCAATGTTCCCAATTTGTTGTGTTTTGGTTTTGGTTTTATCTTGTTTTGTTGTTTGTGAACTTACTATGTGAGCGATTGATAGCGATTGTGTAGAGTAATCAGAATCTCATTGTCATGTTTCAGAGTTGCAGCGTTTTCTCTATGGCTGCGTGTGTCACATCAAATTACACTACTACATGGCGACGTTGTTCAGGTACTGGTCGGCACACACTACGGAACCTTTGCGGGGATGAAGGTAACGGCAAGAAGAAGCTTCTGGACCACGCGATGACCCAGTTCAGAAAACTGATGGACGCCAGTCCAGATGACAGGTCTGTGTGCTTCGTCCCAAGTGTTATGTTGGGGAAATGCCGTTGTTTGTGGTAAGAAAATGAATGGGTCAATGAGTCAATGAAAAATCAATAGAAATTCAATTCCATAGGGGCATGGGCCATAGGGCAGGCAAAATCACCAAAATCACGAATCACTATTAACTATATAGAATCTAAATTTGCTACGAACTGGCGAACTGATGGTTTGCGCATTCTTCCGCAGTGCCCCACATGTTCCATGTTCCTGACTTGACTTCAGAAACTTTAGCGCTTAGATTAGATTCGATTAGATTTATATTTGATTTTAGTTCAACTTGGATCGACCAAGGGCGCCTTTCAAGCACGACGAAATGCAATCGGTTGCAGACAACCTCCGACAGTCTGTGCCCAAGCATTGGAGCAAACATCTTTGCAAACTGCCAGACAACCCACACGCTGCAGAATTTTCCGCAACTCGGCAAGTTGAAAGTTGAAACATATCAAATCATTAATCGTATCCTTATTGTCCTTATTCTCATGTGTTCAGCAGCGTCTCGTGTGATTATGTTACTATGTTCGTTTTTTGTTGGACATGCGACATGGCATGTGCAATCATTTCCGGTACGGTCATTCAAATCATCCCTGTCTCCAACCGAGATGACTGGATCCAAGATGGACGAAACATACCGCGGATTGGATTCTCAATCAGTGCCAACCCTTCGCGTCCAGGCTTCTCGCACTGGGTTTTGAGTTTTGAGTATTGAGTTTTGAGCTGTAACTGTAACTTCAGATTTTTTTGAATTTGAATTTGAATGTCAGAATTTTGATTTGTTTTTCATTAATGCCTGATGCTGATGCCAATGCTGAAGTTGAAATTGATTCCAAGGTTACAGGTGGCAAATTGCTTGTTTGCTGCAATATTGCAGACGCTTGCAAGTTCTACTCCAGCAACGACTTGACACTTGTCGTAGCGTGATGCTTCATGGTTTGGACCCAGTGACCCAGTGTGTCAGTGGGCAGTTTTACTTTTATCGTCTAAAATCAAAAGATGTATATATTATATAATAATATATATATATATATTATATTGATGAAATGAAATGACAATTTTTATCTACAATTACAATTGTAGTAATAATTGTACTTATCATATCTACTGATATTCATTGTGGAGTCGGAGTTAGGGTGGCAGGTTGGAAGGAAGGCTTACTGTCCTAAGTGGCCTGACTGTCTCTCCGAGTGACTGTCCTTGCTGGATGACGCTGAGGAATGAGGTGCGGGATTTGTTTGGGACCATGGAGCTACACGCAGTGCCAGATGCTTTGTCCTTCCCTTCTTTGGTGGCGACACACGTGAAGTGCGGTGACATTTTGTTTTTGCCAGGGGGGACATTGGTGGTGGAGAAAACAATCAATGAATGCAGCTTGGCATTCCGCGTCTATTCCTTGTACATGGATGGAGTCGCTTTGGATGGCTTCCGAATTGCCATGAAGCAGGCTCATCGACCATCATTCATCATTGAATTAAAATTTGAGAAAATTCAGAACATGTAGTATGTAATGATAGTAGTGTTAGTGAATGTAAGTTTTTAGTCAGTGACTCAGTGACCCAAAAAATAACTATCACGTCACGTTAACACGTTATCTCACGTTTGATTGATTTGATTGTCAGTTTGACCAATTTTCCCATTCCCATGGAAGTGTAAGTTCTGCAACCGATGGCCGATGGAACTAGTTATTTGGCAAATGCTAGTCTCTAGTTCCAATGACTCCAGTCCGTCCACCAGTGCCGCCAATCATGGATCCGCCAGGTTTCTCCCAAGCATGTTGCAGCAGCTCTCCTCGAGTCATTGTCTGATATGAATGATGAAGATGATGATCTTGATGGCGTTCCTCTTTCAGACCCAGGTGATAAGGATGCGGCTGCGGAACTTCAACTGGAGTCACTGGAGATGAATGTTCCTTCGCTACATGCGACGGAACCGGAGGCACAACCTCCTCAGCATCCTGAGCCATCATCCAAGCAGGACCAGGTTCCGAGTTACGAGCCACAGTCTGACGAGGAGATTGCGCGTTGGATCTTTACAGCCATTATGAAGGCTACCCCCGAGACTCTGGATGTGGCCGCTGTTTCAGATCAAGCAAAACGCCACAGTCTTCGAGAAGCACTGTATCCATGTCAAGACAGACATTGAGCCGGAATGGACCTGGTGCGACGTGGATGGTGACCCCTGGGAAGACATCAAGTACTTTTGCGAGTGGGCTTCCAAGCAGAATGAGACAAAGCCTGCTGTTCCTGAGGAGAGTGCAGATGAAGTTGAAGGTAGGAAGTTGCCGGAGGTGCCGGAGCCAGAGATCATGGAAACCGAGGAGACCGTCCCCGTCCCAGACCCAAATCCTCAGCCAGCGGGTGTTGAGATTGAGGCTGTGCCTGAGATACAAAAGAATTAAGACATGGAAAAACATGATGAGCAGAAGACGCATGATACCGTGGAACCAAGCAAGGAGGAGGAAAAGGAAAATCAAGTGGCACCAGTGGATGAGATGAAAGCTGATGCAGCGGAGGAGACACAAGTGGATGCATCGGCGGAGATGAAAGATACGGAAGTGGCTGCACTGGAGGAACAGGAACATCCCGTGGAACCATTGGAACCATTGGATGATAAGGACAAGCAAGGGGACAGTGCAATGGAACCGCCAATGGGTGGTACAACGCAGGAAGAGAAAGTGTTTCCAGATGATCCAGATGCATTGGCCGTGGCGCCTTCGGATGGAGATGCAGAAATTGACAAGCCAAATCAGAAGGCCAAGGACAAGAAGGAGAAGAAGGAAAATAAGAAAGAGAAGAAGACTAAAGAGACAAAGGAAAAGACGGAAAAGGCTAAGGATGCGAAGAACGTTGACAGTGCTGCCAAGGAGAAGCAGAAGAAGGAGAAGGAGAAGGAGAAACAAGAGGAAAAGCCCAGCAAGAGAAAGGCCATTGTTGAATCAGCGGCCCCGTCAGCCCCTTCCAGTTCTTCAAAGCCTACGGGGAGGCAGAAGAGGAATGCAGATGAGGCGCAGGCAAGTGGCACTGCTAAAGGCAAAGGGAAACGCAAGCGGCAAACTGACGAGGACCTTGCCCTACCTGGCCCTGTGATACCTGATTGCAAATTGGCAATTTGCCTAATTGCTTTTGTGGTAGTAGACTAGTAGACACTTTTTTGTTTGTCATACTTACCTGCTAGATGTATTGTATGCATTGAATGCATTTTCACAAATGATTGGTCATTATCATTTGGCCGTATTGTGTCAGTACCTTTTCCTTTCAAAGGAAATCGCGGAACATTGGTGAGATCTTTAGCCAGCAAATTGGCGCTACTATCCTTGGTGAGAGTGAGGAGGGCAATGGTAAGGGCGGCGGCAATGACAGTGATGCCAATACAACGGCACCAGCTGAACCGGTAGATGTAAGTTGAGTGGGTGCGATAACGTGCTGAGGTTAGATTTGACGACATTTTTTTTTCCACCAGAGTTGAGTCCAGAACATTCTTGCGCGTAAGCATCGGTCGCTTTGTGGCCCACTCGGAATTTTACGCATGATGCCATTACTGATATGAATTACCCCTGGTTCCTTTCCTCATCCTGTGTTCCTGAAGTCTTAAGACTTAATACTAAATACTGCCATTAGAATTTGAAACCTAATATTCCTAATATACCTGATTAAGAAACATGTGAATTCAGTGTCTCAGTGTTTCGTATTTACGGCGATGGTTGTTTGCGGAAGCAAGAGTGGCTCACGGGAGCAAATGGACACGACCCAAAAGGCTTTGTCAGTTGGTGGAACGTGTGAACCATTAAGAAAATTACCGATGACGCCGATGACTAAACGTCTTCCAAATTTGAAATTATCATTCTGATTGATTTTCATTTATTTCACTGCGACGAGTTTGTGGTAGAAAACGTAGACATCGACGTAGACATCGACGTGTGTGTTTGAATTTGGATTTGAATCTGAATCCTGTTAGCTTTTGAGAATGGCAATGCACCCACCTTCTGACTTATATTCTTGAGCGATTGGTGACTCACCAAACGCACGGCGCACCGCGCATGGGGTGGTCACTCAACACCACCAACACAAATGTGGTGTGATGGGTGGCCAAGGGGATGGGGCCTAGGGCAACCATACTGAGGACTCCTGAGGACCCACTTGTCGCTGACGTGTGAAGAAATTGCAGTGTATTTCATTTGCTGTGGCTGATTTGTTTTGTATATTGCATCTTAAGCGGCAACATTTCATTCTACAAATACCAGCGATACCTGTTGAGTTCATGTTCACACGTTTGGATCACGATGCGTTGTACTTGAAGGCATTGTATTGTACTTTCAATTTTACTCTACCAATGATGAGCCATCAACATGTCCCTGTGACTGTGACAGGTCTTTGCCGTGGTGCTGGGCTGCATGTGTGAGGGGCCGCATGATGGTGACATACAACAACCAACTAGAGTCATTTTATATGCCATTAAAATGGCTGCATACTAGTACAGTAGTACTACTACAGTACTACTACATACTTAAAAACCACTCGTCAAGTTTCAAAGAACAAATCATTTTTCAAGACCTTATGCACCCTGGGTTTCACAAATCCAAGCTGCGCACGCATATGGCTGGCGAGATGGAAAATCCAAGGTCTGCACACTTCTTCCCGTGAAAAGGCACCATCTCATGAAAGTTAATAGCTGTGACTGTGATTTTTTTGGAAAAAAATCAGGCAAGTTGGATGGAAGAAATTAATTCCCTTAAGGTTTTTTTTGGGGCTGGATAGGAGGGAAAAAACAAAGCCCCACACACATAGCTGAAACAAATCTAAGGGATGACAAGGGAATAGGCTGTCATGTTTTAACAAAGGATCTTTTCTTGAACTTTTGGGTTTTTTTCCTCCAGAAAAAAATATTTCAAGAACTTTTTTTTGAACTTTTTGAACTTTTGAACTTTTTCCTTTTAGTAAAGAAATGAATTGTAAATGGAAAAAGAACAAAAGTTCAAAAGTTCAAAAAGTTCAGGTTTCACTTTCGGAATTTTTTTCTGGTGAAAAAAAATCAAAAAGTTCAGGTGTGAAAAGTTCAAAAAGCAAATGTTTATCTTCAGAATGTTTTGGGCTGACAAGCCAAAAACAGAAACACACACACACACACATTGAAACAGTCAAACAAATGTCGCAACCAGAAGATAAATCATAAGATAAATTTACAGATATTTAGTTGCAATATACCAACATAAACAAACAGTGACAAGAGAAACACAAAGGTTTGTGTCGCAATGGCTAGAAAAAGGCCAGCTGCCTGTGTGAAACTGGAGCAAAGCTCACCAGCACTTCAGAAACGACCCAGAGAGGAAGAGCCTGAGAAGGCAGAAAACAAAGAGGAACAAGAAAAGCCTGAGAAAGCTGAAAGCAAAGAGGGAAAAGAAAAGCCTGAGAAGGCTGAAAGCCAAGAAAAGCCTGAAGATCCCAAGAAAGTCAGTGATGACAAAGACAAGAAGCCTGCAAAGGCTACAAAGAAGGGGACTCTCCCCCCACCAGGAAAGGACGTGTGGAAGGATGTTCACACCCAAGTGATGAAGCTAGCCAAGGAAGGCAAACCTGGTTTGAGAAATGCCTGGGAGAAGGCAAGCCAAGCTGGCTCACAGCAAGCCAAAAGAGAATTCTACTACCATGTGTTCCTTTTGGATCCTGCTGTGAGCAAGAAAGCTGTTCACAAAGAAAGCCTGGAAAGGCTCCAAGAAAAGGAAACCACCACCAAAGGGTGGATGACTGCCTACCAGGTTGGAGTCTTGCAAGGAGCAGATCCTGCTGACCCAGACTTCAAAGACCTTTGCCAAGCAGCCTGTGAAGGCTTGAAGGAGAGACCCCATGAGGTGGAAAAGTGGGCAGCCAAAGGTGTGAAGCAATACTATGCAGAGAAAGAGCTGAACACTGAACAGACAAAGGTGAAGGAAAGCACTACCAAGGCCAGTCAACATGTGGAAGACTTGGAGACTGAAGACTTCCAGCATGTTGAAGAAGCTTTGTCTGTGAAGCCTGAGAAGAGGCAGTTCATGCTTGGAGGCAAAAGGCCTGGGAAGGCAGTGGAAGAGCCTGAGAAGGCAGCAGGAGAAGAGGAAACTGGGGAGCAGAAGTACAAAGAAGCTTTGAAGGCTGCCAAAAAGGCTTTGGCAAGCCTGGGATCTGCAGTGGACAAAAGCAGTTTCCTCCTCAAGCAAATGCAAGCAAAAAAGCCAGAGATGGCTTCAAATGCACAGCTGCAAAGTAGCATTGACCAGCTGGAAGAAGTGGAAAGCAGAAACCTGAAGCTGAAGAATGACAGGTTGGCCGAACTCAGCAGCTACAAGAATGAGCTGGAAAAGCCAGAGATGGCTGAAAAGCACCTGGAAGGCTTGGCAGACCTGAAGAAAGCATGTGAAGAAGGGACCAAGGCTGTGCAAAAGGATATGGCACCCCACAAGCTGTGGGCCAAGAATGCTGGCATTGCATGAATAGCCAGAGATGGCTCAAAAATTCCAACAAAGAAGTGGCAGAAGAATAGCCTGAGAAGGCTTCATCCTGGATTCAATAAAAAGCTTGCCAAAAGTCTGAGATGGCTTAAAGCTGCTGGGAAGCCAGGGATGGCTTTACAAGAAGCCTGGAAAGGCTTAACAACAGAGTGACTTTTCCACAAAGCTGGAAGTCTGAGCAAACTTTGAAGGTATAAACAGATGTTTTGGGGAAACAGTGGCTAAAGTGATTCATGTTGTGGGGAAACAGTGGCTAAAGTGCAAATGTTTTGGGGAAACAGATGTTTTGGGGAAACAGATGTTCATGGTTTAAACCACATATACCTTGTAAACATGATGGAAGCTACAGGCTCAAATTCTAGGAAAGATGAATTGGTTTTTGAGATTGTTTTTTCTTGTCCTGTGTGGACTGGTTGCTGCTGCCCCGAAACGACAGAAGATAAAAGAGCCTGAAGAAAGGCTTTATCCAAGAGCCTGCAAAAGGCTGAAAACAAACAAGCAAAAAGTCGATGAAGAATTGGGTGATGCCATCACCAGCCTCTACAAAGGAAATAAATTGTCTGCGCAAGATGTTGGCAGCTTGCTGAATAAAGCAGATGCAGCAGGGATTTCTTTTAAAAATCCAATGCAAAACAAAAAGAAAGCCAGTGATGGCTCAGAAAAGCCTGAAAAGGCTAGAGACAAAAATGCAGCAAGGACAATGGACAGATGGTTGAGAAAAAATTCGCAATGGGGAGAAATTTATTGGGCACAAGTTCCAATCAGGAAAAGACCAAAGTCAAAAGAAATCATCCAAGAATGGCTGCCATTTCTGCTGCCACATGAATGGCTGACTGAATATTGGCTTCAGCCTGGTGCTTGGGCTGAAGGAATGCCAGAAGATGGCAGTTTTTTAGCAACAGAATTGAATAAAGCTTGTGAAAGCTGGGGGAACAAGCCTGGTTCAATGTTCCCCCTTGGCCTGTTTGGAGATGGTGTACCCATCCAGGGCAGGATGAATCAATCCACATTGGATTTTTTTACTTTGAACCTGGCTGGGTCACCAACATTTGCCCAACTCAGAATACCCATTGTTTGCTTGAATGCAAAACACAGTGCAGGCTGGCCAACATGTTTGGCAATTAGCCAGGTCATCACATGGAGCCTGCAAAGCCTGGGAGAAGGCAAATTCCCAAGCAAACGCCATGATGGCACTGATTGGAATGTCTGTGAAGACAAAGTTAGAGCCAGGAAAGCTGGCTTATCAATGCCTGGGAAGGCAGCATTGGTGCAAATGAGAGGAGATTGGGACTGGAATTGTAAGTGGTATGGTGCACCTCAACACAATGAATTGAAGGGAATGTGCTGGCTGTGCAAAGCCAAACCTGATACCTGGAGAAAATTGAGCACATGTGCAGATTCCAGGGCCAAGGAAAGCCTGAACAAGGCTGAATATTTAGATTTGTTGAAAGCAAGAGACAAAGACATGAATCCCTTGTTCACACTACCAAATGTCAGCAATGGCACAATGAAAGTAGATTGGATGCACACAGTGGATGAAGGTGTGGGTGCATTCACATCAGGCCAGGTTTTGAAAGAGTTAGCAAAACACCACACAGGAAGCTCAATGGATTCCAGAGTTGAAGAATTATGGAAAAGCTTGGAAAAGCTTTACAAAGAAAAGAAAATTCCTGGTGAGAAAAGGCTGAAAAAGCTCACTGTGCTGGATATTTCAAAACCAAAAAAAGCTCCTGAATTGGACAAGAAAGCAGCAGAAGTGAGATATTTCTGCCCACACTTGGTTGACTTAGCCAATGAAAAAAGCCTGCATGAAGGCTCAATGCATGACAGAGCAGTCCAAAAAGCTGCAAAGTATT
>OMLO01004032.1_pt1 | contig 12203 bp, 13 predicted proteins | sample 1674811 | NCBI WGS metagenome assembly OMLO01 (sample SAMN06265003, study PRJEB25207) | coral metagenome | isolation source: Coral host | place: Mexico:La Bocana,Puerto Morelos, Mexico | collected 2008-11-13
TAACAAGATGTTAGTAATACTTTACTACAGATTTACTAGTTATGAGAACCAACATAAGTCATTAGCAACCACCCAGCGCGAAGAAGTGGAGGGATCATGCGACGAACATCATCTGGAGTTGCAAAATGGCCCATGGGCAACCGACCGCTTGAAGAGGCTGCCTCGGAATTGTAAACAGCATCTTCACGTGGTGGTAAGGCTCCTTTGCTGATAGGTTCATACTCCAACACTTCCTCATCGGAAAAAAAGGAATCATCCAACCATGAGGCATCTTCACCATCAACTTCTGCAATCTCAACGGGCACCAATGGATATTCCATTTCTACATCTGCTTGCTTGTCTGAACGTTCTGGGTCTCCTGTTCCATCGTCTGCATCCATGGGTCTCGGAGGCATAAGGTTCTGGGCTTCCATCTCCCCAGCATTCACCTCCTCTGCTTCATTCTCACTGACTTCGCATTCATCACCTTCTTCAAAGACATCTAGGTCTGGAGGTCCGTCACCGGCATTGGCAAAAAGGTCTCCAATTTCTTCCGATGACAGCGGTCGGGAAACATTGTCCTCCCCTGGTTGCAGCAAAAAACACTGCAATCGACGCGGTTGTTCCTCAGCTTGAGGCCGAAGAGTCAGATTGGCCATGTCCAAGTCCAACAGGGCTAGGTCCTGATTGCTGAGGGCACACAATTGCGCCATCTATCACTTTTGCGTAGAAAACACTACCAAGTGCGACATAATGAGAAAGCCGGAGGCGGGAAAGAAAGGAATATGCAGGAACATGCATTTGCGCCATCTAAATCTACCATGTTGGTTTGAGAAATTTTGCCAGTCGCCACAACACGACCAGAAGGAATCTAAACGCAGGAGCACACCTTTGCGCCATCTACCCTTTTGCAACATATTGATGAATCATTCACAGTAGAGTGCATTCCACTATCAAACCTGACGTTTGGTAAATATCAAAAGTTGCGCCGCTTTGACAGCCTTGATACAATATGTGCAGCAATTACAGCAATGCAAACAGAAACATCTGATGTCACTCAACAAGGCAGCAAGCGGTGTCCTTCAAGGTCCGTGCGGGCACTGCCTCCTTCAACTTTCTGGTGCCATCCCTTCTCATGTCTGTGTGCTTTCGCAAAACCTCCAAGCTTACTTCCTTTGAAGATCTCCGGGACAGCACAATTGTCTCTTTGGAGCGGGGAGGTCGGTCACCCTTCGCCTTGAGAAACAAATACTGACACATACGCTTCTCGACAGGATGCAGGAGCGATACTGGTAGAATCGCATTGCCCTGGCTTGGATCTTTGCAATCAAGAAGCCAGACAACACGGCACCGTTTCTTCTCTCCATTCGCTATCAATTCTTCGATGCTTGGCTCCTCGCCTGCTTCAAACCCCATAAATTCTGCCAGCCCGAGTGGGTCATCCAACATACTTGCATGTAGCCACTGCTCTTCTGTAAAGTTGCCATGGGCCATCGCTGTTTCCTTGTCAATATGCCCGGTTGTTACCCAGGCCTTTGCAAACAAAACAGATGGCATCCGCCTCCAGTTTGCTAGCACCATTTCGATACCTGGTCATGGCAAGAAATGGCAGAAGCAACATCCAATCCAAATGTGCAATTGCGCCATCTATTGTTGTTTGTTTAAAACATTTTTGAAACCTAATACACACACTGTAAAATCTGCAAAAGGGCTCTACAAAAAAAAACAAGACCAAAACAACGTACTGCTTTGCGCCATCTACAGAACAGTATGTAGCCAAGGAGCTGTTCTCCATGGATATCTTTTTTCGAATTTGGCCACCACAGCCGACCTCCATCCTTGTCAGGGGGCGTGCTGTACACGTCACTTCGAAATCATACAGTATAGATACGTTACTTTACATCATGCAGGACCAAGTACAGTATATAGTGGCAACACGGGAAATACCACAACGAGACGGATTCAATCATCACCACCAAGATTATTCCCCGATTTGAAAAGCCAAGGCGCTTGTGAAATTCAAACCGACTAAATAAGTTGCGGCCAAACCCAATGTGCTCTCTGGCGGAAGCGTCGTTTAAGGACTTGTAATGCCCGTGGATTTGGTCCTGCTGTATCTGACAAACGTGAATTTGTCCGAAACAGATCGATATGCAATGCAAATTACAGATACAGTTGATACAGTATTACAATGTATACAATAGAGACACAATCCTTCTTGCAACCCCTGTCCTGTGGTTGCCCATGGGCGCTCCACCCACCTGGGGCCAGAGAAGGCAATTCTACGTTTGTCTCTTCCGACCATTTCAAACGTAGAAGTCCGCAACCTTGAGTGGCACATTGCAGAATTGTGAGTCCACAGCCTGCAAAGAACAAACGTGAAACGAATGGTAAAACTTAGCCGACTTATATAGCCAAGACACCGTCCTTGGCCCCGAAATTGCCTGTGAAGGCATCTGCCACCAGAAGTCCACGACGCCCGTGCAAATTGTATTTCTCTCGACGCAGATCATAACACTGCGAAAGCAGGCGGTGAAAAAAGATGCAAGTGCTCTCGGAATTCATGAAGTGAGTTGAGCCGTTCACATTTTTGTGGATGTAATATGCGCCATGCCCCTTCCTTAGATTTTTGCAACCCTTGGTTCAAGCGCAATGCGAATGGACCCCACCTCTTTTTGAAGAACATACAGCAGGAAGAATTGCATACAGCACATCATACTGTACCGCGGGAATACAGTAGTACAGTAGATGGCGCAAACCATGGCTTGGTTAGAAAAAAGCATGACTCCCCATGACACAGAAGCACCACACGTTTTTTTGAACAATATATACAGTAGAGGGTATAGAACAAGACTGCATACAAAATGTTGCATTGCAGAACCTTGGTATACGTCAGTAACCGTAGATGGCGCAAAAACCACTCCTCTTCAAACCCCTGTTTTTTGCAGTATCTCCACTTGGACATGGCACCGATTCATCTCTTCAACGTAAGCATCGCTGACGCTCGAACTCGACAATGAGACGAACAAGGGACCTGGATCCCCGTTGCACCAGGAGGAAGTGCAAAGGCTCAAGCCTTTGCGGCTGCCCACCACGTGGGCCACACGCACTTGGTTGCATTTGCTTCTTTTGGTTCTCTTCACCTTCATTGTTTTTTTGGGAACACGGTATCCTTGAATCCAGGTTTGATCATAGTTGAGCACTAGCTCATAAGGAATGTCCTGCTTCCTTATCACCTCCTTAAATTCCTCTCTTCGCCTTAGAAGGCGCAACCCTCAACAAACAGTGGACACGGGACACGTGACATATGTTTTCAATGCGCTGATCTACAGTACTACAGTATGTCTCTAAGAAAATTGCACAATATTTTCGGCGAGGCACTGCTGCATTTTCGGATCGTCGAAGGGAAGGTAGCTTCCGCTCGTATTGGTGCTTTGTACGGTCAAGTTCGATTTCCTCTTGAATCGACGAGCCAAACTTACAAAGTCCTTGGTTCTGATGGGCTCAGGTGGCTCTGTCCACCCTTTGGCAACCTGGGCCACTGTCAAAGCTCCTTCGCAGAAGTCTTTCAGAAGCTTCTCATTGGCAATAGTTGCTTGACCTGCGGCCTTTTGTATCGCCGAGTTGACCTTGCCACATACCCATTCAAGAGTATGCGCCACGTCGGCACCAGAAACATGATCTGCACGTGGCATTGCGGCGCCATCACCATCTGTGAGAGAAATAACTTGCCTTGCAAGTCAGCAACACAATAGATGGCGCAAACATGCCAAAAAAATGAAGAACCCCTTTCCAACACATGTGTATTGCCCAGCATCCCACACTCAACGGTATGCGGATTGTCCCATGGAAAAAAAATCATGACACAAACAAAGTATACCATGCAATACAAGCCATGGGAGCCCGGCCTCCGCACTTCTTCTTCCAACTTCTCTGGCAATTTGTACACTCGCTCTCGCGGGCCTTTCAATTGACTTGTCGGTGCACCAGCTAGCTTCTTGTATTTGTTGGGTACTTGCCCCACCTTTGCAGCAACACGGTCTGGGATGGCTTCCCAGTTATGCATATGGTAAGAACGACGCCAATGAGTATAGCGCCGCGATGCATAGTCAGGGAACTGGTTCATCAATGCCTTGTCAATGCTTCCAACGATTGAGGACTCGTGTTGCAGGCCCCAGCGTACCTACAGCACATTCAAAAACAGTAGATGGCGCAAACCCGTCTAAATCTATCTACAGTAAGTCTATTACTACTGTACACTCAAGAACCAAAAGAAAACTATTCCAGGCCCCAGCGTACCTACAGCACATTCAAAACAGTAGATGGCGCAAACCCATCTGAATCATTATAAATCTTTCTATTACCAGTAAAAGTATTTACTGTAGAATTACTGTACATGAAACCAAAAGAAAACGATACTGGAACTCGTGGACTGACCAAGTCACAATCTCACGTTTGCGCAAAAGCCGCAATTCATCTCCCGGTTTCCTGCTGTACTTGCAAATTCGATGTGCAACACGTCTTTTCTTGTTCTTCGCTTTCCGGGCCTTGCTTTTGGTATCCTCCGTCGATGCCTTGTCCTCTTCAATGGCAACCATTTTCTCCAGAGCTGCAGATGCTGAAGATTCCCCCGACGTACTCAGATCACTCAGTTTCCTTTTCAATCCTTTGATTTGGGCCTCATCTGCCATTTTAGCCACACGTCCTGGTAACAATCTCTTGTGCTTTCCATTCAGACATGAAAGTAGAGAGGTCTTCCAAGCAGTGCAAATCTCCATTGCATCCATGAGGTCTTCGCAGCTAAGCACTGCATTGAAACATGTACTGCCGGTGTACTCGTGCAAATCTTCACGAAAGACATCTTTCCACGCAAGTGGGTTGCCCATGGAAATGTTGATGCCATTGCCTCTTTTGAAAGAGGCCTGGACCATGTCCAGGAATGGCGTCTTGTGAAACAAAGTTGTCTCACAAGCCTTCTTCATATCAAAGTCTGCAGCAAATTTCTTGTTGGCAACATATCCACATGCTCGGAGGATGCCAGCCATTCCTGTGTCACGCTGTGCTTACTTCAAGAGCAGTCCATGAGCTTCTACGTCGAATTCATTGCGGTCTGGATTGCAAAGCACCTTGAGGAGAGCATCAAACAGAGCATCATATCTCTTCTTTTCTTGAATCTGCGCAGTTTCGTGCCGCGACGTCTGGAGCTCCTCGACACACTCATTGATGGTTGTCTCAACCTGCTTCATCCGATCAAGTTGATTTGTGTGGCCCAACTGGCATCTGTCAAACTTGCTGCCACTTGTGACCCACCTTAGGACATGCGACAGGACAAGAAAGGACCAGTTACAGCGCTACAGTACTGTAAATCAATTCTACAGTAAATGCAAGTGTATATGTAGAAGCTTTTTTTCCATCAATTGCGCCATCTATAGTGAATTGCAACCAAAATACATGCTCTGGAGAACAGTCTCGTCGTTGCCAATGTGCCACAACTCTGGAGATGCTTCCAAGTCATTCGGGCACTGAAGCCAAGCTACACCATTCTCAAGTAGTGGGCGCAATAGGGCAACATGTTCTGGTGGTGGATGCACCCCTTGCACACCAGAAGCAAAACCAATGAACTGCAAGCCTGTATCATTCTCGATCTCTTGGGTCAAGGATTTCAGCGTCTCAGCGTCGTCCAGAACATGCCAAGGTGTCCAGAAGAAGCACTTCACCCATGTGATCTTCTTGCAGCGCAAGTAGGAGACCTTTAGAAATATGGCATGAGCATCTCCCAGAAAAGATCGGGCCAATGTCTTACAGTATTATTTACAGTATTTTACAGTCCAGTATTCACACAATTTTCTACAGTATCTGCTTATTTGATATTTGTGTGAGGTAAGGTATCCACTTCATATGGTTTGGAACATGCAGTAGGAGAAACAAAAAACCACACCGCATGACCAGTACAGTAGATGGCGCAACATACTCCGCTGAGTCAGTAAGATTGGAGTTGCGCCATCTATATACTGTCTTTATGCATGGCTGAGGCTCATTCTTCTGTGCAAAAAGCAAAGGACAGCGTTCTTTGAATTGCAAATGTGAATCACCGAGGGATGCAATCCATCTAATTTGCAGCTGCTTTCCTACAATGTAAGGCTGCTTGTTGTATTTCGCCTTCTGCACCTGCTGTTCATCTTCTGCAGTGATGTCTTGAACTAGCTCCACGGCAGCATCTTCCTCCTTATGACAAAAACCGTATGCGTTGCAAACACAAGCACTGACCCACCCTATGGCAAACACACACACACACACACTACAGTCAGTAATTGCGCCATCTACACTAATTGCAAAGAAAGCATTGCCAATATTGCAGTCTGGCAGCAAAATACTTGCAAAACATAGAGCCCTTGATGATTTTGTCAGTGTTTGACTTGGAGAGATCTGCATTGTGGTCTTTGGGAACAGCCTTCTCACCCTGGGCGATCTCCTTGGGTTGCTTGGATGATACCTTTTCCTTGACCTTCTTTGGCTCGCACGTGTCTTTGCTTGGTATCTTGGCTTTCTCCTTGACGGACCCTTTTTTGACGGTATTCTTGGCTTGGGGCTCTGACTCCTCAACGCCAGTGGCAGTCTCACCAATTCCGCCTTGCTCGACCGGTCCTACAGAGTTCTTCTCTTTGGGCTCCGACTTGTCACTAGCAGTCTCGGCTGCTCCAACAGTGGACACCAAATGTTCCAACATTCTGGTTTGGAGAACTATATGTGATCCAGTCTTTGACAAACCTTTTTCCACAAGCAAGTTCTTCAGCTCTGGCACTTGCATGCACTCTACATCATCCTGGTGTTTTGCAGTGATGGCTGCAACCTGCAGCATGCGCAACAATGCTTCCTTGCAGGAACCAAAATGATCATGTACGTGGTAAAACTTTTTGATCAAGCCAATGTCGGTGCGCTGTAAACGGAAGTATGGATTCTTGAATTTCGGAAAGTGTGTAGCGCACGGCAAACTGGAGGCTATGTGTGTCAATGATTCCAAGTCTTTGGCAAGGTGAACCTGTTTGTAAGCATCTTTGACCTTGAGCTCACGTCCTGGAAAATCTAGCGTGATCCAAACTCGGCCTCCTTTTTTTGGGTAAAATCCGCAATGGTTTCTCGAACCTCTTTGGAGTAGCAACATGCCAAGCGTATACTTGTTCATAGGTAATGATGCGTTTAAGATCATGCACTTGGTGTTTGTGAACGTTCTGCTCTAGATCTGCTTGGGAAACTTTTTCACTTGCTGTGAGGACCACGGTCCCCCACAATTTGCCCTGGGCAACCAATCCTTGGCTCACAGGCAGCACAATGTACTGTATTGTATGGAAATGTATGGCAGTACTGTACAAAATGTTCAGTACAGTGCAGTAATTTACAGTAATGGAACCCTCATATCTATTAACAAACCAAAAACGAGAGAGTTGCGCAAAAGACTTGCATGTTACCTAGCGTCCGATGGTTTCCCGCACCTTCGTGTTGTCACCACGAAGCTCCCAACACTTCTCACCTGTTAGTATCTTGTCGATCCACTGAAGATCCACCAGTAAGCCCCGATGTGGTAGTGAACTTACCTAGGGTCCCAGCAAGAAACCAATACATGGCGCAATCACGCTTCAAAGACCATATGGACCATACAACGCAAGTCACTGCAATTGCAGTACACAAAAAAACAAACATTCCACCTAGAAGAAGCAAAGGAAACTCGCTCAAATTTGCAGTGATTGGCTTCATCATCAGCAGCCACATGACTTTGGCACACTTTGGGTGGTGTTGTAGAGAACATTCGTGCAAAAGCTGCTGCCTGGTCTCTATGATCAACTATCCTGCTTTGTGAAGAAGATGGCAGAGTAATGCCAAATTGTTCAGCTGGAAAACGGTGTCCATCAAACAACGCGGTTGCTGCTTGCACGCACACAGGCCCATATTCTATGTGTTCATCTGCATCTGGACTCTCAATGGGCGCCTTTCTTTTCGCAGACACCTGCCATGGAAACTCAAACCAACTACAGTAGTGTAAGCCGGGAATAGTATGGGAAAGTCTCACGATATCTGAGAGAAGCCAATCAACGTTGGAAACCATACACGCATGCTCACTTTGAAAGAACATTGGTGGTACAGGTACTGCTACGTTGAAGACTGAAGACGGTCTGGCACAGAGCAGTACAGTAGATGGCGCAAACAGACATCTAGCCTTCTTGACCACGACCACTGGCGCAGATGGCAGCTCCTCATGGAAAAGGGGTATTTTTAGGCTACATAGAAAGGAGCGACGTCTGACTAACATTGACTAACAAGGCTGTATCACATCACTTCTGTACTGTACAGAAAGATTGACAATTTGCCAACCCCCATTCCACAAGCCAACCCCACTTAGAAGCAAAAGATCTTACTGTACTCCCCTCCCTCCCTGATCACACGCAACTAACGTCCTCTCGTTGCACTGGCGAATCTGCCTTAAGGGCGCATGGTAATCAAGAATCTAAGAAAAATTTGAAAAGGACCTTTTGAACAGACCCCTTGATCCCTAAAAATCTAAATCAAAATGGGTCCGCGCGCGCGCGCCGTAAACCAATCTATTTTGAAGCCTTCTCGGCGCGCGCGCGCGCGGACCCATCTTGGAAGGGGTCTGTTCAAAAGGTCCTGTTCAAAATTTCTTAGAAAGAAACAAAAGAACTTGCAGTATACAGTAATAGATGGCGCAACTCCAAGAGAAATCTCAGGAAAATCTTGAATTGTTCATATTGTTCGCATTAGTCAACACAACAAATCTATTGTAATACAGTATTGATGTATTGATGCCCGGAAAAGCATTGTACATATTGCACACAGTAGTTCGTGTATAGCATTTTTTGTCAAACCAGCACTGGTGTCACCACACATTCTGTCTGGCCTGCTCAACCGGTGGCACAGTTTCTGTCGGCTGCGGCTGTTCCTGCATCAGGAACTGAATCACCATCCCTATGCATGAAGGGGCAGTTCTGCGGGGAGGTTGCATGGAAAGGCCCAGCGACTACTCAAAATCCAGCCCCAGAGAAGTTTTTCGAATATCACACATCAAAAACACACAATCATCGTGGTACAGTAGATGGCGCAAAGCACAAAACTGATATACTGCCAGAGTATTGACCTACACATCATATGTTACATACAAATGGCAAAAGTCTGACTACACAAGGTTTTGTCACATCAATTCCAGTACAGTAATCCTATTTTTGTACTTCAAAATTTTAAACTGCCCTCCCTCCCTGATCACACGCAACTGACGTCCTCTCGTTGCACTGGCGCATCTGCCTTAAGAGCGCATGGTAATCAAGAAAAAAGAACTTGCAGTATAGATGGCGCAACTCCAAGAGAAGTCTCAGAAAAATCTTGAATTGTTTCCAGTGGTCAACACAACACATTTACAGTACTGCAATGTTGATTTGTTGATGCCCGGAAAGCATTGCACACAGTATATTAAGTAGTTCCTTTGAATTGTTAACCTAGCATCGGAATCACCTCACATTCTGTCTGGCCTGCTCAACCGGTGGCACAGTTTCTGTCGGCTGTGGCTGTTCCTGCATCAGGAAAGTTCTGTGGGTGCGCATGGGGGCCCAGCGACTACATCGATACTCAAAATCCAGCCAAAGAAGTTTTTCGAATATCGCACATCAAAAACGCACAATAGATGGCGCAAAGCACAAAACTGATATACTGTCAGAGACTCGGCCAGAATATTGACCTACACATCATATGTTACATACAAATGGCAAAAGTCTGACTACACAAGGTTTTGTCACATCAATTACAGTACTCTAAACTACCCAAATCCTACTTCAAAATTTTAAACTGCCCTCCCTCCCTGATCACACGCAACTAACGTCCTCTCGTTCCATTGACGCATCTGCCTCAAGAGTGCATGGAAATCAAGAAAAAAGAACTTGCAGTATAGATGGCGCAACTCCAAGAGAAGTTTCAGGAAAATCTTGAATTGTTTCCAGTGGTCAACACAACACATTTACAGTACTGCAATGTTGATTTGTTGATGCCCGGAAAAGCATTGTACATATTGCACACAGTAGTTGGTGTGCAGCAATTTTTTTGTCAAACCAGCATTGGTGTCACCACACATTCTGTCTGAAGCAAGGCACTGGACAGTTTGAGCAACCCCAAAGCAACAGTCGCTTCGCGACAATGCCAATGCCAAGCAAAAAAAAGCGAATGCCCAGCAAAAAATGCGAATGCCCAGCAAAAAATGCGAATGCCCGGCAAAAAATGCGAATGCCCAGCAAAAAAATGCGAATGCCCAGCAGAAAAATGCATCTATCTACACTGCCCCTTCCTTCTGTCCTTGCGTATTCGAATATCCTCGCCGCTTGTCTGATCACTGTTCTGCATGATGCGTCGGCGCTGAGGAGAATCATGAATGTCGGAAATGAAACTGATGTGCACCATCATGTCGTCGTCTCCAAGACGTCTCGCATACTCTTTCAATGCGTGTAGTCGTCTGTTGTCTATACACTTCAGAACCGGTAGATTGGTTTCTTCATCTCTCATCTCATATACTGTCAAACGCAAAAAAGGATCATCCAAGCTCACACTGCCAGTCATCAGATCTTTCACTAGCTGCGAAACTGCTCGACCACACTGAAAGGTCTCCTTGATTGACAACTGGGAATAGCGAAGCGTTGAGATGCTCACTATTAAGTGTATGCTTGGGTCATGTCTGTGGCGCCTCCTTCCCCGTGGGCTCCTCTTGCGTTTGCGATTTGCGCCTTGCCATGACCATTGCGAAGGTTGCGAAGGTTGTGAAGGTTGTGAAGGTTGCGAAGGTTGCGAAGGTTGTGAAGGTTGTGAAGGTCGTGGTATGCGTAAGGAATTGCGTAAGGCAGGATTCATTGTGGGTTTTGGTCGCGGTGCTGTTGCTGGTGCTGTTGCTGGTGGTGGTACTGGTGCTGGTGCGTGGCGGTGGTGCTGGTGCTGGTAAGCTGGTGCTGGTGCTGGTGCTGGTGCTGGTGCGTGGTACTGGTGCTGGTGCTGGTGCTGGTGCGTGGTCGTGGTGCTGGTGCTGGTGCTGATACTGGTACTGGTGCGCAGATCCGGGAACTGGTAAGCGTAAGGTGCACCTGGTGGTGGTGCAAGTGGTACTGGCACATAGGTCACTGCCCCCCTCCAGGGCTGGGGAAAAGTCACGTTCCAAACCATGGCAGCCCTTACTGTAGGTCCCCGGTCCCCTGCTAAAAGTTAAACTTTTAGTACAGTATATGAAAAATCCAACTCAACTCAAAGGAGCTAAGTACTTTCCTGTCTAGAACGCTACTCTGCTTTCTCACAACAGCCCAAGGTAGATGGCACAAATCTGCTTTCTCTGCTTTCTCAAGTCCGTTTTATTGTGCTCACCTACTCCCTTGAATCTTTGTACTGTAAAATCTAGCGGTGGTCGAGGCAACCATGTGCAACGTCACGTGGAAAATTGTCAGGAGTGAAAATGTGGACTAGAGATTGTACAGCGTTTTTTTTGTCAAACCAGCATTGCTGTCACCACACATTCTGTCTGGCCTGCTCAACCGGTGGCACAGTTTCTGTCGGCTGTTCCTGCATCAAGAAATGGATCACCATCCCTATACAGTACAGTACATGAAAGGGCAGTTCCGTGGGGGGTGCATGGGGGGCCCAGCGACCAATCAAAAATCCAGCCCCGAAGAATTGCGTTCATATCGCAAATCTAAAACACACAATAATCGTGGTAGATGGCGCAAATCACAAAACTGGCCTACACATTGTATGTTACGTAGGAAAAGCAAACACTGACCAACATAGTGTTGTCAAATCCAGTACTGTACAATACTGTAAAGTACCGTGATCCTACCGTACAATTTATCCTTCAAAATTTTAAACTGCCCTCCCTCGCTGATCACACGCAACCAGCGTCCTCTCGTTCCACTAGTGCATCTGCCTTAAGAGTGCACGGAAGTCAAGGGAAAAAAGAACTTGCAGTATAGATGGCGCAACTCCAAGAGAAGTCTCATGAAAATCTTGCATTGATCGCACTAGTCAACACAACACATCTACAGTACTGTAATGTTGATGTGTTGATGCCGGGAAAACTTTGCACACTGTATACTGTAGTTCATGTAATGTTTAATCGTCAAACCAGCATTGCTGTCACCACACATTCTGTCTGGCCTGCTCAACCGGTGGCACAGTTTCTGTCGGCTGTTCCT
>OMLO01004033.1_pt1 | contig 12201 bp, 7 predicted proteins | sample 1674811 | NCBI WGS metagenome assembly OMLO01 (sample SAMN06265003, study PRJEB25207) | coral metagenome | isolation source: Coral host | place: Mexico:La Bocana,Puerto Morelos, Mexico | collected 2008-11-13
AAGCAACGACCAAAATATTTATTATTATTCCTACATTGTTAAAAATGTCATTTTCGTATAGCGTATTGCCGCATTAGTAAATAATCGTTAAACATTTTGTTAAAGTTTCCTTTTGCTACAATATCTCTGCACGTCACTTTTTTTGGTGGTTGTGCAATTATTACGTAAAATCTGCAGGTGAAATAAGTTCTCCAGTTCATAGTTTTTCACACATCTGAATTTGTTACCCTCGGTATTTAGGAGAGGTCTAAGACCAAGCAAGGTTCTGCTGCACGAAGTACCCTGAAGCACTCGCTACTTAGAGGTACTGAGGAAACCGTCACCTTGAAATGACAGGCAATGAAATCCTGAAATTTTGGTCTCCATTGTGTTTAATTCTTTATCATATTACACACATTTCCTGGGATTTGAAAAAAAAAGCCTAGAGGAAGTCTTAAAGTTTATCCTAAATTTATCACGTTCACGTTCACGTCAATCTTCTCCATCCTTAACCATTCTTGTTTATTACTTTATGGTTTAATATTATCTTTTTGGTGTTTTTCTACATAAGTAAACAGGTATTTCCAGGTTTCTTTCAATTTAAAGGTAATTTTCTACCTGGTCAAAATAACTCATAAATTGAATCCCTCCAATCCCAAAAAAATGCAGTTGAAAAATTTTTATTCTACGCATAGAGTATCGCTCACTGAAGCGGCTGAATAAAAACACTCAGAGCCCCTTAAAACCAAAGCAATATTCATGCGCCTCAAGTTAATTGCCATTCTTGAAATATTAGCTCCGTTAGATCACCACACTAACCACGAGTTTCTCTTGAGTTTATCTATAAATATTCTAGTCTCTTGTCTGTCTTGCATTGTATAGATATTACAACTTAATATTAAAATTGATTAGAACTGCAGGGATGACTGGTACCTTGTGTTTGCAAAATCAATGGGACATGTTCCCACAAGGTTTCAATTTGAAATTGAAACCTAATTGAAAGCAGTTTCACCAGAAATATTAGCAATGCTACAAAGTAGAAATTGCAGTGACGTACTTGTCGATCTAGTTTCCTTTGCAATAATATTCACAAGCTTTTTCAAACTGTTTATGCTTTGCTTCTCAAAAAGAGGGTTGCTAGCCTCCTAGTCCACCTACCCCCATCTGTATCCGCCCCATAAATTCAAAGTTCTTGAAAAAGGCTAAAGTTAAGCCAAGTTAATTTCAGTGTACACTTACCCTAAGGACGTATGGTGCATCAGGGTTTCTGCGACTCAACGTGAAAAGTCTCGCTGCAGCGTTGTTGTATTTTCTTAAGAAAATTTTCGAGCCCCGGCATCCCAAAAACCAAGAAGATCGGATTTTCAATGAGCAAGTCCAGATGGGCCAGAAAATGAACCATAGTGATATTTCTCTCCGCCCGCCAAAAGCTAGTGTGGGTAAACGTCTGTCTGCATTTTCCACAGTAAACGAAGTAACAAAATCACATCCTATGAATAAAAAATGACAGAGATGCTGTATTTATTCATACATAATTTGCGTAGGTAATATATATCTTCTTTTATCTTCACAGATAACGAATCTTGAAAACATTTGTGCCCTATAATTGATATAGGTAGTCGTAAGAATACGTGTGAAATTAATATCACAGATTTACATAGAGTGATATTTGAAAATTATCTCAAAATTTGAGAGAATTTTCAATATCAACAGCAATGCAAAACCTTTATTACTCAAGCTTCCGCACGATTACTCATTTAGCAAATGTCGACTGAGAAAATTACGAACGCGCGCAAGTTAGTTTTCACTGCAGTGCAAGTTAAAAATAAATATCAGGCAATAACAATAGAGTAATTTTCTTAGTTATACACAATAAGACTAGCAACTAATTCAATCTTTTTGTTCGTATTCCTACCCATCTCCAATGCCATCCATTATTATGAATTTTTCTCTTTGTTGTTTTTCTACCTTGAAAAGGCAATGCTCATTATTATAAATTTACTTAATTTTTCCCTGGCTACTTGGAATTTGTAACGGAAATTACGTACACTACAAAATTGTATCTCAAGACGGTGTGTTGTCATCTCAACTGACCCTGGGTTTTGGTAGCTCACTGCGGTTTAAGCAAGTGATAAAATATTATATTACATAACTGCGAGAGAAATATATACTACATGAAAGATCATCCCAGTGTGAACGCAACTTGGGGAATTTTTTTAAATAGCGAAAAAACACTAATGCTTGAACGGGACTTTTCAATAAAAACTATTCTCTCTGCGATTTTGGTGTATGACTCTTATCAGCAGGGAATGGGTTCCAACCACTATTTTCGTAACTTCCTTACAAGTTTCGTTCACAGCTGGGATGATGGTATAGTGTATCACTGAGGCGTACGTACGTGAAAGGTTTCGTAACGAAACATTGGGGCCTGTTTAATTACCTTGGGCAATCCATTAACTTTCCGTGTTCTACCTCAATCAAATCTATACTTTGTTATGGTGACTCCGCAAGGCAACACTAACAACACCCCAATATCAGGCTATTTATATTCATTGAACAAAATGTCAATGAAAGAGTTGTTCGTCGAAATGTTCTGCTTGAGGTGTTTCATAAAGCTCGTAGAGCTCTCACTGTCATATTTCATTTCTTGACTTTCAAAACTACTGGCTCGATCCGATCGACACGATGCTGTGCTGGACTTTTTAAGCTTAACTAGCGTAAGTGTAGTATTGTTTCATAGAGAATCGACGGGTTGAAGCAACACAAATATATTGAAATACTTCAAAATGTTAGACGCTACAAAAGCAATTTGCTTAATTTTGAACGCAAATGAAAATGGATTCCAATTCGGCTTTTACTCAGTTCTAAAGTTAAACTGAAAGTTTTTTATTGTTCTAGTGTAAACAATCTTGTACCCATTAGGCGCTTTCAGAAACATCATATTGATTGGCAAGAAATTTGAAATCTAGCTTTCTGAAACCATTTCAATATCATAAATATGTTTTGCTGTTGGCATATCTGTGATGTCAATAGCAACAAACCGATCAGAGTTCATCTATCTTACCCTGTTTGGGGGTTCTGTTCTGAGTTTTTTTTTTAATTATATACTGATTCTACCTAAGACCTAATGTTGAATTGTCTTTCACTAAAAGCAATCCGAAAGCCGAGGTACTGTTAGAGTGCGCCTGATTACCAAGAGCCTGTTTCCAGTTGAAAGAACTTTGAAATACCCTTGATGACGTACGTTGCCTAAAATCGATTTTTAGACGCAAATTCTTTCCAAATATCAAAATTACTAATTCTTGAAATGCAAAATTGCTTCCGAAAATAATAAGTCCTTCACCACCAAATACGCTCTGGGTTCCTAGGAGCTAACATTCTTTCAAATATCATGGTATGTGTACGCTTTCCAAATTTTTAGGTTTTTCTAATTTCGACCTTTGGGAAAACATGAGGTTCCAACGCCCCTTAAAAACAAAACCATAAAAATTATGATTATACATGTAATCTGTACCCTGCAATTAAATATAACTCAAAATTAAAGGGATCCGTTATTTAAGCTCAAAGCCTTGTTCCTACTCTTTCTGTTAAAAGCCACATGATGTGAATTGATCTTACCCCGATTTAAATGTCTCCTCAGCTTTCGATTTTCAACGCACGACCATCGCCTGTCGTGAAAAGCAAACGTCGCGTTCTTGGCAGGACACATACAAGAGCAATCACGAACTCCATCCACAGCGTAAAAAGATTTGCAATCCCTGCCAGACTGGGCACCATTTCGCTTACAAAATGAAGCAGGTATGTGGAAAGCGTCTCTGCCATGGCTTGCCCTGGTAATCACGAAGGCCTGTCCTGGTGCAAAATTGACGCAACACTGCACAATCAGAGCCAAAAATATAACCTTCATTTCTAATTTGATGAAATGTGGAAAGCTCCAACTGCACTCTCGTTGTCCAGAGCGACAAATGACCTTGAGTTCCCGAGAACTACTGATGACGTTAACCATGAATGATATCTGGTCTACTGCTGTCACCTCCTAAGTTTGTATGCTTTCTCGCTCACGAATTGGAAATCCCAATTTACTTCCTCGGTTGTGCTCGGGAAAGGTATGTTGATAAAAATCGTGTGCATCTATTGCATTAATGAGAATGAGTCATTAGCGGTTAACTCCAGGTTGAACTGGAGACAAAATTCCTGACAACTTCAGTTAGTGGACCTTTATCGCTGACCTGATATTATCCTTTCAAAAAAACCTCTCGGCTTTTAAGTCTTTTTTTTTTTGCATCATTGACGAAGGTGCAAAGAAATAAAAGATGGATACTAACATAAATACAGCAACTGGAATGAACACAAGAAATTTTCGGAAATTAGGTTTACAAAATCCCTCTTTTAATAAATTCATTTAGCATGTCTATATTGTTGTGCTATTGAGCTGAGAGGAGGAGGAAATTTCAACAGAAAAAATTAAAAATAGGCATCGCAACTCTCTGGTTTTTTTTATAGTTAATAAGTTTTCGGAGATAAACAATGAATTAGAAGTTACCCCACTTATAACGTTTTTATGTATTTAGCCGGTGCCGTGATTCAATTGTTCTTACTTTCGAAGAAGAAAGTTATTTCTCGACAGTGCAATATTTTGCATAGCATACAGTCAAATATAATTAAATCTCCTCTTAAAAGTCGGCCATATTGGACTCCCATCATTCATTGCTGATAAGAAACGTTAAAAGCTCTCTATGTATGGTGCACGTGCGAGTGCTGCTTGGTGCTAGCGCTTATTGCCCGCGCATTAAGTAAACAAGTAGCTAAATAAAGGTAAAACTTTAGCTTATGTTTTACAATTAATGTTGCGGCTCTGTGTGACGTCATATAATTTTGACGACATCACATGAAAATGTCACTTATAATTAGAATCCTTAAAAAACGGAACAAAGATGTTTACCAGACGTGAAAGAGAGCACTTTTGCCTGAATATTAACTGAAGTGGGACCATTATCGCAGCAATAAATTTGAGAATGTATATGGTGAGAGGTCATATTTTGCCAACCAGCCATTATCGATTTTCAAAATTTCGCGATTTTAAAACGCACTTTTATTTTCTGGATAGCGTTTTTCGACATTGTATGATTACCAAATTGCAACTGTTCATCTCACTTCTGCGGGTAGCTTTCTACTGAAGATAATTTGAGGACTAAAATGAAACTTCGTGACATTAACTTTAAGTGCCTGCATACACAACTTTTGGAACCCTTTCAAAGCAAATGGGAGGCGGTGCCGTTTAATTTTCTGTAGCAGACGTTTACAAGTTTCACGTGCAGGACACATGATGTAGAAACAAACATTTCAATAACAGAAAGTAGGAATGAGTCGGTTTGAAGATATATGAGCCAACAGTTGATTAAAATTCTTCTTAGAAAAGAAACCGAATAAAGTCATTGGAAGCGTTTATTAGTTACTAAAGGTTGGGGTACGATGGACTAGCATCCCATCCAGGGGGAGTAGAAATATTCCTAGGCTACGGGGATCGTGATAAGCTCCGGCCGCGGCCTGATGATCCCCCTAGCTCAGCTCGTATGTAGACTTTATTTAGCTACGTACGTACAGGTTTGGATAAGCAGATCAGGTCGACTTTCTTTTAAAACTCTACTCGTTCTTGAACCAAGTGAGCGGTTGGTAATATTGATAGAGCTGTCGGCATTACGGGGTATCCATATAAGGAGGAGTTACAAACGCAGAACAAAACAACACTGTTTCTGTTTAGAAAAAGCAACTAAGACACCAGTCCACGTTTTGTCCTTCACCGTTACAGTTGTTATCTACAAAACAGAGAGCACGTTCAAAACTGTGCAGTATTGACACCTAGATGTTTCTTTAATTAAGATGTTTTCGTCTGAATCTGATCTGAACGGACATATACAATGGCTGTAGTCTTCTTGTTTATCCTATCTCTCCAAAACAGCATACAAAGTGTCTGGAAACATAATTATTGTCTTCTGCAAGGACACCTCTGGATAAGGCTCCTACTTAACAATATCATAGATTAGTTCGTATAGTGTGATCGTCCAGGTGAGGATAATCACTAGTGTTGGTTATTGCCAACGAGCCTCGTTTCGAAAACCTGAGCGAACGTCATCTTCAGAGTCAAGTGACTTGACTCTGAAGATGACTTCCGCTCAGTTTCTCGAAACGTCAGTCAGTAAAAACAGTTCTTTTCAGAACTACCCTCACCCGGACGATCACACTATACGAACTACTGATACTCCTGGGCTCAAACCATTTACAAATATCATGCATTGGTACATTGATTACTTTAGGGTCATCACTGAGTTTCTTTATATAACTCATCCAAAGTGTTGTAAATTGGCTCTTCTGTAGATCTTGCTTTATAATGAACACTTCCGTCTGAATCTATGGGTTCAAGATAAGGTTCCTCCTCCTGATCAGCCTCAACGTCTTGCCTATGCCCATTCTCTCTTGGCACTGAAAACTCCTCTATGAGATTATACAGAGGTTGTTCCATGCTAATAGGTCTGATATTACGAACATAAGCTCTGGACTTTACAACGTTATCAAAACCAGGATTCTCTAGCGTTCTGTAGAGATGTTCTTGGTTGTTTCCGTGACCGTGAATGTTCTGATCGTCAGAAAAGTTCAAAGGAGCGTATGTATGATCTTCCGGAGAGCCACTGTCGGAAAATTGTGTTTCACTGTAAAGATATGGCTCTTCGTGGGTTGACGCATAAATTGCTGAAGAGCAAAACGTTTTCAATGTTAATAAATCAGTTAAGATAATCATCTGAGTCATGTGGAGTCTCTGGTGATGTAATGTATTTTTAGCAATTCTTCGCGACACTATTAAGGACAAAGTGAGTGATGAAAAAAAAATTCCAAATATTATATGTAGTGTAAATCTTTATGCTCGCCTTTATGCAATAACTTATTTATTATGCGACTGAGAAATTATGAATGAGTGTGCGCTCAGGTGTAGTGTAGTGCAAAACAAACAGATTATTAATGAATAGCTCTTTTCATGGTGCACTTTTCTCATTTGCATCACAATATAGTCTAGCATGTATAACTATTTTGTAATTTTAGCCCCAAATTGCCTCGCACGCACGTTGTGGCAATGCAAATGACAAAATCTAATCGTGAAAAGGGCTATTGGGTATTCGTAGTTTTGTTTTCTATGTTGTTGTTGTTTCTGCCGCCGATGACTTACGTGGCTTTCTAAACCCCACTTCTTCGTAAGCGCTATTATCATCCAGTTCGTATCCTGAGTTTGGTTGTGCGCTCATAATCACAGTTGCCTGAAACAAGTTCATTCAGTACAGATTAGAGAAAAACAGTATTCGTGACCAATTGGATAAATTATCATTATTATAATTATTATTATTATTATTATTATTATTATTATTATTATATCATTATAGCCCTCGTTCATGGATAATCTGGTATTATAGTTATGTATTGCACTGATTTTCAGTTCGTTACCTTCCTTTTTCCACCGTTGCTATTTGAAGAGTGAATGCTCCTAAAGACACGGAAAAATTTACAGATCAGGAAAATTTCATGTTGTACACACATGCATACTTGATTACTAAGTAATTATGGCTCCCTCTGAAATTGTCCCATTCTGCTACATTCATAGACAATAAAAAAATACACATATGAATAAAAAAGTAAATAAATAAATAAATAGATAAATTAAATAGATAAGTAAATAACAAAAAAAATTAAGGAGGATAAAATTGGTTGTTACTCTGAGTAAGTAAACAATTTATCACTACAAAACTATAAACAATATGTGAAAAAATAACAACTCACTATTCTACACAGTTATAAATTTTGAGGAGTTTGTAACTTTTAAATGCTACTGCATGAACATACATCAATTGGAGAAACAGAATCGAGTATTTGTAGTGAATACGAGATATTGGACAGCAAAGATGTGTTTGGTAAGCATGTTATCAATAATGCTAAGAGGACTGAATTCATGCCAAGGTCAAGCGTGAGCTGTTTGTCACGTGACAAGCCAAGCTACAGGTGCTAAAAACTCAAATCAAAGCCAGTGCCATTTATAAAAGTTATAAAATGATTTATCTTAAAAATCAGAACACATGTAGTTCACTTCCGTGTTACCTTGAGCCTCTGTTTTAAAACGAGTCTTCGAGCAAAATATTTCATATGAAAATGAACAGTTTTGCATGAAGAGATTTTTGACACAGAAGCAAAAGGAAATTCAGAAATGGGTTATCACTTACTCTTTATGGCGGAATCGATAAATCAGGACACCAACAAAAAAAACAACTGCTGAAAAGGAGGCAGGAAGCCCTACAATAAGACCCAAGCTTAACGATGATGAATTGTTGTTTTCTGTTATCCGTTGCCCGTCGGGGCTAGGACGCGGCAGGACCTGGAGAAAATAAGACGCTTTTTTAGTTCGTCACGCGTTACACAGATTGCGTGACTAGAGTAAGAGAGTATGCGTACGAGATTGAAAATTCGAAAACGTATTGTCTAAATGTCATTCCCAAGTTTATGTTTTTTCTATGAGACCCTGGAAAGGAGGTTGGAATGACTGACATTTAAGCCATGCAATTTCTCTCCATAATTCATTTGTTTGTCTACGAGAAACCTTGTCCAAGTCCTTGTCACGAGTCGGCCATTTTGCTCGTGGTGTAGAGAATTTCAATTTTAGCACCTGCTTTTAGTTTTCAAGGTTAGTCGTTTTTCATGTTGGGCTTGTTTTTGCATTCTGTACAGTTTATCATTTATTTTGCGTGTCGAAAATCTGGCTTCATAACTTCCTACAAATAACAAAATCGTTTACCTTGTTAATTCACTTTCAGATGTGTTCAATGCAGGTTGTCCAAGAGCAATTATACTTTTGTGAAAGGTGAATTGATCAACATTACACGAGCAAGGGACAAAGAAAACATCTGAGTCCCCGACAGGAATCGAACCCATGACCTCTCGAACACATGGCGAGAGGTCTTTCATTTGTTAAGATAATTCAGTTTTATCCTAATTGTTAGCACACATGTACGCACTGTGGACCTATTTCTTATTCATTTGTATCAAAACTCTTACGTTAACCTTACAATAGTTTTACAAATACCACACAGTCTATAAACAGACATTACGTCATAATATGGATGACCTCATCTCGAGTCATGCGCAATGTTTTAGCTAAAGATGCTGAAGCAAACTAATGTAAAGACTTGTTTATGATAATTTTATAGCGCTCTCGAGTTTAGCCAGAAATAATTATCTTTCTTCTTTTGCAACTTCTTATTCCTTACCTCAAACGGGGAAACTGTCATCGTATCTTGCGTCGACGGTGAAGGAACGAAAGCCGTCGGTGGAGTATCGGAGATGGTCGGTTGAACTTCGGAGAAGATCGCTGGAATATTGGTGGAAGTCGGTGAAGTACTGTAGACAACACTTGAGACTGGTGTTGGAAAGACGAAAACGGGCAATGAAGTATAGGAAATTGTCGACATGATATCGGGAACAGTCGGTGCAGTATCGGAGTCTGTCGGTGACTTTCGGGGAACCGCTGATGGAGCATATGAGACTGTCATTGAAGAGACGGAAACTGTTCTTGGAATACCGGAGACGGTCGTAAAATCTATAGAGCTAACAGGCAGAGGCACTGTGGTGCTGTTCTTCCTGTTTCTTGTTGTTACTGTAGTTGCTGATGGCAATAATGTCGTAGTTGTGTTTAGCGACTTAGTCGTGAGTGACAGCTGAACAGAGGACCTTGGTATGGGACCTAAAATGACAGAATAATGACATGATTATGTGAAGCGCATAAGGAAAATAATAGTCATATGCAATATTTATTTAATTTATTACTTCTTATCCGAGAGTGAGGTCTTTAAGGGAACATCTCAAACTGAGACGTTGGCAAGGCCGAGGTTTGAGATTTTCCGTATAGATCGAACGGTTAATAAGTTGGTTAATATAAGGCTTTTTCTGCAGGCTCGTAATCGACCTGTAGGCATTGCGGGGGAATAATGCCCTAGAGTTATCCAATCAGAGCGTGTGTTATATCGTCTTCACGTACCCAAGCTATATAATAAGGAAGCTTAAAAAAGAGATGGCACTTACAAGTAAGTTTTCCTTCGTATTTGAATAACAATCTCTGTCGTATAAAGATGCTGTTAATAACAAGACAGCGGATCCCTAATTTGATGATTCGTCCTCTTAAAAACTGGGTATCTGATACACCCTCATTAACCTGTGAACAAAAAATGATAATCTGAATCAACAGCTGTACTTAATCTACATAAGACTGGTTTACCTTACTGACCACAGAACGCAGAATTAACTTTTTAAGTGTAAAAAGGAAAATGATTTTACAACTGATAATTATGCAAGAATTCTCAATGGATAATTATGCAAGAATTTCACAATATATTATTATGCAATAATTTTTGAGTGGATAATTATGCAAGAATTTTACAATGGATAATTATGGCTAGCTTTACGTACGTATGTTTCGTCCCTTGAACGCAAACTCAAAAAGAATATACCTTATATTACTGTCATTCTTCTCAATTTGTTTAGTTTCCTTAGCGCCTCCACAGACTAGACATTTAGCTGTCGATAACTATTCGGAGCTTTTAGGCTGTTTATTCTTTCCTTGTCAATTTGGCAAAATACAATGATCTCTTGTTGTTGTTATTGTTGTTGCTGTTGCGCAAATGCATTAAGCATAAGAAATTGGCACAGAATAAAAGTCATGAATGTTATATTATTGATATGCAAAATCCCAAGACTTTTTCATAATGCCGGAATATTATATTTGTTACCTTGATAAAGAAAGGAGTGCCCTTATCAGCTTTCTGGATTGTAAACAGACTGCTCCTGAATGGAACTTCAGAACCATCACATCCAATATAAAAAGACGAGTCTTGATCTGCAAGACACTGAGCCCATGGCGCCAGAGACAATGGTCTGCGGTCACTAATGTTCAACATGCGCAGCTCGTTATCATTGTCCTCCTCATCAAAAGCAGTATACGTCAGCCGGTTATACCCTACAAAAAGATGCATTACGAGTGATTTAAGTATCTTGATTGAGGTTAACTAAAGCATTAACTAAATAAAGAGATACGTCGTGAAGAAAGCCCCCGAAGTGTCCCCTCTATACATGTTGAAATGCAATGTCCACAAGTTCAGTTGGAGCCATGATCCGGTTTCGTCTTTACGAAAGTGTCACGTGAAAGGTATATGAGTGTTTCCAGGACTACAAGTCAGTGCTTCCTTAAAGAAGGTGTTATCCTTGCTTTGTGGCCAGGAGCATGACCCAGTCTCCTCATAATGAGAGATGACCCCTTACAGCAGGTAGCCGGGGTAGCCTAGGTACCTTAAATAATAGAATCCCAGCTGCATTAGAAAAGACAAGAACCCATTTGCCTTACAAACACATCGACCAACTCTCAGCTGATTGGAGAAATACTATTCATGCTATGATCTATGCTTTTGCGCATGGCTGTAGAATGTTTAAAAAATATTGTCCGCTTCGTCCTCGTTGCGTGTCTTAGTGTTTTGTGTAATTCGCTTTATGGAAAAACGAAAGTGCATTTCTTGATTAGAAAAGGCCTAGTTCACACTAGTTCGTCACTAGCGACATACCGACATAAGAAGGACGTTATATCGTTATTTTTACAGTGTAAGCATCCTGACATAATAGCAACAGAACAGCCTGAACATAACGACATAAGGAAAAACTGAGCCTTTCCTTCTACTTTTTATGACGATGTTCACAATGTGACATAAGCTATTATGTTGCACTAAAAGTGGCCGAGAAACAGAAAACAATACAACCCTACAGCTCGCTATTTTCTATATACTTTTCCTTGGTTTTGTCGCCTTCTTAGCAGGACAAAGTAAATTTAGGTAATTTCAGAACGCTTTTGTTAATGAAATATTTACGGCCGGAAAGTCGCAATATCAACTAGCTTTTAATGTTATATAGTTTACTGAGCTGGATATTCTCTGTCAATTAGAGAAAATGGAACCAATCACGATTGTGTCATTAAAATCAAGATCTTTTAAGTAAACAACCGTCTAAATTTAAGACCACATCCATTGACGTTTAGTGAGCTGCTTTAAAAGTACTCAGAGAACTCGTAGCACAATTCTTGGTTTTCAGCTGACGTCATAAGCTTATGCAAATTAGGTTTCCGCCATGTTGGTGCCCATGCGAGGTGTG
>OMLO01004034.1_pt1 | contig 12201 bp, 8 predicted proteins | sample 1674811 | NCBI WGS metagenome assembly OMLO01 (sample SAMN06265003, study PRJEB25207) | coral metagenome | isolation source: Coral host | place: Mexico:La Bocana,Puerto Morelos, Mexico | collected 2008-11-13
AAAAAAAAAAAAACATGAAAACACACAATATATATATATATATATATATATATTAATATTACCATTTTTTCCAACTATAAAAATGATATTGGCCAAATGCATGCGTCACCCCAACCTGCCTAAACACAGCACTTCGTATATGGAGTGATCTGGATAGTTTTTGAGCTTTCCTGATGATAAACATGTGAGAGTCTTGCTGCGACCCAAGCACATATTCGTGGGAATCTGGTGGATCTTGTTGCGGGTCTTGTTCCTTGACATGTATGCATCATAGCAGGTGAGATGGTTTGTACTTTGTTTGCCGTACAGCAAGTTCAATATGAAGCTGAATGCAACAGCGAATTGGTTCATTCAATTCATCAAGACTGAAAGATCAAATCTAAAGACTTGAAGTCAAAGTCTGAAACCAAGAATGTGCCAAGAGAGATTTTATAAGAGCAGGTTTCAGCAGGTTAACTTGCATATCTCCCCAGTTTTTTGAAAAATTCAACGATACACTTACATCATTTCAGAAATCCAGTGTGGTAACTCACTTGGTATTTATTGAATGATCGAGTCAGTGTGATATATCGTCATTTATAACTTTATCGCAGTCTAGACTCAGCAGCATCAGAAACTTTTGGGTTTCCTGGACCCAAAGTCCCTTCGGCAGTAAGGTCGCCAGAATCAACATGGCTCTCCTGCAAATGCGGCTTGGCATTTGTGCTGTTGGGTTGACACATGTGTGCTATCGGATTGAAAATGTGAGACTCTAAAGCAGAAGGGACGATTTGGAAAATACAGCTTCATTGTAAGTAGTTACCAATCAAAACGCAATATTTCACCCCAAGAAGTTAACACAACCTGACAATTGGACTAAACGAACAACTTTATCCAGTCCTCCAATGGTTCAGCTGGAAACAAAGGGAGAGTCGTCATGGTGTCCACGTCAGTCCCAGACATGGCTGCTGGGGAAAGCCGTTTCCTCGCAACCTTGAGAAGATACTGCATTCGTGGAACCTCTGTAAATCAGACGTGTCAAGGTCATGCCTTGCTCGAAGACGACGCAAAACCATCTCAACCAGTGCCCTGGTTAATACCCGACCATTTCCCTTGAATTTTTTGCTCACCCATCCAGAGAAAATGTTTTTCAAGCAACGCCGTTTCAAGCTCCCCAATGGCAAGATCTTGTTTGTGGTTAAGATTCTGTGTTGGTGACATTTGGAAGATAATCTCTTCATCATCATTTTGACAATGAAAGACGCAAATTTGGATCTGGTTGCCCTTTGCACTGCTGCCCGCGACGGCATGGCTATTATGGATATATCTACCTTGTGAAAAAAATTAAAAAAGAACCCATGCAGATTCATCCAAATTCTTGGCGATATGTTGCAGGATGCATGGTTTGCAATTTACTTTGTAGTTGCACAATGTCACTATATAGTGAAACATTTTTGGGGAAACGCTTGAGCTTCTAAATGTCGGAGGAAATTTCTGTTTGGGGACTAGAGATGTATCGCCCACAACTCCCACCATTGGAGCGCCTCATCTAAGGCATCCATGCGTTGGAAGCCATTGCCAAAGAGCTATGCCAAGCGAAGAGAATTAAAAAGCAGTTGTTGTTGAAAGTGAAATGAAATGAGAGAAATGAGAAAGGTTGATTTTTATGTCCCGGCACTACTTATGTAAATGAGAAAACTTAGTTTGTTTGGCCAGTCTTTTTGTTCCCAAAATCGCACATACCCTTCATTTGATATATACCAAAAAAAAAGCAAACCAAGAACTACCACGACCAATCCTTGAAAAAGAACCGGCATAGCGGGCCAAGTTTCATGGCTGGAATTTCCACAGTTCTGGTTTCAAATATGTTTGAATTTCCCTTTTCAAGAAACGTTAAACATGCGGAAACATTCCCAACTTTCAGAATTAATGTGCATCTGTATGTGTATATTATATATATATATATATAAGAATATATGTACATATACAGTTCTTACATTGGCTTTTCCGTATTCTAACGGAAAAGCCCACACACACCATATTTTTGGTTCCTGCGACTGTGCACTGAAGTCAATTCAGAAAACAAAACCTTTATCAGAATTGCGCTTCCAATGCAAAGGCCTGCAAATCCATGTTTCCTTTGCTAGCTTTGTGCCAATTTGTAGAGATTTGTCACTCAAATCTCAAGTCAAGCTTAGAAAACAACACTCTTAGTTACATTTTGCTTGCTTAACCTGCCTGTGAAAGATAGCAAGATATCTACATCAGAGAGGCAGGGTCCTATGAGGTCACTCAGGGTCCTATGTGACATTTGGGCTAAAACCTCCTATAAGGTCACTCAGCCTAAGCTGGTACCTTCTGAGGATCACGAGACACCTGGTCGATCGCCTTCTGGAGATCATCGCTGAGAGGCTCAGAGACTGAAAACGGATGAGGAATTTGCAGAGCCCACTGCACTGCCACTCCTGGATCCGTTTCTACATCGATCAAAGGTTTGAGAGCTCCTCGCTTGAGCTGATAACCGGCAGAGAGAGCATTCAAAGCTGTTTTCTGCTGTCGATGGAGCTTCCAAGGGATGTCTTGACCTACAGGTCGTTTGCGAGATTCGCTGGACTTCAAGTCGAACGACAACTCCAAATGTGAAAGAGGTGATTGCCAAAGATCCTGGATATCCTTTGCCATGGTTCTGCATAACTCCCATGGATATTCTTGAGCTAGTTTCGTGCGATAGACCACCTTCTTGAACTGTTCGCTGTAGACCTTCCCTTTGAGCACTTCATGAATGTGGTTGCCCGGACATGTCTTATGCAACGAGCGTTGCATACGTTGATTGGAAAGGATCAAACGGGTAGGTTTGCGAGAGGGAGCTCCAAATGCACACTGATCCAGGTCGACCCACCATGCAGGAGCGTTCCAAATGAGCTGCTTCATAGATGGAGTTTCCCATATGAGGCTCCCCAAAGGATTCTCGATCGAGAAATCACCACCAACCATGACGATAGCAATGCAGGCTTCACAGGTCCTCTCATTGAACAAGTTGCCCATGAAAACAATGCACAGATTCTGATCAGACAGAACTGGGAGGCCATCTGGGAACTCCGACGATCGCAATGGGGGAGGTCCCCCATCATCTTTGCGAGCACCAGAATAGCTGTTGCATGGGGTACCGAAGTGTGCAAAGAAAATGCATCCGAAGAAGATCAGTTGCATGAAAAACTCCCATTGATCAAGATCCACAACATCAAATGCAAAAGGGATTGCTGCACACAATGTAATGTCGATCGGAGGTAGGCAAGGCACCTTACCTGCCCGAACGGTCTGCGTGAGTCTAGCAGTGCCTGAAAAGACTTCCACAAACCAGCGGCCAAAGGTCGCCACTTCTCTAGGATCCTTGGGAACGTCCTTCCAAGAATTCCAAACCGGAGGATCCTCCTTAGGCACTGTCACAAGTGGATCAGCCACATGATCATTCGTGCCTTTTGGCTCGGGTTCTGACCCTCGAGGTGCGAGCCACAACCTGGAGGGGGTTGGAGATCCCTTGCTCAGTGGTTGCCGTGCCAAGGATGAGCCTTGCCACACTCAACACACAAATGAGCATGTCTGCACGAGTCTCCAAACCTGCAACCCATTGAACAATTGAAAAATGGGCAGCGACGCTTCCCATTGTACTTGAACGATGTGATCTTGTCCCATTCTGCTGCCGGAACACGAGCGTCTTTGTGAGCTTTCCCTCCTGCCGGCTTGGATCCATTGTCTGCCGAGCTGGCCTTGGCTTTGGCGAGCAGTACCTTATGCCGCTCTCTCCTGGCCTTGTTCCTCTTGGCTTTCGAAGATGGTTTCACGATCGGAGAGTCATCATCAGAGAGCTGTCTCTTGGGCGCCCGAACTGGTGTCTCAGGATGCTGCTGACCGGCTTGTTTGAACTTGTCCAACTCCGCACTCGAGCGAGCATCATTCCATAATTGCTTATGGTTAGTGAGCACCTATAGAAGAGCTGACGAGAAGGTTGGGAAAGACTTCCTCTGATCATGATTGAGCCTGTGGGTCTTGCGTCTGATCAACGTGTCCACCGTGAGGAGCAAAGCCAATCCTCTGTTCTCATGCCTCCACTCCTCAAGCTCCGCAAGGTACCGAAGAGGTCCTGCACCCGTGGTGAACTCACAAATGTTGAGGTACTCGAGAGCCACGAAGAACGCATGGAGCTTGTCGATGACCTGAGATTCCGACGCCGCTTGTACAGGTTGATCAACTGACACCACCCTGATCAAGTCTTCTGCCGTCTTAGAGATCCCAGACTTCTGGATCACTTGCTCACTACGGATCCTCATCTCCCCCACTTGATAGAAAGGGATTGCTCCATGGACCATGTAGTCACGCTGGATCCGCTCTACGAGCTTCCTATGTGGTTCACGATGGGGAGGAAGCAGAACATCTGGATGTCGAGCGACGAACTGCTCACGGAACTCTGCATGGTGATCGCCTGGGATCTCAGGCACTTTTGTTGGATCTTCCTCCATCTTGGCACGCCGAGCGGCGAAATGCTCTTGAAGAGTTGAGCACATCTTCCACACTGCTGCCAGAGATGTCAAGGAGATTTCCCGAGCAGCTTCTGTAGCCCCGAGCTTGTCTTCATCAGCCACGATCGTCTTCAAAGTGGTCTTCACACTAGTGATTGACTCACCTAACATGGCGACTGTTTCCACATTGAGGAGCCCACATCCTGCCAACAAGAGGCAAAGATTCTCTGGGAGCCTTTGTCGACCGAACACTTGCCTGAGCGCAAGGTCCGGTACTTGATCAGCTGGATACTTTGTGCGATCCACCATGGCTTCAAAAGAGAAAGAAAAATCTTGACCTGAAAAGCTGCACCCTGCGCGAGTTCATCGAACGATCGAGAGGTTAGAACAAGAGTGGATCCAACTCAAGCTCATTCCTTCATTTCTTTTCGATCGGTCGGCCGTCAGGTCTCATAGAACTTACAAATGTCCGGCCTGGCTTTTGCGCAGGCTTTGCAAAATACTGAGAGATCCGGCAAAACATTACCAACTGAAGAGCAATCTGCCATATCAAGCTTATTGCACGCAATGATGGAAGGATCCCCTAAAGCAGTGGTATGAAACTTGTAATCATAGCTGCTTTTACCAGCTTGATTCTTAGTGAAAAACTCTATGTGATCTAGATCAGAATCAGCTGCTTCCGTGAGAACGGTGTTATCATCCTCAGTGATGGGATGTTGCTCTTGAACAAGCTCACGAACCAGCTGTTTGATCATGGTAGCCGGCACTGAAGTCCTATTCCTGGTGTACTTCAGCACTAGTGGACCGGGATCCTTCCAGTTTGCTTGCAAGCCGATCTCTTCTGTCGATCGACCTGCATGCACAGCTGCATCCAGCAGGGTGACCCTGCATGCATGAGCTGTCAGGTTGCTCAAGGTAGTCTGTACCTTCAGCGTCTCGATCTTATCTTCTGGATGATCGTCCTGCCAAGCTGCGAACGCGAAGAACCTCATCCACTGAACTGTCCTCTGATAAGTCGGAGGCCTTGCAAGGAACGAAGTGCGAGTGTTGAGCTCTGGGATCCAGAAATCACGATCGAGAGGCGAACTGTTCAAAATTCGCCATCCATGATCCAACCACTCTTTATCCTTGAACCCTACAGCTGGCACAACGAACTTGGTCCCTGCTCTCTTCCGATCGACTTTTGTTTGCCATGCAACGCCGAACAAGCCCTCATCGTTCATGATGAGCTCGTCCGGCCTTACATGGATCGCATCATCAAAACGCAGTGAAGCGAAGATCATACAGAGGATCCACCACACAAAGAATCTGGATGCATCAGGTCTGTGATCATTGCAAACGAAGGCCTCGAGTGAAGCCACAACCGCGATCGGGAAAGGGATCGCTTCCTTCAGCGTCTTAGCCCTCTTTGTGATCACTGCTTCCTGAAGAGCTCTCAACCTCCGGTCATCCAAATCAGGAAGATCAATCGCCAACCGAGCGGCCACCCACTTCAGTGACGTCTTCAGAGCGGGAATGACCGAAGGAACGCACTCTCTCTGATCAAGAGTGAGTGCATATTTCAAGATCTTATCAACGTGAAGTGGGAAGGGATCCATGCTGTGCATCGATGCCCACAACTCGTATCTCTCAAACGATCGGATGTGGATTGCCATCGTTCTGGGAGCACCTGAGTGAAGAACGAGCTGCCTTAACTTCAGCATCTCTGAGCCTGACAGATCATCTGATTGATCATCAAGCGTCAGAAGCTTGGCTGCCGCTCCCGCCCGTCTGCCGATCGCTTCAAGGCGAGCAGCCCAACGAGCTTTCTCAGCATTCTCTTTATCTAGCAGAGGATTGCTAGAGGACTGATCCGGATCCGGCTTCAGTCTCTTCTTTGGAGCTGTGGGTCTGGCCACCAGGGCTCTGATTGCAGCCTCTCTCTTGAGATCTTCCAAAGGGAGATCCCTCTTTGGAGGTTCTCTGTGCTCACAAAGGCCAAACCCCAACTGTTGAGTTGATGACTCCAAAAACAATTTCTCCGATGAAACCACTAATGACCAAAACTGTTCGAGCATGACTGTCTTCTGAAGAAAAATTTCTGAAACATCTTCAACGAACGTCTCGGCGATAGCTCCCACCTTTGCAGTGAAATCACTCTGAGACTGAGCCCCTAATGCGATCACGAAAGTCGGATTCGCCAAGGGAGTCTTTGCGATGGCTTCTGAGAATGCCTCATCAAAAACAGGGAGCGACAAAATCTTAAACGTCCAACGATCGATTTGAGCCATGACTCGAACAAACACTTGATCATGCCAGAAATCTTCTAAGTTGAGTATTAGATTTCAGCTAGTGATCATTCAAGATATCCGCAAAAACTCGATAGAACAAATCGAAAAACAAATCGAAAACATCTCATATGGAAAACATGTTCAAGCGATCGAAACGACGGAAACGAGAACCGACATTGCATGCTCACAATGCAGGATACATGTTGGATCCAGCTCTTGTTGCTAGCAACTCTCTCGACCGTCGATCGACCACTGAGATTCCACAACACCGAACCCCTGGGTGCACAAACCTGCAGTTCTGCTTCAATGATCATGAGTGCATGCGAAAGTCAAAAATGAGAAAGACGAACGTTCATGCACAAACAAAATCCGACTGATCATCAAACTGAACTGCAAATTGAACAATTCAAATGCACCCCGGAGCCGAAATCAATTTTTGCTGCCGATCGGACTCGTGTCAGAGCTCCACAAGATGCTCTTGTCAGCGAGAAAAGGCATTGATCAATTCCCGTCATATCACTTTTCAAAAGTGAGAAATTCCTCGCAGATCCAAACTGCGATCACGTTACTTCCCTCCACTTGTCGGAGGTCCGTACGAGCGAGGCTGTGAATTTGTGGATCCCTCGCCTGATCCATCAAGGGAGCCACCCAAGAACTCAATCGTGATCTCTTCCTTCTGAACTTGAGCACTCGCTGAGCTGGATCCAGCTGACCCCATGTTCTTGACCCTGTCCACAAAAGCCGAAGGAGTCATAGCTGAAAAGTCCACAGTCTCACTCCTGCGCTGATCCAAAGTCCTTCTCGATGGAGCCAAAGTCGAACCTGGTGCAAAGGCCTTGTCTGGGAGAACTCCCGGGGCTGTCACCGAAACTTCTTGCTCCGAAAGGGACACGCCACGATGAGGATAGCGTGACTGATCAGCAACCACATCTCCCGTGAGAGCTTTCATGCTGGCAGTGTTGTTGCCAGCAGGCTGAACAGCCGGTCCTCCTGTGATTGGAGGAAGAATCGCTGTTGCCTGCTCAGTTGCAGGATCATGTGCTTGAACAGCCAGAGCGTCCTTCTCCACAATCGCTTGCTGCTTCCTGCACAGAGGACATTCGCTGATCAGGTGTAGGTTGCTGGGGTTGGACTCGACCGCAATTGCAGAGATCCTGGGCCCTGTGTCCTCTTCCGAACGGCACTCCATCTCCGCCGTCCAATGAGCATGGATCGACGCCAACTGCGAGAGCTGCAGTGCCTGATCTAGCCCCTCGATCCTGGCCATGTGGTTTCTGCACCAACTGGCGTTCTTGATCAAGGTGGGCCCAGACACCCTGCTCACGATCAACCATGATGGCGGAGCCGCACAAGTGCTGCATGCCACATCCAAGCGATCCGCTGCACTGTAGAACCTGAACTCCAGCCGATCGGCGTCTTGACCAAACGCATCTGCCGAAGAGGTCGCCACCAATCTGATCTCCATGTGGCACAAAGGGTAGTCGAGAGCTACCACAATCCCACCTTCCGAGATGGCATAGATCCTGCCACCAACCTCCCATGAACAGGCACAAACTCGCCAGCCCTGGAAGACAGTGACCACGCATGTCGGGATAAATGCCGTCTCCTGTAGGAGCCACAGGATGCTGTCAGTCACATGGTTGATCTGGACTGACATATCTTGGTCGGAGCGATAGCCCCTCAACTCGAGATGCACCAGGAGATGACCCTCCAACTTGATTTTGAAATCGACCCAGGTTGGAGTCGTTCCTCATGACTGGCCATCTGAACGGCTGAAATGCATCGCGCGATAGCACTTCGCCCGTGGCTGAATCCCACTTGCCGCAAGGCACGGATCCGTAAGAGGTCATGGATCCTGCGATGACCAGCTTGAAATTGTCCAGCGTCTTGAGCATGAACATGTTGCAGTGATAACCCGTAGTTGGAGATCTCACCAGACGAGCGTCTGACTGGATGTTGATCCGGGCCCCTGCATTGGTCAAGATCTCGTCCAAGAGCCACCCTTGAAAAGGTGATTGCAACCGGAGATCCCGGTGATCCAGCACCATGATAGATCTCTCACCCTGTCCAGACCCCACTTGCTGAATGTGAGGGGGAAGAGCAATGTTGCAAGCGTTGTGAGCGCCAAGTTGAACAAACCTGGCACCCCTCCTCCCTTTTCTCTGAGCCATCTCCTGCTGCTTCCTCAAACGACGTGCTGCAGCAGGTTCATTCGTGTGATCCACAAAGTTGCGAGCTGCCTGTGTCACTGGAGCCGCTGTGTGCAACTGTGGTGGAGCCATCGAAGGAGCATTGGGTCCATGCTCAGGAATTGGATCCATCTTGTTGGCTGTGCCCAACCTCAGATCCGCAGAGGGCATTTCCAGCCCATCGCTGTCAGGAGCTTCTTCACCTGCAGGAACTTCCACCCAAGACGACACTGAGCCAGTAGTGGATCTCACCTCATCCTCATCTCTAGTGCGAGCTGGAGGAAATCTCGATTGGAGGATCCTCTGTTGATTGCTCAGTGCCGATGGGGCTGGTGGAAAACCTGCTGAGTGATCCATGGCGCGAAAGCTCAAGAAAGATGACCACTTAAGTGATCACCCAGGCCCTGGAAGACCAATCAAACGAAAATGGGTGATCACAAATTGAATCTTTAGCCAAAATGGCAATTGATAAATAGAACAACTGATCAATGAACAGATCTCACATGTTAACCTCCTTTTCCTTACCGAACCAAACCTAACAAATGAGATCAAAAATTACAATTGTCCAAACATGGAATGAATTGAATGCATGATGAGTGTTTCATGTAATGATTTTGTCTTGTATTCGACGATTCTTCCATGTATTTCATGGATTCAAAGTGCTTCATCCCAAGAAAATCCCATCATTTCCAAGGTCTGTGTTTTTTCATCCCTTTCGAAACTGGCCAGTTCTCACCTGGGCAACAGAGCACCGCATGGTTGCTTCGTTTTTTTTCAAAGCTGGTTACGTGGAGAATCTTCGGTGGACCGTCGCAGGGGAGAGTGTAGTGATGTTCCACCACGCCTCTACGGAGGTGTTGGGGGCCCAACGGCTTTTTTAAGGCCTTGAAAAAAACAACTGAAGTTTGCTTGGCCTTTGTAGAGCCTTTTTGTTGAAAGCGGAATTGATGATGTTTTGAGGTCAGAAAAAATAAAACGATACCAACTTCAGAAACAAGATGATGGACAGGGACAAGAGGCCTTGGAATCACAGAAGCTACAACAATAGCTCAGGATTCCGTCGCAATCAACAGCACCAAAATGTTTTCTCACATTTTCCCAAAGCATGTCAGGGAATGTGCAGTAATGTGATAGGGATCATTATTGTTACATAATTCACCGATCCATGTAGCGCATATTAATCTGCATTCAGTCTATTCGTCTTATGTTTAGGTGGGAAAATAATGGTAAATATTATCTACAATACATGGATAGCAGTAATAGAGCACACATCTAAGAAAAAACATTGTATATAAATTAATTCAATAATATGATATCTATACAGATATACACCAGCTCACCTCAAAATCAAGCGTATCATAAGTATCTTAAATATCCAAGTTGGTTCCAACATCATGCACTTTAACAACAACTTTGGGCCTTCTGCTAAGGTCACAGGGCTAAAATGCTCCCAGGGTGTGTTCTCATCGCTAGAGACCGAGAACGTGGAGACCCGAGAAGTGGGAGATGTCGGAGATGTCGAGGACAAGGTGGAAAGCTTCGCCTCGAAAAGAATTTCTCGGACGTGACCGACGTGACGCGGCAGTCGTTGTTATGATGGGAATCAAACGTTGGTCCTCAAAGTTGAGGACAACGAATGTGAAACCTTTTGTGGAGGTTTGGTTTTATCGGATTTTTTTCATGAAACTTCAAGGGGTTGTGCATGTCCAAATGGCAATCGTTTTGAAGAATTCACAAAAATGAGTTTGGAAGTGCTATCAGATATCGGAAGAAAACAAATAGATGAGGATAAGATAGGACAAGTCACTCTCCCATCCCTGAAAATTTCCATTTGTGAGGTATCTCGGCGTCTCCATCGGATGCCTCCAAATTGGTCCAAACCCTTGTGTATTTCAAAGCCAGTCATACAAGAACTGTCTGAGTTCCAGGAGGACCCAACGCTTCAAAACATAATTTTTAGGGTAAGTAAGGAATTTGTTCCAAGTTTCCATCATGATCAAATGTTTCTCTTGTCAGTCTCCATGATTCATGATGAAAATTCCTTCTCTCACTTTCACCAATGACTTGATTTTGACTGTTTTAGGATGCAGACAAAATTGAGAACACATTCGTGGCTTACCTTTTTTGCCTGAGTGCTTCAAGACTGCATAACTTGATACCCAAAAGGACTGATTGATTTACCTATTATATACATACAACCAAAATCTCATTTGTGCATGAAACATGAGCAAATCATCCTCGGTGAATCTATATGTCCCACAACTACTAAACTCCCAAAAAAAATGCAGGTTTTAACCAATGCTGACCGCCAAAAATCTTTCAAATCCCCACCAACAAAACGGACAAAGCCCTTGATTTACATCCTAAAAGCAAACTCTTCAACGACTTACCGCCTCCAACAGGAACAAACCTACCAAGTCAGCCAGAATGATCTGCACATAAAGAATATCTCAGCCAACTAAGCCAAGCTTTACTGTCTTGGAGGCTTTTTTTTCACAAAAACGTTTCTGCAGCAAAAGCCCTTGAAGAAACAAATCACAAAACGTATATACATACATAAATACATATAAAGTGTTCGTTGTATCCCATGCGGGTAGATTGAAACTCATGACTCGGGGTGACGAACAAAACTTTTTGTTGCCAACCAGTGACGCTTCCGTTGGAAAAACTCAGGTCACTTTGCCGTCCAGCTTTCTCCGCCAAGGGACTGGGGCGACGTATCTTTTGTTGATGTAGAAATATGAAATGATCCGTTTTAGAAAGCTTGGGGGGGAGGGGGAAATTCTGGCCTATGGATATGCCAGTTCATCATCTCCTATCTTGTTCAATATGTTCAATAGTATCGTTCAATCATTTTCATACGCGCCTCAATGAGTCCTCCCACCCACGCCTTAGACACGGAGGTTCCATCTGCTTTGATGGAGCGCCAAGAATCGAGGCTTGGAAAATCCTGCCAAAAGATCAAAGCCCAGAAAACATGACCCCTTATGCAAATGAAAGAATGGAATGGGAAGGTGCACAAATTAAACACTTGTCATAGCGATTGATAGAGGGGTGATAAAAGAAAGTGGTCCAACTGTGCATTTGTTATTTTGATTTGCTTTCCATTCCTTTCATTTCCTTTTACTTCTTTTCATTTATGCCCCAAATCCAAAACATCAAGATGTCGTTCTTATCAGACCGTAAACCTTCAACTGTTAAAGGTATTCGGTATTCGATTCAAGCCCAAAAAAGCCCTCAATAAGT
>OMLO01004035.1_pt1 | contig 12200 bp, 5 predicted proteins | sample 1674811 | NCBI WGS metagenome assembly OMLO01 (sample SAMN06265003, study PRJEB25207) | coral metagenome | isolation source: Coral host | place: Mexico:La Bocana,Puerto Morelos, Mexico | collected 2008-11-13
AATCTTTTCATATCAGTGCTGATGACAGTTTTGCACAGATTCAACAAATTGCGGGCACGGTCCAAAAGTAGTCCATGCCTGACCATACTGGGCAGTCAGGGGTTTGCGATCCAGTGCTCAAGAGCAACTGTGAATGTGTGACCCCAAATTCTGTGTGGCAGTAGTGGTGCCAGAATGGTTTGAGGTTGGATGCACATTCGCTTTTTTAACCTGGTATATTGTGCACTCTAACTCCAAACGTAAACTCTTGCAGAGAGTTTGGTGTAGAGCCACATGAGTTTGGATCTAGGAAAGCTCACAGGTCAACAGCTGACATCGGGGTCCATGAGGCAAAAGTCCTTGATGGTACAGTATAATAGTATAGTTTTTTTTGGCTTGTACCACTCTGTATCGCATGACGCAATGCATAGGATTTGTCCTACCTCACACTGCCCAGAACTTTCATCCTAAATCGACAACTACAGGCGTTGATCTTTGCTGGCATCTTCTTGGCATCTGTCTTCGGCCTTTACTGGATGACCTACGGATTTGGCGATGACAAACAGGATGGACGCTCGTTGGCACAGTAGTCGGAAGACCTGGTGGCCTCCTTTCTGGAAAGAAATATCATGTTCCAAAAATGCGTCATAGTAAAAACATGTAAAAACAATATATGTATGTATAGTATATATATATATATATATATATACATATATTCCAGCATCTTCCAAGGGGTTCTGTTTGAACCCTAAGGGATGGTGTATAGGCACCCCTTATCATCCATTTGGCACCCCTTGGAAGATCCAGGTCCCTAATCCCTTTCTAGGTGTGGCAACTCAAATACTTTTTATTTCCACCCCGATCCTTGGGGAGATGATCCAATTTGACGAGCATATTTTTCAGATGGGTTGAAACCACCCAACTAGATGATATACTTACGTACATTTAGTAGATGTTTATAGTTTATGGTAACTGTAGGCAGATATACCATAGTTGACGTTTAGTATCATTTAGTATCTAGATATCACTTAGTATCATTTAGTACAGAAAATGCTGGGAATCACCATCCAATTAGGGATGAATAGAAGCCCTCTTAGAGAAAGTCCATATGAGCACAGATGTACATTCATATACTGTATTTGAACCCATTCAAGCACAAAAATGATGATTCACAATGTTTATTAGTTCCAACTTGTTGTAGGTGAAGGCGAATCATTTCTCGTCACTTTGCCAACTCTTTTCAAAATTCCGGACTTTGATTTTCAATATCAATTGCCGAATCATTTCTCGCAAATGGCTGCCATCCAAACAACCCAAAATGCCAGACCCAAACACTCAATGGGGCTGCTAGGTGGTGGTTTCAAAGATTCTTTATTTTCATCCCCTATTTGGGGAAATGACCCAATTTGACTAATATTTTAGACATCTGGGCCCAAATGCCATTTGTCTGAGGGAGGTAGAGGTCCCCAGGGCTGGGCTATCCTGTGCGAACGGGAGGTTCAGCGTCAATCAAGCCTTTTTGGCAACCTCTTCGTAGTTCATTAGTGATTTTGGTTGACTGACGCCATGGAGTTTCTTTCATGTTGTATCAATGGTCTTGAATCACCTTGGAGCGATAAGATTCGTGGTTTGCTGGTTCCATCTTCAGATGTTGATCCCCTTCTTTGGGAGTCGAACCAAGAGATTTCTGCTTATGGCCTCGTGACTAATCATGATATCTTTCTGCGGTGCCAACTTGCTTTTTTGGAGCCCTTTGTTGGAGTCAGACTTCTTCAACCTAGCTTCATGGCTACCATTGAGTTTGATGAACCCTCGGTTTTTCCAACTGGGTCTTGGATTGGTTTTGATGGCATCAGAGTTAGCTTTGTCGACAAAAGTCAGAGGCATGTCCAATTGAATTCTCTAGAGAAAACCACAATTTGGAACGTTGCGGAACGTCAGATTGGTTTCCCCATCAATGTGACTCATCTCTTCGCGGGAGCTTTCAGTGGGTGGGAGAGAGCTGCGAAATGGCTGAACGATGCCAATGCTTTCAAATTCAGCAGTCCATAGCTGTTGATCATTGTTGTGATGTCATGCAATCTTGGCAAATCAGAAACAACAGTGATATCATGAATGGCAACATTCCTATTGACCATGGGATACATCAGAAGAACATCGGAATTCTTTCTGCTGTCGGGGAAGGAACGTGGACAAATCTGTGCAGATTTCAGAGTAACCATTTGATGACAGCATCTCCGCCATGTCAGCCATGGTCAAGAGGTGGTAAACAACAGGGCTTGGAATGTTTGAACGGTGTTCCTTTTGCTGAGACAGTTTGGCGAGCCCGTATGTTGAGGCCCTTGGTACTTTGCTGCGAGTGCGCAGATACTACTCCGAACCATCCTCATTTCACCCTGATTATTCATGCAATGAGAATTGCTGGATATAGAAATATCTGGAGTGAAGTCATTCAACTGGAAAAGATCAGCTCTATGAGCAGATCAAGATGGCTTGCTGTTTGGCTGAGATGTGATCTCACCTCTGAGATCAACTGCGGAAATTTTAAGCTCGTAGATGTTTTCAGGAAAGGGTGGAACACACCTGAGTTTGATTTCTTTTCGCCTGACCAGATTAAACATCAATTGGTTTTGAAAACTGATTTGCTGAATATCTATGGGAACAGGGATTTCTTACCCCCAAACAAAAGATGGATGTTTCAGACCTTCCCTTCCTCACAGATTGAAGTGCTGAATCACAGGATCCTTGGGGATTTCGCTGTCATGCCGACACTCGTTGCCTCATACACGCAACAGCATCTCATTGATGCGACACACCTATCGGAAAAGGGTATCTTTGCCTGTCTAACGATGATTGATGGGAAATTTGCCTTTTTTGACCCGGTTAGATTTGTGTGTTATCTTGGGGCACCATGTAATGAATGCGTTCCACTCCCATTGAAGATTGATTTTGCATTCAAACATCTGGGTAACGCTATCAGTGTCCCCCAAGCATTGTTGTGCATGATTGTCGGATGTAAATCACTTGGACTTTGTGATGGACTGATTAGTTCAAATATCAACCAATGTTGGAACGACAGAATCCTTTCGTCCAAAGCATGCATCCTTGTGAACGCTGACTTCGCATTCGTTGTTCCGTTTCCTTTGGTGCAGGAAGTTTTTGAACGACATTGCATTCCGAAAATCACCAATCCGAAGATCTTTTTCGTCTCGCATGGCTATCACACTGCAATCTCAAATGAAGATGATATCTCGGTTGAACAAGTTTTGCAGAAATGTGGCTTTGACAAGAGAAATCTTCAACAATGGAATCTTATCTGCAATGATGTTGTCATCCCATGGACGACTAATTTACTTGATTGCATTGATGTTCCTTTTGTCATTTTTTCACAGGATGAAGCCATTCTCGAGGGATGTTTCTCTAAGTCGTGTGATGCTGATAGCAATTGTGATTCCCTTGATTTTGCAATCATTGAAGTCATTGATGCAATCGAGATCAAACTGAGAGATGAGATTGGCACTGTGATTAGCACACTACCTCCTTGCGAGGTTGATAATGCTGATGATTGGAACGTTACTGAGGCACTCGATGTAAATGTGAACATTGACATTGAGACGGAAAATGATCAATTGAATGAATCTCGTTTCCAACAATTTTGCAGGCAAGGCTCCCCACTTGCTTCTGATGAACTGGCCTTCATTAGGAAACAAATCATCAAGATTGGCAATCATGATCACTACAATGACTTCTATCGGTTTGAAGAATTTTGTGAGTCTATCCCCTCAATCTTGAAACGGTTTTCTTGTGGAACTGAGAAATTTGCTGCGATTGCTGTGCTCATTGAGAATCATTGGTTTGCGTGTGAACTTGACAATCCGAATCTACCGACCATCACGTTTGTTGGCATTCCAGATAAAGTCTGTCAAGTCGTTAGTCATGCAGCATCGTGTGCATTCGTTGCAGCTGGCAAGAAAGCATCCATCAATTTTGTCAAGCTCTTTGCACCGAATGGATTGTGTGGATGGGCACTGGTGTACAGATGGTTTTGGAAACAGGGACCAAGCTGCGATATCAATGCCATCCATCGTGAAACCAAGCAAACAGCCGCTTTGACTTTCGAACCATGTCCCGAAAACACCCATGATGCAAACATTTGGAACTTAGCAGTGAGAATCAGAGACCTTTTTCTTCATTCAGATCCGGGCAGAAATGATCATATTGCGATTGGGTCTGCCGAAGATGAGGATACCACGATGCAACCCACTGAAGAAAAACAAGTTGATCCTTGGTTGAAAAATGATCCGTGGGGTGCCAAGAAACAATGTAAGTGGGAAGATCTCAAACTACCTACTGATCATCATTTCAAGTTGAAGAATGGTGAGGCCATCAAACAGGTAACGAGACAGCAGATTAGTGTCAACATTTCTGGAATCGCATTTTCTACCAGAGCCAATGTTGTGTCCACTTTCCAAACAGGACCGCCAGCGGCAACATGTTTGCTCGTGCCTGCCAGTGAGAAGACATCTTTTGATTGTGAGCCATCTCTAATCACAAAAGGTCCCTATGAAATCATTGTTCAAGATGAAGCTTTAGGTTCAGTCTACGAAAGACAAGTACTTCTTGTCCAACAGAACGACGAAGTTTCCCATCAATTGCCTACTCCAAAGTACAATTCAACAGCCCCAGCTTTGAGTGAAATCGTCATTGAAGTTCATGAAGCTCTCATCACAAAAGAGCTAGCCACGTCGATCACTGAGAAACCGTTGGAAGTCATGAAGAAGATTGTGATTGAGCAATTCCCTTCCAACACCGTCAAGAATCTCCATGTGTATGCATTCCGAATCATTCAGACGTCAAATGGAAATTCACAGAATCGTATCTTTCAGGTGATGTGCAAGATTCCGACAACAGCTAGAGCTGGATGCCTTGAACGATCTGGCGCTGGTGATGCATTCTTCAGAGACTTTGTTGGGAAAGGTGAATCAGTTGAAGATCTTTCCACATTGCCAAAATTTTGGAGTCATGATAGGAACTCTAAGGACAATGCCTTGCGATCTGCAAGCTCCATCGTAGGCTTTGCTGGACTGACCTTGACTCGCAGAGGCATAGCGGTAAGAGCTTGGAATAGTAAAATTGGCCATTTGAGAAAGGTTCTATTTGCAGACGATGAACGTATCTCTACCATCAATATCGATGTGATCCCCAAGTTCACTCGCGAATCCACGGGGTGGCCATCCAGTATCGGAGCCTCTGAAGTAGTTAAAGCTACATCACATGAACTGGGAATTCCACCTATTCCAACGCGGTGCTATAAGGCACTAGGTGTGACTACGTGGACTTTGACTTTTCAAGAGCCTCCGAAGAAAACCCGTTTTCTCATCAACTTCAATGGCTCCACTCACGAGATACTCATCACTGAACCGAGTCAAATCTCAAAAGACCAATCCTCAAATAAAAAGGGGAAAGGCAAAGCTAAAGGGAAAGGGAAAGGGAATGGTGATAAGACTACATCCCAATCATCAAGACCTTCCCATATTGATGATGATTCTACCAATCAAAGGTTGTCGGTTCTTGAGGCCAAATTTTGTACTATGGAAAGGCGTCAGGACGGAATGGAAGCAAAGATCAATGAAGGATTCTCTGGTGTTAACAATCAACTTCGCCAGATTCTTCATGCGATTCAGCCAAGATCTTCCACAGGTTCCACGGGGGCATCACCTCCTCAGAAGGTGCCCAAAACGGGCAATAATTAGTTTTCGCATTGTGTTGGCTGTACATTGTGATTTCTTCTTTGAAACATCGCTTATTGATTTCATCTGTCATTCGTGTTGTGCTTGTTTTATGCCGTGGATCCTCTATGCTGAAGAATCTTATCTTGCCCATGTCCTAGACCGCTGGTGTTAAGGTTTGATCTCTGAAGCTGGATGGTGTCCCGTGTTGTTTGTTGTCATCTCAACAAGTTGTTTGCTTTCATCTGGTTTGTGTGACTTATCTTACGTTTTGAGTTTCCCTTTGGTCTTTGGTTTAAATCGTGTTAATTCTTATCTCACCATTGTTTGCACTTTCATAAGTATGCTGGTTTTACCTCTGAAACTGAGATCCATGTATAGCCATTTGACCCTTTGTTTTGCATATCGAAGTGGGAAAAATCCAGAGCAAAAACTGGATACTTCGATCAGTGTTTGCCACAAGTGTTTTGCATTCGCCTTTGATCAGTGCCTCAAGTATAGCAGTCCTCACTTGTTTTGTCAAATGTTCCGTGCTTTGTGGATCCTTTTGAATATCACCGGGATATTCCGAATCCCAAACGCCTATGACCAAGTTTGGACAATGTTGTACCTTTTTGAATTTAGATGGATACCTCTGGATGTCCTTCGTCGCTGCGCCTTTGATCAATTCTTGCCGATTGCATCTCTGAGTTTGGGTCTTTTCACAAAACCTGTTTACTGTGACTTTTTTGTTACTACCAATTTCTCTTGTTGTGACTTCACATTCATCTTTTCGTTTCTCTACACTCAATGTTTTCTCTTCATTCTTTCCATCACTGTTTGGAACTTCTTTCGTGAGGGTGCTGACCTTGCCCATGTCCTAGACCGCTGGTGTCAAGGTTGGCTGCCTCTCTCGAACAGGAGCTCTGGTACTCACGCATCTACTTGGTGCTTTTGCTGGTTCTCAACTTGTTGGATCTTTATGTCATTCCCGTGTTATCATCACAGTTGGGTTTGTGTGCACTTTGAATTTTGGGGTACAAAAGTACATTTTGGGACCCTTCGAAGAGTCTCTTTCTCTTTCACTGCTCGCAGTGGTCATCTATGCCCTGACCGCCATCCCCTGAGATGGTGTATTTTCTTTTCGTTTTTATCGTTCGATTCCTCTCTTGGCTTTCCTGGAGAAGGACCTACATGGACTTGTCGTTCGGCCAACGTGGACTCCATCAATTCTCATCCGGACATCTTTCTTTGGAATGCAGACATGATCCTAGCTCAAGAAACAAGAATTACAAGTAGTAACCTTCAACATCTTCAAAATGATGCGAGGCAACATGGTAAGCAGATTTATCCTGGTGACATGCTTGTAGGTAAACGTGATGTCAATGGTTATCTTAGAACTCCACATGGAGGATGTGCTTGTCTTGCAAAACCTTCAATCACTAGGCCTTTCACTGATGCCGATGATGAAACGGGACTTTGGAAAACGCTTTTTAAAACTTCAAGAGTTGCTGCTGTTTGGCACCAGATTCTGCCAAAAGTCAGAATTCTTTGTATCACTTTCTATGGTCACTCCAACATTGCTGAAGGTGATAACTTCAAAGTGAATGAACATTTGATTGGGATGATTTTCACCTTGTGTGCGCAATTCGGTGACATCCCGATTATCTTCAGTGGTGACTTTCAAGCTGATCCTGACACATACCAATCTGTAGTGAGCGCCAAAAATGAAGGATTGTGGTCCGACCCATTAACTTCTCTTGAAAACGACGGGAATCAATCAAGGCCCATTACTTTCTCTAGAAGTGGAAATTTCCATAATCCAACTGATCACTTTTCATCAATTGATGGTTTGTTGTTGAATCGTGTATCCCTTGCTGCTTTGAAATCTATCCGTGTTTGCTATGAAGGGTCCAAAGCACATGCTCCGATTGAAGCTTGTTTTGACTGGCCTTGTATCATGCAAAAAGGACCTATCTTGTTAAAAACGGCGCCCCTTGATATGACAGGACTGCCTAGACTTGACGAAAAGCCTGACATGGATGCTTTACAAAATATAGCAGTAAACATTTGGAACTCTAAATATAAAGATAGATTTGACTTTGTCAGTGACGAAACAGCCTGGAAGTATATAAACCAACTTGGAATTGATACACTAACAAATGCTGGTGCAAAATTTCAGAAAGGTTTAAAGGCCAGAGGGAGATTACCTGAATTCTCTACCAAGCAGATATGTCCTGGTCAGGATATGTCTGGTGCAGCTGCTACTCGTGAGAGCTTGAAACTTTCCAAAGCCTTCAATCTCATTTCCGAACTCAGAAAAAGATTTCAAAGACCTGCCAATAAGTATGATGACCTTCGCAACACATATAACCTACAACAGCGTGTCATCAACACCATTGCCAGTATCAAAAAATTTTCGTGGTGGAAATCCGAATTTCATCTTCATGATGATGCGCTAAAATTGGTGCAAAGCCAGCTCCACAAAATGATTGCAGATGTAAAGATTAAAGAAAAAAGACAGCGAATTGCATCTTGGAAAGCAGCTATGGAACATGGAACCACTTCCAAAAATGTTTCCAAGTTTGTTTTTCAATGGATCAGAAATAAAACAAAAGTAAACAGCCCGAACCTAATCAAAAGTGCTGATGGAAACATTATCTCTGATCCTCAACAAGCCCTAGATTAACATGCAGTGGGATTCCATTTTTGGTGCCAACACCTTACATAATGATCCCCATGACATTCTTAAGGCAATTTGGCCCATCGTGGAAAAAATCAGAATGCCCACTACTGTCCCTGACCTGGATGGTGAGATGCTCAGGAACCAAGCGTTAAAAAGGAACATTGATGCTGCTCCAGGCATTGATGGCTGGCGTACTTCGGAGATTAAAATGTTACCTCCAAAAGTGTTTGACTTAGTGGCAATTTTCTTCAAAGATGTTGAGGAAAATCGAAGACAACTTCCGAAAATTCTGTGCAGTGTTCGTCAGGTTATTCTTGATAAAGGTGGCAGTGATACACCCCTTCAAAAGAGGCTTATTTCATTGTTGCCAATTTTCATGGTAACCTACACTTCCTTGCGTTTCAAGCAACTTGCCACGTGGCAAGCAGCAGTTATGCCTGAAAATCTTTTTGGAGGAATCAAAGGTAGAAAACTTTCACACCTTCAAACTGACCTAAAATTGCAACTTGATAATGCAAGATCTAACCAGCAGGATATTATTGGAATCAAATTGGACAAATCAAAATGCTTTGATAGATTGATACCAAGTGTGTCAGCTGCAATCATGCTGTCGCTTGGACTGCCCTTCCAAGTTGTCAATATGTTTGCAAAACTATACAATGGTCTTCAACGATTTCTTTGCTACCAGAGTTGGACCTGTCCAACCCCCACAACAGCTGCGAATGGTGTCATTCAAGGCTGCAGTCTATCGCTTCTTGCCATAAATTGTCACATGGCCATCTGGGCTGTGTTGCTTCGTGAGCACGAATCGTTGTGTGCTGCTGCCTATATTGATGATTGCTATTTATGGACATATCTTGATAACATTCGTGTCCTTCAAGAAGCCATGGAAATTACCACAACATGGGATAATCTTACGGGCCAACTTGTCCATGAAGGTAAGTCAGTAGCTTGGGGAAATACCACCAAAGGTAGAAAAGCCATGAAAATAAATTTTTCGTCAATGAAGCATGCTCACAATCTTGAGGTACTTGGTGTTGTAATCCAGACAACTGATAAGAGTGATTTTGGTTGGGACCCCCGAAAAACCCAAAAAGTTATTCGTGATGTCCAACTTATAAAAGCTCTTACGTGCAAGAGAGACATTCACTGCCACTTGGTGGGAGCCAAAGTGGTGCCACAAATAAATTTTTCTCCACGCCTAGGATTGATTCCAAAAGATGAATTAGGTCTGATCCAGAATGCAATTGTGAATCTTGTGTGGAAAAATCGTCCAAAGTGGAGAGCAAGATGGTTAGTACTTGGTCTTCTGGCCCCACCTTTTCGTGTGGATCCTTACCTTGCACGTGCATACCAAGTTATCATTGAATGTGTTTCTTTCCTCAAAGAGTGTCGTGACTCACAAAGGGGATTATGGCAACTGCAATTTCATGCTGAAAATCTTGCAAAACATGCACTTATATCCACTTTTCGTGATGCTTGTATGACCTTTGAATTTGAAGTAGTTCAACCTTTCTACATCCGATACAGAAATTGTGAACCAATAAACTTTTTGAACTTTGGATTGAAGGAAATCAGGAAATTCCTGCAATGCATTGCAAGATCCATTTGTTACTCTCGTGCCTCACACGCATCAAGGAAGGACATTCTTCCTGCCACAGGAGTGCTTGATGCACAACTTAGTTTTGTTGGACACAAAGAGTGTAAAGGAATTGTTGAAAATAATATCGAACTGACTTCTTTTCGTGATAGCTCAATCACTGGTTGCACCATTACGAACGACCGTAGATATCGTGCTGGTTTTGTTGACAGTAATCTTTGCAGATTCTGTCATCAGACGGTTGAATCACTTTCTCATCTCATTCATGACTGTACTAACTTGCCGTGCCGGAATGAACAACCTGAAATGCCCTTAGATTGTGGACCAAATTCCCCTCTACTTGGAATTGTTGAAGTACCTGAACACATTGTTGAGCATAGACTTTGTGCTTCATCTACTGCACACATACCAGTAGCCGAATGGTCCCACACTTCCAAGGACCACTTCACATTTCTTTGGACCGATGGAAGCTGTGTTTTTCCGGAATTCTTTTGGATGTGTAATGGCGGTTTTTCTATCATTGACATCAATGGAGTTTGCATTCATAGTGGTTGCGTGCAACACCCTGCATTAAGTTCTTATACCACAGAATTGTGGGCCTTGATCTATGCATTTTGTTGTCATTCTAACCCTGTTGAAGTTGCTACAGATTGTGATGCAATTGTACTACAAACAAAGCAGCTTATGATTACTTTGACGGTTCCGCACACATGGCAGCATTTTGAATGGTGGTCTTTTCTTCTAACCATTTACCGATCACGTCTTCAGTTTGTAGCAGAACCACTAAAGGTGCGATGGGTCCCTTCTCACCTTCTAGAACATATACCAATTCACATGATATCTGATGCTGCTGCTCGTGAAGCTGGTTCGTCTTGGTTGGGTATTCGTTGCAATAGACAAGCTGATCACCATGCCAAATGTGCAGTTCAAAGAAATATCTTGTGTGTAGAATTTACCAAAGAAAAAGTAATGCGAATTGCGAAATGGCAAAAATGGCTGGCACATGTTAGCGCAGTAATCAGTGCACAAAGTAATGATGATGAACCTATCATCCAAAATTTACAAGAAGTTGTTGAAGCACACAACACCCAATCAGACAATCTCCTTCCACATCAAATCACACTTGCACATGACATTTCCCATTTCAAAAACTTCCTACCAAAATGGAACTGGGATTTACCAATTGGTGAATGTACGTGGTGTACTGACTTCACCAACCAAGATCGGCCGAAAAAATACGCTAATCTTTCTGAAGCAAATTGGCAAACAATCGTGTCTTTTCTTTCAGGTCTCAGATGGAAGATTCATGAAACTGAATTGACATCTTATATGGAAATAACATATGCTTTCTGGGATGCTGGATGTCGCTTACAAGATATCAATGAAAATCCAATGGAGTATTCGAAAATGATTCGAAAATGCATTAATCAAGCACTTAAAGCATACCCTGAACATCCGTTAGTTCCTGGATGCCAAATTTCTAAGTGTAAGAGTTGGGGAAGAACACTCCCAGCAGGGTCCTTGAGAGGTTGTGCACCTTTCCTTGAGCCCTCAGCTCTCAAAAAATTAGCGATGACAGTGCTTCATGGAAGGAACCATCTTCTTTCTAATTGGGGATCCCCTTTTTGAGTCTTTTCTTAATCTGGTCAGGGCATTTTCACCAAGCTTTGTCTGTAGTTTACCCTACACACAGAAGGTGTGTGGGCTGCGGCGTTTCATTGCGACTGGCCGCCTGGGTGTGAACAATTTGACTAGTATTTTTCAGATGGGTTGAAACCACCAACTAGAGGAGGGCAAGAGAAAGTTCTAATTATTAGGTTCAATTGGAAAATACGAAAAAATAGGATCAGAATAAATTTGCTTTCTGAAGTTTAACTGGGGTCAACCTTAGACAATCTCACTGCGTCACAATTCCTTGAAGAGGAATGATACGCCCAACAAGGTGGATTGGTTTGCTATGCCGTAGAATGTGCTGAATGAGTTGCCGTGGTTTCCTGTGGCAACCACAAGGTCAGATCATTGACGTGGCAGTGAACAAGCTTCTGGATCGTATGCAGGAAGCAGTCGAAACGTCCGGGATACCTGGAGGGGTCAGAAATACACCAAAGGCATACCAACGAAAGGTGTCCGCCAATAAATACAGGGAAAAAGGTACCCGGCCTGGTAACATAGCTGGCTGGAATATCCCCAGTTTCAATAGGAAAAGTTTTAAAAGGCTCCATTTCCT
>OMLO01004036.1_pt1 | contig 12197 bp, 15 predicted proteins | sample 1674811 | NCBI WGS metagenome assembly OMLO01 (sample SAMN06265003, study PRJEB25207) | coral metagenome | isolation source: Coral host | place: Mexico:La Bocana,Puerto Morelos, Mexico | collected 2008-11-13
GGCATGTAAGATGGCTGCAGTGGCTATTGAAGCATGGTGTTTTTAATTACTGTATGAGCCATGGTGATACAAAAAAAATTAATAAGTAAAATCATTTCATATTTATATTAAGTAATTATTGAAAGTGGCACCTTGTTGTAATAGTGTATTGGCCTTTTTAGCTTGCTGAATTAAGGCGACTTAGGGCGACTTAAGGCGACTTTAGGCGACTTTGCGCGACTTAAGGCGACTTAAGGTCCCAGAGTAGGTCTGCTATCATTTTTAGAAACTTTAACCCTTAAAGAGGCATTTGAAACTGACGCACAGCTAAACGAAGAGATCAAATGAACGGAATTCGAGGGAGCGTTTTGCAAAATATTCAAAATTCTACTCGATAGATTTTTTTTTCATTTTTTCGCAAAACGTAGAAAATCGGCAGAGAAAACGATCCATCGAAAGAAAAATAGGGGTCACCGAACGTCCAAGATCGTTAAATCCACGCAAAGTCAAAGCGATGGCTATTTGCCCTATTATTGTTCACTTTACTACTATGCGCGCGCGCTCGATGCATGACGTGGCGTGTGAATTTCGTGCTCAGTAAGGATGCGCAGAAACAATGAGCGCGAACGTCCTTAATTTCTCAGATTGTGTCTGATTGATTGGTCTCTGCGTTCCATTTCAACTTTGACTTTTATATCAATGTAGTTCTGTGACGCAGCTAACAACATAACGTACTCTTGGATTTCCGGGGGCAACCAATCCCAATGGCTCTAAGAGAAAAAGTGTTTTATCAGGAAACGTGTAATCTTGTAACCGTCGTACGATGGGATCGCAGGTATTATCGTATCGATGGTGTCACTGAAGAATGGTGTGGCGAGATTCAAAGCCTAAAAGAGTTCACATATGATGGGACTCAGTTGACATAGAGAGAAACATAATGGCCAGTACAATTTCTCGTAAACGACTCCACGGAGTAATTGTTCCTTGGCTGCTTTTTGGAAACATGTGAAATGAACAACGCGATGTCAGCATCGAGTACGTCCCATGATCTCTGTTCCCATGTAAATGACTTTGTCACAGATGTCGCATATTGTTGAGATGGTCGCCATTATTTTTTTAAGTACTCACTTGCTCATCCAAGTTTGATGATGTATCCATTTTTGTCTCTCTTGCTGTCGTTTCTCCAGAGGCGCTCATACAAATTGAAAACTCAGAGTGACACGAGTTCTGCGGGATCCCACGTTATATACTCTCGTCCAAATTGGGGCCCGCCCAGTCTACTCGGTTCGGTTTTATAAGGGGGTTACCCCCATTTGGTTCTTGGAGGTCACATGGTATTGGAGAATGTTTTTCATTGGTTACTGATATTTGTTTGTAACTGAGACGTTTGGTTTTGGATCGTCACTCTGGATGTCGGTAGATGTGTGCGTACATCGTGTTGAGGAATGTTGATGCACCGTTTCTGTCACTACAGAAGGATGGAGCGAATGCCCTCGTGTGGCCAGTGTCGTCATCCGTATGGTGATAGATCCGTCATACTTGAAACGGACGAGGAAATGGACGATGAGGATGAGGATGAAGATATTGACGGTTTGCGCAGGCAAATAGATCTGTATAGACAAGAGTCCAGGCATCTCGACACACATTACGAGGGGTCGTTCCTTTGGCACGTGTTACCCTACGGAATCGATACCTCCACTTGGTCTCTCTATTAAATGTTGCTTTTGAACTTCGCAGACCTGTCTTCCAACCGAATCATGTATGTGCACAGTTTGGTGGAAATGCCAATTGAAACAACCCGGGAGATTCGAGTGCAAGTTTATAGACTGTTTTTTTACAACACACCTTTTGATGCGTTTAATGTCATCATGTCAATACGATTTAGACTGTTTTTTGTGAGGGGTGACCCTGAGGATGTCGCCATTCAGCGACTCACTTTACTACCTTATCCCGGTGGACCTTCACTGTACCCAAGTGACTTAGAGTGGACATAATCTTTCTTTTCAGGACATGAACTATTCCGATCTGACTTTGATGACTTTTGGTAACTTTCTCCACAGATTTTCAACCTCGCGATTTTCACGAGTCCATCATAAGTGATGCCGAGAGGGGACTGCAACGGTTCCGGGATATTGGCCGTGCTTTTGAGACTCACAACTGGAAAACTCGTTCATGGGATCTATTGCCTTACCCCCTCTCACTAGTTACGTGGTTCACCTTCTACCATGCTTTGAGAGACTTCGCGGGACAAATGCGAGGAGCATTGGGACAATTGATCTTCGAGAGACAATTGCGAGATACCACGTTGTATATTCATGGAATTGTGTTTTTTCCGACTAGTGTCATTCCATATCCATTCATACGAAGATGTGTGTATGACATATTTTTCTCAATATACCTAACCCGATGTCTTTTCGTCTTTGTAACAAAAGATTCAGGCTTCTTTTTTGGGCGCCTCGTGGGTGGGTGATAGGATGTCCATTGATAACATTTCATGCCGAGGGGATTTCCCTCCCCCTTTTTACCGTGACCTTTACTTTGAGAGAAGAGAGTTTTTTTGAAAAACACAAAGTTTTTAATGAACAACGATTTTGTAACAACTTTGAATAAAAAGTTTTTTCATAAAATGAATCACAACTTTGATCTTTTCTTGGCTTGCATGCTTTTCCTCACGATACGTTCAGTCATCGTTTCTTTCCCAGTCATCTTGGCATCGGCTTTCCACTTGTCTTGCAACTTCTTGGCCTTGGAATAGTCAATGTCATGCTGTTTGGCAATCCTATCTATTACTTACAATAACATTACATGGCTTACAACACTAGCTTAAACATACCGAACAATACATTATGTTAAAATACAATCACAATGGCAAAAGAAAGTTACAAAAGAGGCGATACAAAATATAAATAGTTCAAATACAGTTATTTTTTTTTACGTAGGACAAGATGTTCCCCATTTTTTAATGAATTTATTTTACGTTTTGTTCTTAGCGCAAATGTATTTTTCAGTTTCAAATTTAATTTTGATCTTCATCTTAAACCCAGCTAAGCTTGGAAGTATTTGAGATCTTCTGCAATCCTTTAGATATAGTTTGGCTATAAACACGAATCGATCTTGTTCGGCTGCCATCGGTTTCGTCATTCTGACTGCTATCCGACATGCTTTTATCTTTCAATATGAGATGTTGTTCTGCAGCCAATCGACCCGCTTTGTTCAACAATGCACTCTCTGTAATCTGTAATCTTGTGTCTGGAAATTCTGACACTTGACTCAAGGCTGTTTCGTAACAGTCAATCCAGTATCTGATTCGTTCGTCTTTTTCCGCAACTCGCGTCTCCAAACCGCTATAGTTTTGATCTTTTCCGTGCACTCACGGCAAAGCTTGTAACAACCACCGTTCCCAGCGCTGTCTCGTCTCCTTTGAAAGTCCACACACAAGTCGCTCAAAATATAAGCCAGATGTTCTTGATATAAACTGTGGTACTTGCGTTTCCAAAACTCCACGGACTCCTTATATTTCTCTTCACGTTGGTTCGCTTGTTGGGACAAACATTCCTCATTTTATTTCTCCCTTTTTGGTTTGACGGGTACCTCGTCGACCCCTTCTGTGGAACGTCCATATTGGTCGCGACCTTTCATTGTGCACAACATGCTCGAAAACAATCGTTTCAGCCGCTCCAGAATCCTCCACCTTTCTGCTTGAGGAGATGCTCTCTTCGACGTTTGATTGAATTACTGCGTTTACCAAATCCGCGCAACACCTTTTTATGTTGTTTCAATTTCCCATAAGTACTTGCGTTCACCGGAATTCTACTTTTCAGCAAATTGAGAATCATCTCGCTGACAGAATTGATTTGATCAGCGTTGGCTGTTTAAATAATTGCCAACGTTTATTTTGATTGGCTTCTTTCAGGATACTCTACAGAAATGGACGTCGACGTAACAGCTTCATCTTTTTGAATCGTGGATGAGTGGCAACTTATCTCCTTCTTCTGTTCGGTAGTGAGCCACGTTGTCGCTGATTCTTTTTGCTGCTTGACCCGCTAATTTCAAACCGATCGTGGCAAAGGAAGGTGCAGGTCCCGATAAGAACATACTGGCTCCTTCGGCGATCTTGTCCGCCAATCTTTTTTTAGGTCGTAGCATGGCTCCACCACTTTGATTGCGTTTGCGAGTGGCAGCTTCCAGAGCTTTCTTGGTTCCGAACTCTGCTGCAGCACTGGGGGCCCCCAATGCTGCGGCTTTTCCACCTGCTGCAAGAAATGGCGCGATGGCCGCCAAGGGTAAAATACCTCCCTTCTGACGTTTCTTGGGTCGTCGTTTCTTCCATGTGTGTCGTCTTTTCGTATACATGATGAAATGACTCATTGCTTGGGTTCTCTTTCTTTTATTGTGTTGTGATGAAACTTCTTGGTGTAGCCCCTGCTGTAAGTTTCATGGGTCGGTGGTGTGATGTCCGTGATGGTATCGTCCATTGTTTGCATTTTTATTAAAAACTATTCATCTGATGTTCATCCACTCCTACGTGTGCATGATTTCTGAGTTCGATCAATGTCTTTTCGCAGGTAGTGTAAGCGAATCGACACATGTCCATCTTGAAAAAATACTTTTTGAAGTCACTCCAACCTTTCACCAAGGTTGCCAAGGCTGTCAATCCCACCATGGCCAGACTTTCTTTCCACACTGATCCCACTACCATGCTCACGGCCATGATGAGTAGGGCTACTCCGTTGAATATGGCATTCAACTTCTTGAATGGATAAAACATTTGTAATCTGCACCACCATTGTTTGTGGTAGAACGCGAACAAACCGTCCAATCTTTGCAGAGTCTCCCAGTTGGTGCCGGAGATTGGATGAGATTCATCCAACAAACTGATCGTGAGATTCTTGATTCACATTGAAACAATTCTTATGATCGTCTCTTTTTTCTCCGTTTTTTGAGTAATCTGCTGATTCCGTAGGCGGCACCAGAGGTGCCTGCACCCAGGGCTGCAACCGTTCCCGCTCGCGCCCCCATCTTCACAGCTCTGTTTCCCAACGCCCTGGCCATGCCCAGGCAGGCTCCTTTTCCAACGGGAACCACAACCGATAAGGCATCCGATACACTGCCTCCAAGTTGTGGAAGAATGATTATTTTCTTTTTTTTTACGCTGTCGTCGCCTTCTTCTCGTCATCTTGATGCACTCAGTTGCGTACACTGGTTGAATTGTGGGTCACGGTGGGACGTCGTCCGTTTCTATAAGGGTTGGTGATCGTGTTTGTGGTTGTAATGCCTGCGATGCGTCTCCCGGCAAGCGTTTGTTGTTGTTCTTGCAGAATCTGTTCAAGCTGTTGTTGCATTTGAGCTTGATTCATGATGTGTCCTCTTTGCCGTCTTCTTCTGCGTGAAGGATCTGGACTCGGCGTGGATGAAGATTTACGGAGGTGTGGAATCTCCTCCTCCTCCTCCACCGCTACCTTTTCTGCTTCCTCCGCTTCTTCGTCTGCTGCTTTCACTGCTGCTTCTTTCGCTGGCACTGCTTCTTCTTCGACCTCTTCTCGACGGAAGAATTTTGATAAGGTACCGTTCTGGGTTGTTCATGGGCTATCGTGGGTCTCGTGGCCATGTATCCTTGACCGGGTGGTGTGGAGGCTCTGCCAGCTTGTTCCAGTTTGTTCCTGCAGTTCCAATACCCACAGTGGTATTGGAGGGTGATGCACCCACAGTTCCAACATTTGCATTGGGTGTTCAATGTGGCTGCTGCTGGTGCCGGTATTGGAGACCCGTAAGTATCCCTGAGTAAGTCAAAGTCCAAATCGCTGAAATCCAAATCACCGCTGAGTTCAACATAATCCATTTTTTCACCGAGTTGCAGTTTTCTTGTTCACTTCTTCCAGACAATGAATCCATTATTCGAAGTCTTCGTTATTATATCCTTTGACGATGGTACGTAAGTCTCATGCTATCACACAGGGTGATTTGTTCCATGGGTTTGTTATCGTATTCTTCAGGATTCATGCGTCCTTTCAATATATTTTGAAAATTATTTTTTCCACTCAGTATCAAATAGCTCTCCTGATCCAAGGATTGATGTGTTCACAGGCTCTTGACTCCAACGTCTGAATCAATTCTTTGAAGCACGTCTCGTTATATCGGCGAATGAATCACAACACGCCACGTGACGAGTGGCATTTCTCCGCCACGTATCGCATCGCATGGCTTCGAGATCCATGTCATCTGTTCTCATGCCGGCCAGATGCTCACGGCACAGGAATGCGAATCGATCCCACCAACGATGATCATCACACCTCACCATCTCGACGAAACTGATAGCATCGGACAAAACCTTCCTCTTTTAACAATTGCTCAACACGCGTTGAACGTCTCTGCTGGCTGGGTGAACATCCAACACCATATTACCGAATGGTCGTTCATCGGTCACATTTCTGAACATCTCCAGTATTTTTTGCCATTTCGTGGGAAACGATTGTAATAATAAATTTCGCATCCCGAGTTGATCACGTGGGTTCTTGAAAGCCACCACGTAATGCGCATTGCGTGAGATGGTCTTGGCAAATTTTCCGTTTTGGGAAGAGATCCTGACACAAGTAGATCACTGTGATGTTTTGATGGTGAGAATGTTTGGGGAACAGATCCAATACACTTTCGTCGTTGCTCCCTTCATCCATGAAATCGTTCATCACCGACACACCTCCTTGAGGGAACCATTTGGACAGGGACTCACTGTCTCGCACACTCTCGTGGAACTTGACACCCCCTTTTTTCAGTCGTTGGTACCCTTTTTGCCATGATCCATAACAATAATGATATTTTTGGGGGTTCAACGAATAGCTCCAGTAGAGCAGTTTGGTAGTGAACACGGCTTTGCCACAACCCGAGGGTCCGACCACCATCATGCTGGATGGGGTGTGAAATTTGAATGCTTTTCGACATTTCATGACGACACTCATTTTCAAACTGACAACTCTTTATTGAATCGCTTAATTTTAAACAACAAAATGGCATATGCCCTTCAACGACCCACACGTGTCCTGGTGACAGGGGGGCTCACAAATCTTATGCCAAGTTACATCATTCACAATCAAACATTTTATCATTTGTCCAACTTTGTGATCGTTGTTCACTTAATCTTTCTTCTTGAATCTGTCCAAAAAATAGTCCATACTTCGGCCTTCGGCTCGGTCGATCAGGTACATCAAAGCGTAGCCACCACAACTTTGACTGAACAGTGACTGCAAACTCATTCCATTCGAGACAAGGTACTTGAAATGACAATCCAACCATTCTTGCAGCGGTTCTGCAGTGAAGTAAGCCTTCAATGGTAGGGCGTAGCTGTCCAATATCTCGCACACGTTGCCTCGTGTCCAAAGGGCAATCCAGTGAGTGCCCGGTTCATCGCGAGGGTCTGTGTTGACAATGAAGGTTGACGGTCCTTCTTCGGGTAATGTTCTCGTTAATCGATCACAGGGTACTGTTCCGTAAAAAACTCTGGATAGTTTCGGATTGGTTCCGGCCAAATGATCCAACTGTAGGTCATTCAAAGCCACTTTCTCCATATTCAGGGTTGATACAAGTCGTACGTTATGGTCTTGTTTCTGTCTGTTTCCGTCAAGTTCTCAAACTCTCCATAGACCAGGATGATCAGATTTGCTCCAGGGTCGGCTCCAAATGCGATCACATATCGCAACTCTCCGCTCTGTTTGGGATTCAACACTGAACTGTTCAAACAGCCGTTGGCCGTGTTATCAAATACAAACAGGGTGCATTTTTTGCCTTGCCCCAAATCTGATGCTAGAATCATATTTCCTTTGTGTCTGCAAAAACTTCCCATGGCATGGAGGAACCTGTGGTAACCTCTGAGGTACTTGCTGTCATCGTCGTGTTTCAGTTCCAAGGTCTCGTAGGGATATTCTTCACCTCTCACCAATTGTTTGATGCTAGAGAGATTGAACTTTTGGTAGGAGAATGGGTACCTCCCCGCCTCTCCGTTGAAGGCATCTTGTCGCAGCAGGGCCACTATCACTCGGTTTGGAAGTGGTTTCGGAAAGGGTTGTTGCATTCGAAATAACCTTCCGGGTTGGCGTGAGAGTAAGTGCGGATTTCACCCCTCACAGTGGGGTAGCTCACGATTCCATTTTTCATATCATACACCAATTCTCAGTAAATCGAGGGAGTGACTCTCACTTCAGCCAAAAACAATCTCACGTTCACATCCGTTTCTGTCAACCTAAGGGTATTGGACTCTACATAGACCACAGACCACAGACCACATGGAATGGTTGTTGGATCTGTACACCCGGGATCAATAACTTGCTGAGATGGAACACTTCCAGGAAAGGTTTGAATCTCAGGGTGACCTTTTTTCCACCCAGGTACCTGACTCGACCCAATATAGCTGCCTTGGTTTCTTCTGGCAATGTAAAAATCACTCATCATTTGAAATGTAACGTCACCAATGTATCGCCAGGCTCAAAGTTCACCAAGGATCCGTCGCTCTCGCTCACTTGCACCTCTATAATGTCCACCACATCGCTGCGTAGCGGAATATATTGGATGTGTTTGGGTTCGTAACCAATCTCTTCCGGGTTGTAGGGCACTTCTCTGAGTAAATCCGTGACCTTGTCACCGGTGATGACACTTCGACCCGCGTTCGAGAACACGTACAAGGGACGTTTCGGTATGTGGTATGCGATGTAGGATTGATCACCAAACGCTTCGTCGAAACTTCGATCCAAATCCGTGAACACCCAGTTGACGAACATACTCAAGTACACGTAGTCTTCATCCGTCTTGTAGTGAAATTTTTCATAATTGGGTTAATGAAATTCTCCAATTGTTTCTTGAGGTGTGTCTCCAGGTTCGGGCATTCGATCTTTGGGGAACTCCTTTCTCAAATTAGGACCCAGCAAATAATCTTTCTCAGAATAAATGCTATACCGTCTCCATTCAACCCATTTCATCTTGACGGCCAACTCCAAACTTATCCTGACACTTGGAAACGTTCGGGTTCCACCACCGCCAAGATCAGTGACCTTTCTCGTATTGTTAAGGATACATTCTCCATTTTCCACAAGCTTCATCACAATGTACTTCAGTGGTGATGAATGGTACTCGATGCGATCATCGTCCTCTGTGAACTCCACATAATCATCCTTGTCTTTGATTCTGTATCGTGTGTCCAAGATCGTCTCACGATCTTTTTCATATTCGATGAAATCACCAATCTCCGCCTGATATCCGATGGACCACAAATAGCGATTTCGTATTTCTTTCATCAACTCTGCACCACTCCTCCGAATGTAAGCGAAACTTTGCGAATTTGCGAACTCTGCTTGATGGCCATAATCATAGATTTCCACAGAATGTTCGGAACCACGCTTGGATTCTTCAATATATCCCTCATACCAAATGAATCGAAACAAAGAACGGATTCGTCAATTTCATTTGTTTTTGATTGGACCCGGATCGAACGGTCCTGTTGGACATCGGTAATGTGATACTGCTCAATCCCACTTTCCATTCGAGTTCTCTGAACACCAACACGTTACGCAAACTATTCTTGAACTTTTTGGAAGCGTTGTCCGATAACTGCTCGGTACTGGCATTGCTTTTCACTTGTACGTAAGACTCCGTCATTTCTTCAAAGCACCTTTGTCAAGCCAGGTGTCATACGTATCTGGCCAGCTCTTCCATCGCACCAAGAGTTTATTTCCTTTACGTTTCACGATTTTTTCGATGTGGAAAAGACCATCATCTTCCAGAGTCTCAAATCTTGGGCGTAAAACATCCCTTCCACGGGTGTGCCATCCCATTCTTCTATCTTGTACGAGGTATTTTTCCTCGACGTGCACTACTGACCACAAACACCTCTTCGGTCCAACAAGGCAGATAACTTTTCTTGAACTGTTTGAACTTCTCGTTAAATCTGACCCGATCTCCGACTTCCAGTCGAGGTCTCTGAAGTCGTAACTTGCCTTTTTGTCACCGTAAAGAGTCTTCCACACACTGGACCTATTGACTTGATTCACTTGATTGGGTGCCATCTTGATACTACGATGGTACGATCGAGTGTACCCGTCCACGAAATTCAAGGTATTTTTCGAAGTGAAATAACGATAGATGCGTTGTTTCAAAGTCCGATTAAACCGTTCGATCACACTGGATTTCGTATCGCCACTAGTCGAAAAATGATGAATATGTTTTCGTTTCATCAAGTCCTGAAACGTCTTGTTATAGAATTCTTTTTCATCATCCGTCTGAAGATTGATGGGTTTTCTACCTTCGCTCCTCTTCAGTATTTTCGTCATGGCAACTGTCACCGTCTTTCCCGTCTTGTTCTTCACGGGTTCCACCCATGCGCGTTTGGAAAACACATCCACCATCGTCAAGAGATAACTATAACCACGATTACACTTGGCAATGTTATTCACTTCAATCAAATCTTCTGTCCATTGTTCGTCGAACCCGTACACCATAACAGGTAAAGTGGGAAACTGACGACGTCTTGGTTTGTGCAAAGTGTACCCCAAATCGAGTTGATGGACCTCCCGAGCTCGTTTGATGGTTATATTATTCGCTTTGGCAAATCGGGTCAATCCACCGAGGCTACCTGGCTTGAGTGGATCCCGATACCTCGACAACAGAGTTTGAGCAGATAGTTCAATCTTCTTTTTATTCCCTCTCTTTTTCTTCATAATGTCGAAAGTTTAACGAGACTTTCCTTCACAACTCTGGAGGTTCTGCTTTCACGAGCGAATACTTGTTGAATAGGGGTGTTTTTTCAACCATAATATATAAACGTCAAAACGCCACACATTACACTCCACATGCGTCTCGTCGAATACTTTCAATGGGTCACAGCTGGGATCCCAAGGGTTACAAAGGGGCATCACGATCCCATTCCCGTGTTTCTCAAAAAGCTCTTCACATCTCGAACACAGCACTTCCCAAACTCTCTCCTCAGACATGTTGTACAAAATGCTTTTTTTATTTCAACAATACTCAACTTATATACAAAAATCAGTTCATCCTGGTTGGTTCACAACAGCAAATGTTTCATGATTGGTCTAATTGGGGCGAATGTGATCCAGATCTTCAATAGCAGTAATATTTACATTTACATTAATATTTTTATCTGCAGTAATATTTACATCTCCTACTTCCACATTCTTCATTCTTTTCTAGTCCAGGTCTCCATCTCAAGGCTTCAAACTCATCTCCATTGTCGTAAAACGCTTGACGCATCCCTTCCTTACATTCCTCACACAATTCATCTTCGTTTGCATCAATGGCTTGAAAGAAAAACCGATCCTTCCACAAATCACGTTGATGAATGACGTCATTAAGCAAATCCCTGTAATCACCCCCGGTGAATTCAAACTTGGACTTACTCCAAAATCATACCTCCTCATTCAGAACGTTTCTCCCAAAGCGATCTAAGAGTCATTGCACATGACGGGAAATTTCCTAGCATTCCTTACATACTCTCACTAGGGTTCTTAGCCTTGCGGCCAGGGAAGGTGTCATAATCTCCTTCAATGTCATTTCCGATGCTACTAAACCGAAAATAAACCAGAAAGGCCGATGGAGATATGAGACAAATTAAATTTAAGTTTCGAAATCAAATACGTGCTCTGTCAAGTGATGGCGGACTCCGCAAGTATCAATAATCTGGTACAAAATCGGCTAGCTCATTAAGTCACGGCCAAAAACGCGTAAAGAGAGACTCAAGCAGCAAAATGCATGGAAGAAAAAAGACGTGAGCGGGAAATGGAAAGGAATGCTGTAACTACACCGTAGCAGGACGGGAATGCCGATAAATCAAGTAATTCCGCCAATGATTTGAAAGACCGCAAAACGAAATTAACCTTCCTCTTGTCGTCTACCCAGACACACGTCAGATTTACGACGTAAGGATACCAAATAAGCAACCTTCCAGGCAGTCTACAGAGGCGTCTTCAAGAGGGGTTGTAATATTACAGATGGCGCGCGGATAGTAACGCTGTGTTTAATAGAACACAACGTATTACGTCTTTCGCGTTATATCGAGAGGTGTGCCACCCGCCAGTTCTGATAAACAAAACATTAAAGCTGCGTGCTTAGTTATTTTAATAAATAAATATTTATATAGCGCCTAGATATCCATGCCTGCTCTAGGCGCTGTACAATTCGCCAAAATGATCTGTACTAATCTTAATAATTAAAAATGTGCATTT
>OMLO01004037.1_pt1 | contig 12197 bp, 4 predicted proteins | sample 1674811 | NCBI WGS metagenome assembly OMLO01 (sample SAMN06265003, study PRJEB25207) | coral metagenome | isolation source: Coral host | place: Mexico:La Bocana,Puerto Morelos, Mexico | collected 2008-11-13
ACATAATATGTTCCCTCTATGGTCCACAGCACAGACGAAAAAAGGCAGGCCAGGCAGAAAAGGTGGTAAAATCTTTCCATGCTTTGGCGGGATCCAATAGCCTTGCGCTCTACAGGTCAGGAAAAACAATATCGCGCAGGTCTCGCGCTACAGGTTAACCGACTGGCGGACCGCCTTCTACTTTTATGCTTACATGTTTTGCCTTCATATTACGTCATATTTTGTGGATGAATACTTCATCTTCGCACGGTTCAATTAAACTTTGGTGTAAGCCTTGGAAACCGTAGTTCTAATGGAATAATAATAACTACTAGCCTGCTTCCAAACTCCCTGTCCGATATTGTTGATGTTTACCTTTGAATTTTCTTCTAGTTACGCTTTTTTCCTGTGGGTGCCAGGCGACGTTGGTAATGTGTACCAGTGAGAACATGGCTAGCCCCGCCTACCCAGCTAAACCAAATATTTCGATCCACCCACTTAATGTCTGACCACTGAAACCGGTGACACTTAGAAGACGAGAACCAATCAAATTGCAGAACGAAGACGAGCTACTCTAACTGAAGTTTTGTTTTTGATAAGATGATGTTAACTGATTGTAACGAAGAAATGTTGAAAAAGGGGAGGTAGAGATCAACGTTTCTTTGGTCCTGCAACAAAACGCTAGCATCGAAACTCCTAGTCATTGTATTGTAGAAAATCCAGACCTAAGCGTCCATAACCTGCCTTGATGTATCACTGGGTTCAAACCTTTCAAATGGCCTAGCAGAACATAAGACGGAATTAATTCATAGTCAAATTCCTTAAAGATTTTTTTGGAATTTCTTCCAGAGAAGAGGGAGGAGGTCACACAATTACATCTGCAACGCGAAATGGCTGGTAGGAGGAACATTATCTACTTCTAGTAAAAGTAACTGTACGTTGAGTACCAAAATGTAAACACGATGTTGTCATACTTATATTTGGGGGGGAGCTCTGCGATGGACTAGCATCTATTCAAAGGGGGAAGAAGTAAAACTCCTTATTACTTCATACTATGATAAAAAACGGAGATACGCGCAAGCCTGCTTAGTCATTGGGCTCGAACGTAGATTTCATCTTACTAAGTTTTTGGCTCTCCCACATTGAATCCCGAAATGGCATCATGTTGTGAACATCCTGAAATACATGCATAGCAGTGGAAATTAACAAATTGATATTATTAACATCTAAGGTAGTATCCACAACTTAGGTTGAAGTTTGCACAAATTGTTTTCATCCATTTGGGTGTAACTAAGCGCACAGACCACTATAAACAATATTTGAACTTTTTTTAATCGTGACATCAAAAGACCTTAGCTCGCCTCGCACTTCAGAAGGACCTAGAAACATTGCAAATTAATCGCCTTCAATTAACAGCTACTACCACTCGCAGAGTTCAAGTTGCAAAATATTGATAACTTTCCTCTCCCAGCTTCAAAGAAAGCTAACAAACGGCCTGAAGAAAAGCCAAAGGGTAACCTCAAAGCTCCTCAGATGAACGCAGCTTCACAAAATTGACCCTATATCTCTGCTCAGGTACGCCAATGTAACTACACACTGATTTTCCGCGGATTATTCTGTGATATTAAGAGCTTCACTGAGAGATCTTCTTTTAGACCATTTTTATAGTCTCGTGATGTTTACAGGCCCCTATAGTGCTGATTTATAGTGTCCATCTGTCGAACCTTGAATCACAAGGTTGTTAGTAACATGGAAATGGACCGTGCGTCGTGGGGATTCCCTCAAACAACCTTTTTTCCCTTCCGTCCGCCCGTCTCCCCCATTCTACCAGCAGAGCAAATCCGAAGCCCATCCTCTCCAAACAACCTCCCACCACTATATGAGTTCTCAGCCTACCATTCGATCCCAGGTATGCAAGCATAGTCGTGATGTACTCCTAAAGTTTTGCAAGCCTCGACACGCGCCATAAAAGTGGTTGTAACAGCGGTTATGCCGCCGATCGATGAAACCTAAGCTTGGAAACTTCGAAAGACTCATAACGTATATCACTTTTCAGTCAAATTGCAATAGTGGGTAGGAATCTAGGCTTCTTGTACGAGAAAAAGCACTATCCAGAGAGTGGATTGGGAAGCCAGCAGAGAAAAGTACATGTAGCAGTCAAAATCGGTCATACGTTCATCGGAAACAGTACCTGCTATAAGCCGAAGTTCACTAGGGAATGTTATTCCTAGAGTACTGTACTCTCAACATCTTGCCCCACTAGCGAACTCATCACGGTCTCGCGCACACACAAGTCGTCTATGCTAGTTTAAAAACACTTTTTGTCGCCATAGCTCGCCATCATTTAACAATTTTGAATTAATTTTTTCACCAAACTGTGATTCAATGTTTTACCAATTTTAGCGAAGAGATTTTTTAAACCCTGCTTGAATTTCTGAAGTGTTTATCAAACAAAGAAAGACATCAAAAAGGACCAAAACCAAATAAAATATATTAGCAAGTGAACAGCGATCCATTCTTTCAATTCTCGCCCGGCTTTTTTGCAAGTTTAACAAGAAGAAAGTGTCTTCACAAGCATCTGTAAGATGTGTTTTGCAATCTTAGGAATTTATGCTGTATTGTTAATTGAATTTCTTAGGTTTTAGTTTGCACCATGACTTGTACATGTGTTCTGCGCATGACTGCCTGCAGAAAATGCCAAAATAAGTATTGGAAATATACGCGTGAACGGATCCGACGTTTTTTTTAGTAATTTACACTCGTGGCTACCGATCTGTTCTGTTTTTTTTCAGTCTTTCATAAATGAGCCACAAAGACCAACATGTCCCAACTTTGTATCATGTAGAATAAATTTCATTGTCTTAAAAGCTGTTAAAATCTGAACGCATGATAAATAATCTCCAAGAAAAGAAGTGCACGTCAAAACCTAGTACTCTCCTTCGCAGCCGCTTTTTGGGCCGTCACGCAACGCTCCAATTTGGGTGGAGCGTTGGTGAATTGAGCTCGATGTAGAAATCACCAAGAAATTCGTCAAAATCTTCAAGCGAGAGATTTTGAGTCTTTTTTTCTCGTTAGCCCGCTCCAAGTACAATCGGGGCTAGTTTCGGACCATTTTGTAGTGTTTTTGATCACTGCGACTTCTTCATAAGGGGCTTTTTGTTTCTTTGAAACGGCAAAACTTGAACTGATTTATCGTAGCAGTATTATTAGTGTGAAAAATGTACTTTGAACGCTTTTCCTCGTATCCGGGAGAGTTGGCATGTTTTCAGAAATAATTTCGGTAATTTTGTAAAAATCATTCGTTACGGTTCCCTTACGACCAAAGAGCAGCACACTTGTCGTCAATTAAACGTCTCACATCAATCATTTTAGAACTCAAGAGTCAAGTAAAGTTCTGAAAATGTGCAACTACATTCGCTTGCAAATAGTGAAACGAAACAATCATAAACATTTTCTACAAGAAAAGCAGACAAAAAGTTGAAAGAACTAGACTTTTCATGTTTAAAATTTTAAACTTGAGAACCCAACATAAGTAGCCGGGCGTCAATCGTGACAAGACTAAACATGTTTAGAAGGTCAATAACTAGCATCAGCCAATCAGACTGCTCCTTTGCCGGAGCAATATTAACCAAGTTTTGGAATGGACATTGTCACGAATGATCTGATGCTGATGCATTTTTTTCAGTACTTTTTGTTCGTTTTAGTTTAGCTCTTGTGGTTTGAGTTTCAAACAATTAACTTACAACTAAGAGATCAGACTTCAGTAAACAGTAAATCTGCACTCAGCCAAAATTGTGGGTTTTCAAGCGACTCTTTTGAAACTCGAAGGACGAGTACATAATTTAGGGAGCTGTCACGCCACTATAAGACGCGATATTAACAACATTAAAGAGAGCAGCTTCGCAGAGTCTAAAAAAGATGCAAGATGATACCGACACGAAACTAAAAACTAAAGCTTGCAGACAGAATTAAAGAAATATACTTTGTAGCTTGAAGCCTACTCTAGGCGTGAAAATTTGAAATTCGAAAACATTCCAGAGAACGACGGGAGCAGAGAAGAGACGGATTTAGTGCTACGTTCCTTCCTTCCGAAAGGGATCTTGGGGATGTTGATGTTGCCTCGGTAGAAATCCAACAAGCCCACCGCCTTGGAAAGAAGAAGGAAGGGAAACCGCGGCCTATTCTAGCAAGGTTTCTGAGATTCAAGGACTGTCAAAGCATGTTCGCTTTAGGTCCCCGATTGCGAGAAACCAATTTTAAGATGTATGTAAGAGCACAAATGGATACCTTTAAGAAAGCTAGAAGAAACAACATTCCGGCTTCATTTAGCAAGGCACAACCCAGTTCGTCCGAGGTAAATTTTGGCCTTTGGGTAAAAACTTGTAAGCATAATTGTGAACTGTAAGCATAATACATACATAGTCTCTAATTATTTGTTATTATTTTTATATTAAGCCTGATAGAATCGTCCTCCGCTACATATAGATCTAATATTAGGCGGCTATAAAATTGAAAACACAAACAAGGTAATGAAGGAAACCAACACCAACAGCAGTCTTCTAACATTATTGATTTTAAGCGTGTTTTTGTCTAGATATGTAAATTTCCGTATTTTTGATTTCCTTTTCCAGCTTACACTTTCAAGATTTATTTCAACAATGCACTCGAGCGCCTCAGATCAAATTACTTTCAACAAAATATATGAAAAACATGGATTTCAGAATAGGATCGATTAATACTCGGGGACTAGGAAACGAGTTTAGCAAATTTGAAATCGTAAAATTTTCAATTGGCTCAAATGTAAAAAATATCGGTATATTTTATCCAAGAAGCCCATTATACGGGAGACAATATACACGACTGGAGAGCTGAATGAGGTTACCAGGCATTATTCAGCTGTTGTTGTAGTAACAAAGCAGGTGTAGCCATACTTTTTAACAATAACTTCAGTTTTCAATTCTTGAATGCTTACACTGATCCCAAGGGACGATTCATAATATGTGATCTAATTACAACTTCTAAGAAAAAGACACCAGGGAAAAAAAGGAAGGAAATGGAACAAGCAATCGCAACTCAAGAAGGGAAGTTCTTCTTTCCACAGCAAGAACACAAAAGGGCTTTGAATAACGATGAACAATCTCTCTGTGAAGGTGAATTAAGAAAGAATGAATGTTTAGAACCGCTGAAAAACATGGTGGCAGATAAATCCCCAGGAACCGATGGTCTCATCTGTGAATTCTACAAAATGTTTTGGGAAACTTTGATACACTCTTTTAATTATTCCTACGAAATTGGAAAGCTCTCAGTATCACAAAGGAAGGACTGCTCCTTTTTCTTGATTTTGAAAAGGCCTTTAATACTCTGGAGTGGCCCTTTATTCGTAAAACCGTCCAATACTTTGGTTTCGGCCCATCATTGCTGAATTTACTGCAAAAGTGAAAGCTGTATTTTAAGCAATGGATGGGCAAGTAATATTTTTGAGCTCAACCACTGCTTTCCAAACTATACACGACCTGACAGCTGGACCTTTAACCTTTCTTGGAAATGTTTCTTCAATTAAACGTCTTCAAAGATATATACCCCAAAATATCAAAATCTCGATTTAACATGAAAGATTCTTGTCAAAATTTTTTAAAAGCAAAAAACCTAGTAGTCTTATATATAAGAAACTTGGATCAGGAAAAAGTGAACCACCCAACCAAAGTCAACAAAAGTGGCAGGAAGACGCCACTCTCACAACAAAACATTAAATTAACTGGAAAGAGGTTTATCAAATGGCTTTTCAATGTACAAAGAGCACAAAACTTATAACTTTCAATCAGTTTAAATTTCTTTATAGAAGAATATCAACAAACAACTTCTTGACAAAAATCGGTCTCGTCGATAGCGAGAAATGCACTTTCTGCGGAAGAGAAAAAAAACTCAATATTTTTGGACCAACTTTAAAGTATGGCTACAGTCTTGCCAAGTCATTGCCAAAGAGACATTCTGAGAGCCTGATACAGCACTGGGTCTAAGGCCGGATAGCTCCAAATATAAACTTCAAATTAACTCCTGCTGCTTAAATGCTGAATATTACATTTGGCTATGTAGACAGAAAAAATGTTCTCCAAAACTAAATGATTTCTTACTGTATTTAAAACACATTTATGAAGTGGAAAAAATACAACTACAATATTTTTAAAAAAGTGGGAGCTTCTGTTGCCTCTATAGTAATCGGCTCTTGACAGCTTGACCAATGTCCCTTGAAAACGAAAATAAAATCGAAAGGAAAAGAAACAAGGCGCATATATACCATGCATATTTCCTTTAATTCCCAATTCCGAATTTAAATTACTGACAGGAGTAAAATGGTATGATCTTGCTATGCTAGAATTATAAGTAGCGTAAGTAACTTAATTATGCTGTATTGTAAAAAGTGTAAGTATTAGTATTATTAGCAGTGTGAGTATGCGTATGTATAGTGTGAGTGTTAACATCGTAAGTGACGCAAGTAACAAATTTTGTAAGTAGAATAAGTAAGTACATTAATATTGTATTGTAGTGCACGTGGCAATTAAATAAATAAACGACGTCTTCTTGGCTAGCATACCTGATTATGGGAGATTTTCTAAACATATTCAGTCGCGTAATAACTCTCTTATTACCCTCAAGCTTGCTTGGGGCTTTACTGGGAGAGCATATATAGGTCCGTGCGCTAGACCGTATTGTCAAGACCTAGGGCAGATATACTCTCTGAATATGGCCCTTGAGCTTGGTAACAAGATACATATGTACAGTTAATCAGCACGTTTTTGATTTGTTATTGATTGATTTCTTAGCTGCGATTTTTAACAGCATCCTTTTTACTCTTTGACTTACTAATACGGTAAACATAGTTAGAGTCTTTTATTCCGACGCAGTCTTGTCGAGCGTCTTTAATGCCAGGTTTTTCTACAGAGCACTGTTGGAAGTCTGTCGTGATACACTGCTTCGATGATCCATCTTTACTGTAGGTCTGCCCAGCATTTGGTCCTGAGTAACACTCACCTTAAAAATACAGATATCGGTTAACAGTATAATCGATTTAAGTGCCTCAGGGGAGAGCATAGACATGTTAAAAGCTTTTCTTCTTAACTTATGCTTACCTGTACAAAATTAAATCACGAAAAATACCAAGCACAATCCTTATAAGAATTGTACAAATAATTTGATTGACTAACGAGACAACAGCTGTCGGTGGAACGAGCGACTGAATAAAGGGCTTAAGGGTTGCGGATGAAAATGCGAAATGCTGAGCTGAATTTGAAAGGTGCTGCAACACCTGTGACAAGGTTGTCCGAACTAGCCTCAAAGTCTAAACCTCTCCCACTTGTTCTTCTACGAATACAGCAAGGAACATCAGAGCAGGTTTTCACTCGTCGTGTGATCATAAAGTCAGCATATGCGTCAAGTGGTCCCGCATCAGGCCGAGCTTATCCCGGTTTCTGTAGCAAGAAACGAATAGGAGTATTGCTACCCCTCCCCCACCCTGAATGGGATGCTAGTCCATCGCAGGGTTACCCCCAGCATTAAGTACACCTGGGTTGCTGTCTTGCCCAAGAACACAACACAATGTCCCCGGCCAGGGCTCGAGCCCGTATCGCTAGACCCAGAGACTAGCGTACTACGGCTTGGCCACTGTCCCTCCTTTCGGTGATTATGAGCGTTGTGATTGTTTAGGTTAACTTGGCTAAGCATTGTTTGAGCCTTGTTTAAAAAACAAAGCTCTCTCAGAGAGTTCGATTGGTGTTTTCTGTCGTTGTTTCTCAGGTATATTATTAAAGAATGTCCTTTATCGAGGCATTCGATAGATTGAAGATTTGCTTATTTCACTACCTTAAAACTGTTCCGTTGGAATTTAGCAAACTTTAATTGTAGAACGAGTGTAACACGATTGTTGTTAACAATGGCCTCCATGCAGACAAACGCCTCATTTGCGTTTGTCTGATAAATAGGGGTCGTTTAATTTGGTGTAAATTCGTCAAAAAGTCGAAGCAAAAATGAAAATTTCACCCTACTGTACTCTGATAAAGTACTCTGTTTCAACCAATCAGGACACATGTGATATCAAAACTTTGTCCATAACCTCCCACATACCATGATTTTGTACTCCAAAGTACTGGTAGCCAAGCTCTTGAGCTTGTTCGGCACATCTACAGAGTACATCGCCAAGGTAGGTATCCAGTTCGCCCAGCTGGGCGTCTTTTCCACTGTATTTAGGTGAACTCGAATTCATGTCCGTAAAAATGAGTTCAGGTATTGGACGAGAAGAAATATTTTTGTCTGCAAAGCATCCGACATTCTCGAACTGTGTGAAACAACTCTCCGCTAAAATAAAAACATTTCAGGGCTTAGGATATTTAAGAATGGCTTATACACTTTTTCTGATTCATGTATTAGACTCGAAAATGGTAGGAATTTTTAAAACGTCAAAAAAAAGTCTTAAGCTTGGTCATTAAATAATTTCTCAATGGGAATCCTGCTTCCAGACAAATAACAGATTGAATTACAATCTCCAGAAGAGGAGAGTTAATCCCCATATATAGACTTCAAGCTGATCCCTTTCACGTAATGTTTAGATGTGGAACTCAGTGCTTCGCGGAAAATGTTACCACCCGGGTTAATGAATTCTCTTATCGTTCATCTTCTTTTGGAATATCAAGGCATAGACGGGGGTCGGCGGGGTAGGAGTGGGGTGGAATTAAATCTCGGCGGATATATATCTAAGCGTACCAACTATTTCTGAAAGGAAGAATAAATATTTACCTCGCTGACTCTTGTGATTATCTTGAATACTGTAGATGAACGTTGTTGTTTTGTTTCCACTACAAACTTTTCCACCGTTTGTATCACATTGAGCAAATTCCTTAGTGATGCAGTATTCAGAGGAGTCGTCTTTGCTGTATGTTTTTTCGGAACCTTCACCTGACCAACATTCCCCTGCAAATTGAAATTACTAAGAATTTAAGACGACAAGACGAGGACTCATTTTACGGATTCATTGCAGACACTACATCAGTAAAAGCTCCTAAACTAATCCTAAACTGACACGGAACACGAAGTGATCAACATTCTGGTGTTCAAACCTCTTAATAAGCAATTATCAGCATAATACTCACCAAAGTTCTCTATTCCAAATAAGTTGAATCCTTTTGCGTTTGAAGCCTGAGCACATCGACAAACCACACCATCTAAGTAAGCATCCCAGCTTCCCCAATCCACTGGGAAGCCGCTGTACTGAGCTGCAGTGTTGTCGAGGTCAGTGAACATCAGTTGAGGTAACGGTCTTGAACCATTTTTCAAATCATTAAAACAACCTTTCTTACTGAAGTCAACAGGACAGTCCTCTGCAGAAACCAAAAAAAAAACCAGCTAAATTGTTATAACAGAGCCAAGACTTCTATTCTTCCAAATCATAGCATCAGAGTTATCTTTGGTTGTGAAAGTTATTGTTTATTTTCAATACTCAATAGAGAAGCATGTATAATTTTTAGAAAAGTGTATTTTCGCAAGAGAAATATAACAGAAAAATAAAGTGATTTCAGTCCTACCAGTAAACTCTCCCGTTACTAATTTGACTTTAGGTTCTGTTGTAGTAGGAACTGGGGATTGGTCTAGCTGTGCCCCTGTCGCAAGTAAAGTGTTCAAAAAGGAAATGAGCTATTATGAATGAAGCAATACATAAAATTGCCGATGATGCAAAGAGCATTGTAAGCTGTTAATACTCAAATGGTAGGGACATTTCAGAGGGCTGAGACGAGAGAGTGTGTCCTGTAACACTCAGTAATTAGTCCCTCGATAAAGGGTGAAAGTTTCTAAAGAAATTGGCCACCGTAACGAGTTATAAAGCTGACGTTTCGAGCGTTAGCCCTTCGTCAGAGCGAAGAGTCCCTCGATAATCTGCTAAAGGCTAAGGGTGTTGATTGTAGTCAATAAATATGTAAAGTTGTCAATATCTAGTATCTCGCAGTTTCCTCCAAGCCTCCCTGAATCAGAAGCGGAATAAATAGTACAGTTATCACGCCACGTCATTTGAATTACACCGCCTTGATGGGCATGCGCAGTGCTATAAGTGTTATTGCTAACATTATAAGGCACCATAATTGCAATCAATGAAAATCTCACGACAACCAGGGTCTGATTGATGATCAGTTCTTTTGACAGTCTTAGTATTTTGTAGTGAGACTCATCATTTATGTTCGATTCAGCAGATGTAACGCTGTCGTGTGTTCAATAGCTGCGGTAGAAGCTAATGAATAAAGGAAGGAACATCTGATGTAGACACGTGCAACATGAGAATGTAAATGCTATTGAGCATGAGCGTATTGTCCTGTACATTGGTCTGACTGGTGGATGAATGATAATTTTTAAGACCCGCTGCTTTAGAGATAATAAGAGCAAGGATTTTTTTCAACACGGAAAACTGAGTTCTCCAAACCAATCTTCTTTTTAACTACACGTAAAGATAAACAAAACACTCTTAAGCTACGAGAAATAATTACTTATCGACATCAACCAACCTTGAGAAATAATTATGCGATATACGTAATTGGAGTCTTGGTCTCCCGCGCACTCTCCAACGCTGCTGACACCACATTGCTGTTGATGAGTATCGATGCACTGTTCTGAGGCACCGTACATACTGTATGTATCGCCAGCTGTAATTCCAGATAAACACTCTCCTACATGGTATAAAATGTAATAAACTTGAAAGATTCTTATAAGTCATAAATTCAGACTTGGTTGTGCGTTCAGTGATTGTTAAGATCTTTAGGATCATTTAGCGGTGCCTCGGGAAATAAGCAATTATTGCTGGTTCTCTCCAACGTTCCTCCCCAGTCCTTAGCTCAACTTAGATCCAAACCAATGAACAACAGATTGGTTCTATGCTCACCTGAATTGTATAAAACAAATACCCCGAGAGCACATTGACGCGAAATAAGAACTGGAACTAAACGTCACACAACAATGGACAATACGACTAATGAATGTAAAACAACAACTGATGAGAGGAGATCGAAAAATAACTGGAAGAATCAAAGAGCATACCGTACATGTGAACTCCAAACACATTGTAATTCTTCTCATTAACTAGGTTGGCACACCTGCAGACAAAATCAGGTAACCAGGCACTCCACTTATCCCAGTCGATATCATTAGTTTCGTTTAACATCATTTCAGAAAGTGCGGCTGTAGGATTATTCAACTCCTTGTCGACAAAACAACCAAGCTTTTGGTACTCAATGTTACACTTCTCTGAGGAAAAAACAGAATTGTAACATTAACCTTGAGTGTGGAAACAGACCTCTACAGTCTAACTGTAAATTCAGGGACACCAATACTTGCTTACAAATTTATCACAAATGAACTTACGAAGACTTGCAGCTGTAGTCGGAGGCGATGTTCCGCTAATAGAAGGAGGTGGAGCTGTTGGTGAAACTGTCGATAAATAGATGAATTCTTTTGTCTTCATATAATGATTTAATTTTGACAATAGGAACAGGAAAAACTTTTAGGTTCCACTTGTTATACCAGAAAATTTCTTGGTCTTACTCTTGCAACCAGTTCAATTATTCGAGAAAAATCGGAATGAGCACATTTGCCCTGAAAGCGAGATTTTACCTGCTCAAGTGAGAATTACGTGGAGTGATCCGATAACACTCAAAAACTGCTCCTCTGTTTTAATACAAGCTGCAAAGCAAACGAAGAAAACTAACCTTGGTGACAAGATTCCTTAAGTAGGGCGTCAAGAATTTTAACAAGATCTTTGTACTTCGTAACCTTGAACACGTGCTTCTCGTCGTTCATAGCTATAGTTTTTAGTTCTTTTTGATCCACATTATTTCCGACACCAACAGCCAACACCCGAACATTCTTTGCCTGTCAAGAGAAAAGAAAGATCTATTGCAATCTTTAAACTAGTGTTATTTTTACCCTACATTTGCATCCTGGTTCGTGAAATATTAAAAATATTTTAAAATGTGAATGCGCTTAACTAAGCTTAACTAGCTCTCAGTCATGCTACTTAAACTTGAAAAAACCTAATATAAATAAACCTAATAAGCTTAAAAATTCTAACTGAAATTATACAACAAGACAAAGATAACTTTCCCTGCTAAAATTCTGATGGAAGAAAACTGCGAAAAGTCATTTCGGTTTTTCGATGTCCTCAACAATGTTAGAAGGAAACGTTATTA
>OMLO01004039.1_pt1 | contig 12195 bp, 7 predicted proteins | sample 1674811 | NCBI WGS metagenome assembly OMLO01 (sample SAMN06265003, study PRJEB25207) | coral metagenome | isolation source: Coral host | place: Mexico:La Bocana,Puerto Morelos, Mexico | collected 2008-11-13
AAGGATCAAGAGGTAAAGAGTCCTTTCAACTTTCTGGTGAAGAAGTTTTTCTTCTTACAACTGCCGTGAAAATGTGACGATCGTAGGGCTTTCAAGTACGTTTTGACGACAGATCGCAGGTTTAAATCAGCTTTTCGGACTTAAAGAAACAAAACGACAGATCGCAGGTTTAAATCAGCTTTTCGGACTTCAAGAAACAGAAATGGTAATGTACACTATTACTTGCTGTCGAATTTAATTTTTGGAGCGATTGGTAAAGCTATGACTGCAAAAGCGGTCGGCAAAAACTCAAGCTTTCGCGTCAGCGTGAGAATAATTTGAACATGCGGTCATGCAGCGAAGCATGTCTGCGAAATTTTGTTTATTTAGTTTATTCGCTTCGTTCAAATATTGTTTAGTCTTATTCAGCTACTACAGAACTACTGAAAAAAGAACTAAGTGGCCACTAATTTAACACAGTTGAAATACGACTGATCTCAAAATAATTGGCTTGTTTTTGTCGTCTTTTTGATTTACGACTTTCATCTTTCTTTCGCAGCGCTGTAATATTTCGTTGGTTTGTTTTTTAAGAAAATACCATGTATGGGGACATGCTGCCAGGACATGGCCATCATTCTCCAAGAGCTAACAGCTAATACTCCCCCAAAAAAGGCCAGGGATCTCATGGGTACCATTTGCAGATTGTTGCCACTGAGGGTTCTTTAACCCTAAATGACTGCTGCTAGAACTGTCCTGGTACCTTTTAGGGGCCTTTAAGTCTATGGATGTAAAAAATTAAAGTAACTGTAAAGGTTTTTTGTTTTGCAGATAGCTTTTGTCTCTGAATTATTCCCTTTAAACGGTAATGCCAGTGTTTTTTTTTTTAATTTGTGCCTCTTAGGAGGCAACACCCACTAAATGAGAGTCTGGTACTTTTGAGGTGAAATGAAGTTACAATGCTGTTATTGTTCTTGTTGTTTTATGAGTGTTTTTAAGATTTTCAACAACCACACTTGCAATATATATAGGGTGGTAACTTCCCTCTCCTGGAGTTAGTATATCTCATTTTGTGTTTCACCCATAATATAGAGGGTGAAAAGAGACCTATCATAAACCAGTACTGATAGATTTGTTGCTAATTGTTAGCATAAACTAGTACTGATAGCTTTTTATATTTTGTCTTATTGTACAGGGGACAGTGAGTCTACCGACAGCCCTGTGAGTGTTAAAGATATTTTCCAGTTTCTTACTGGGAAAACCACGAGGCCAATTTTACCCTCAGAGAAGAACAGTTTTGGCATAACAGTAAAATTCATTCATTGCAGCACTGACCACCAAATTTGTTTCCCAACAGTTTCTACTTGTACCCTTTGGGTACAGTTACTGGTGGCTCACATGACCACATACAGTGATGTTAAGTTTAACATGGACACTGCAATAACACACGAAAAGACCTTTGCAGAGTTTAGATGACCTTTTATTGTCTCTATGAGTGTTGGCCAAAGCCATTTCCGACAGAATGTTAAAGTGTTAATTAGTAATATGGTGTCAATAAATTTGTTAAAATTCTGTAACTTGCAGGAAGCCTGTTGTTTGGATTACATGCATTTGTCATTGAAGACGGGTTGTTCAAAATTCTCAGTGTATCTCAGACATAGATGCAGAAATGAAACATAGTAAATGAACATGCAAATTTGTTTGCATTACACTAGGAAGGTGAAATGATACCCATATCCCATTGAAGAGGATGCCCCTCACCATTTTATGGTGAGAAATGATTGTGTTGTTCCAGATAATATCCATACTCCTCCCACAGAGGTTAGTTGTTGGTCTGACCCCAGCCTTCCGGATATTCCAGTTTTGGTTTGAAGATTTTGGATTTGGAAAGTCCCCTCCCCCATGGACTTTCCAAGGCCTTGGGGTGAGTAGAGATATTTTCTGATACCCCACAATTTGTTATTTGGCTGGTAGCAGTGCATGGACTATTATGTTCTTGCCTCGTTCCTCTCTTCACAGGAGTCCTCGGCAAAGTGTTTTCCCCGGTCACAGAACATGAGGAATATAGGGTTCACCTTTTGCGAACTTGATTAGCTTCTCAAAAAGAATTGGGGTGGGATAAGCTATTTTTTCCATGACGTACTGAAAATACTCGCAGAAAACTGGGTTGGTTTCATCACCTTCATTATCAAATCCCTCAAACCTATTTTCCATTTCTGTGATCTTGTGTGGGGATACTGGAACCAAGCAGTCGCTGTGTCCAAAATTCTCAGGCAGGAAGTACATCATGTCGGGAACACCGGAAACAGTGGCATGCTTTGACTTCCTGATCCAGTGACTGTTCCAATATTCCTTCACCTTATCCAGATCAGTCTGGAGCAGATCAGCAAAACAAAACCAAATAGCCTCTTTATGCAAGTGACTGGTCTGATCGAGAATATCCAATTCATGAAGGTCTTGAAACAGGTTGATCCACCAACTTGAACGTTGTTTCCTGTAATGTGACCATTGACATTCAATATGTTGATTCCTAGTGCTTGATACATACTTGTGAGACTTCGGTCCTGCAAATTCATCCAATCCTTTAGCCCTCAAATAGCATTGTATTCCAGCAACCAGATTGTTTTCAGTGCCAGGGTCAGTATAGACGCGCATTGGGCATCTGTGTGCTGCTTTGACATGCTTGATGAAATAGCTTGCTACACACTTCGGATTTTTGTTTGATCGTTGGACCTTGAGCCAAATAATTCTTTGGCTAAAGCCGTTGACACAGCCATGAATGGAAAAGCCGAACGGCTTTAGTTTGTCGTACCCGTCGATGTGCCAGCAGAAGTTGGATCCAGGTCACACATACATCCTGCGCTGAAGGCAACGGCTCCTTCTGTGTTCCACTCCCCTAGGATTGACCTCCCTTAATAATGACTCTACTAATCGCCGAGGAACATTAATCCAGTGTCTGAGACGCAAGACATGCCACATAGTCCTGTAGCCATTAAGGCTATCAGGACCAGTACATATTTCTTGTAAAATGAGATCCCTGACACGTTCCTTGAGCTCCTCGCCTACTTTTTATGTTGCTTCTCCAACATCAGAGTAATATGCCTATACGTAAGACCTCTGTAAAAGTAATACGTAATAACATCTCTTTCTGACCCATTAGGTAAATCGCCATGTTGAGTTGTTTCAGTCGATTCGTCTTCAATGAAGCTGCTCGAGTTTCCACTGGATGCCATATGTATTAAACTCTGTCTTCGAAAAAGGGCTTATAAGCTTACTACTAGGTCTCAGGCCTTCTCGTTGAAATGCGTGTGCATAGTTTATTTCCCTTTCATTTGCGGCGTGCGGTTTACTTTTGTTTGCAGTGATGATTTTGCTTTCATTTGCAGTGTGCGTTCAGCTTTTTTGTTGTGAGATATTTTGTTTACTTAATTTGGGGTTTGATTTTGCTTTCATTTGTAGTGTGCCATCCACTTTTCTTTGCAGTGTGCGTTTTGCTTTTATTTGCAGTGTGCGTTTAACTTTTTATGGGAGTGCATTCGATCTTTCATTGGCAGTGCTGGTTTGACTTCATTCGTAGTATCTTTGATTTAGTTTGGAGTGTTATTTTTTGTTATTTTGTGTTTTTTCTGTTTCGTAAAGTAGTCCCTAATGGGCCACTGTATCTTACACTGTAGGTTCTAATCCATAGCACTGTTTACAGTCTGTGCCTGAACTTCCAAAAAAAATCAGGTTGTTTTGAGAAGCTTTTTTGGTGCATATTTAACTGTAGCTTCAAAAAGAGAAAGCAAGGAAAGGGTTTCTAGGACAATTCCACATTTAGAGTTTACCTAAATAATGAAATAATTAAGCAAGTATGATTTCTCATCTAATAAATTATTTCTAAAGTAATACGTTTGTATTCAAGTTTCCTTTGCTCTTTGGTTACTGCTAGCCAGTAATGTTCAAAGTTAGTCCAAAAGTCTGTAGAATAGGTACATTGAAAGAAGAAATGTTCAACAGTTTCTAAGATACTTGGCAAAATGTGCAAAGATGAGTATGGATTATTCCAATTTTCTCTAATTGGGAATTCAAAAGCTTAAACTGAAAATGTTGTACAAATTTCTATAATGAAAGATTCTATGTTGCTTATGGAGAACATCAAGATCACCCCAGCTTTCACTTAACTGTGATAGTAAATTGAGTGGCCTTATATATCCTTATATCAGATCACATTGCCCCAGAGTGACCCAATGACCAACAGATCAAAACAAATAGTTATTCATCTTAGTAGCTTTGACTCTCCTTCATGATCCATGAGATCAGTGACCTGATTGTCTTGGTTCCATTCTATTGGGAGGTACTTGTGTTGTAGAAATGACTTAAAATTGGCATGTGGACTTCATTTTACCCAAGAAACATTGCTTGATAGTTTTTTTCACTGGGTTGCTCTTCATTTTCAAGAAGTAACATAAGTGAAAAAAGGCACTATGCTAGGAAAAACTGAGTGTTTTTTTGCATACTCAATATCTCAAAAATGAAGCAAAGTTTAGTGCAAAAACTATGGGACATTGCATTGTTCACCAATGACGAGTGGCTGATGTCTACACATATTTTCTGATATGTGACTACACATGGGAAAATGTACACTAACGATTTTCAATTTAATGGTTGAAAGCGTTAGCAATCTGTTAGATAGCTGTTAGAACGCTTCCTTGAAAATGCTTATTACATTGGACAAAATTGTTAGGAGTTAGTTTTCAACCGTTAGAACGTATGGTGTATCTGTTAGGTAATAATTAGCATTCGTTAGGTCAAGTCTGGAATCCGTTAGAACGAGTAGCTAAAGCGTTAGAATGATTCCATTAACGTTGAATGCCAATTAAAATCCATTAGAATGACTCGCTAAACCATTGGAATAATCCCATTACCGTTTAACGGCAATTATAATTTGCTTAGAAGGTCATCAGCAAGAGCCTTTCCTTGGTTTTCATCATTGTTAATAGTTAACGCCGTGGAAAGTTAACCACTCGCTCAAACTCTTTGTTTCAATAGAAACTGGCATCAGGGTGGCAAGCAAAGTTGAGTAATTTGGTGTTTTCTATCCAACATTTACGCCGTAAAATCCAAGAACTTAAATGCAACAAAATCAACAGTTCATAAGCCGAATAAAGAAGCAAATCACATAGACAGCTTACCTCTGGTTAGCTGTTTGCTGTTGATTAATTTTCTGATAGATCGATTGAAAGCATGAGCTTATAATTACGGGCACAAACGAAAAGCTTCCTTTGAAATAGGCCTTGGAAGCTTGTGTTTATAGTATTTGTTTATTCGCCGAATGAGGCATGCTGAATCAAAATACTTATACTGCACAAAGCTGAATTGAACGGGATTGCCAAGCAGAAATAATCATGTGCTTTCAGTTATGTAAACAAAAGCCCCCAAGTCCCAGTTCATTTGTTCAGTGGAGGTGCATTTCCATGACAACAAAATCATTGAGATCAATCTACATCTGAAGAAGAAAGCAGTTTTACGAAACATGATGGCTGAACAACATGGAGAGAGAGAAAATGGTGATGAATTTGCTAATAAGCTCAAGAAATTTCTTCAAGATGGCTGCGGATGTACTCTTGGTCCAAAGTATGGTTCATGTTCTCGGCAATTTTCAGTAGAGAGCACCATGTTCAGGCTTTCACTTGAAGCAAATCCATTGGTGAAAAAAGGAGAAGTCCTTGTTGCACATTTTATTTTCAATCTAAACCAATCTGCAAGGAAATGTTTTTGCATTTCTATGGCGTGAGCTATTCCTGATTTAGACAGCTGAAAGAACACTACGAGAAGCACGGTATTGCTCTAGATCAACATGGTAGTACTTAAAACGACTGCCAGAAAACACGCTTCCCCAGTCAACAATAGAAGATGTTTATTCGTTTATTACAAACTATGTGGAAGAAAATGCAATTTCACTTCCAGGAAAGGATACCTGGATTTAAAAGCGATGATGTGAAAATCCTTCCGTCGAGTGAAACGAAGATTGGTGTTTTGCGTGTGTATGAGACAGCCTGCAAAGCTGTGGATAAACATCCTGTAAGCTACTCAAAATTTTTACAAATATGGGGACAGTTTTACCCTTACGTGGTAATTTCAAAGCCAATGACAGATCTCTGTATGACTTGTCAGCAGAACACAAACAAACTACAGCGTGCCGCCAATCTTTTGGAACGTGAAAAGGTCGAGTACATCAGGATCACATAAACAGTGCGCAATCTGAAAGAGACTTTCACCAATCCCAAAATCGACAAGTCGGTCGCCGCTGAGTCAAGTTTTGACCGAATCACGTGTCGGGCGATAGTCTGCTGTTAGTTGGTTGATAGGCTGTCGACACTCAGCCGATACTCGGCCGATACCTGGCCGATACTTGGCCGATACTGTATCTACGCTCTACTTTACTACGCTCTACTGTATCTACTGTATCTACGCGTTTAACAGGGTAGAGGAAGGCAAAGCATTATTGACACCAGATGATTAGCAGAATTGATTCCTTGTTTGTTATTGTAAATCAACGGGCATAAACTTGTTGGTGCCGTTATTGTTTTGCTAGGGTCAGTGTACACTGGAGTAGGACCAGGGTTTTTCTCTATATCTGAACTCAGTTGAAATTTACAATCAACTAAGTTGAAAATGTAAATTGGCCACCGTAACAAGTTATAAAGCTATGGTGGTCAAGATATGGTGGCCAATTTACATTTTCAACTTAGTTGATATAACCAAATTACCTTGTTACCCCCACTGACGCAGCACCTCAGTTTCTTTAGAAACTTTCACCCTGAAATTTACAATAGTTTGATACGTGTGTCTGACGCTTATAAAGACACATCGGTTTATTACAAACACTTTAGTTTAATTATCCTTTGATATATCCTCACAGAACAACTCAACAAATACTACTTCTCATGTTGCGCAACTTAATTTAATCTTACCCTCTTCGCTTACAAACATTCTTTGTAACTCTTCTAACCTTCACATAATGACGTAGCCAAGAGGACTTCAGTATGTTTAGATGAATACGCTCGTAAACAAATTCCTTTAGTTTCCTTCCCCTCTCCTGAGACATTTCAGAGTAGCTTCTGGTATTCTACTGGTTTCTCGATCACGTCTAAATACATGGTTGTGATTACATGTGCAGGTACGCGGTTTCGCTTGATATTCCTCGATAGAAGGTTCACTCGTAAAGGATCGCTCGTAAATTGATCTCTCATAAAGTCCGCGGATCAACTGGTTCCCAAAACGCTCCGATAGTTTTAGTGTGGGTCTACCGTGAACGGTGTGTGACTTTGTATGTATATTGAGCGTAATAGCAATCAAATTTCTTTCACTTACATCAAGCGAGGAATTGTCCACGAAGGCGGCCATTGCTTAAACTATGCATTTTAGTTGTGCGTCGCCTCATTTTCGTGAATGTATCGATTACATGCATTACGTCAGCATATATAATCATGACACGACTATAGATAGATAGACAGATAGATAGATAGAAAACCGAAAACTAAACTTGGGCTACCTGTACCGAGTAAATAGTTTTAAATACTGATTTCATTAGATGTTGATTTCTCTTAGAAAGCAGCAACATGTCAATTTCACACAATGGATAAACTCAAAAATGCTGATTTCATGTCTAACCAGTAGGTAAAAATGCTGATTTTCACGCTAAGACATGACAGCAGTGATGTTGATTTCTCTTAGAAAGCAGCAAAATGTCGATTTTATGCAACACATCAATAAGCTCAAAAAATGTTGATTTCATGTCTAAATAGGTTAAAACTGCTGATTTCACATTGTGTGGCAGTAAGGTGTTGATTTCTCATAAAAGCAGCAAAATGTCAATTCCACTCAATGCGTAAGCTAAAAAATGTTGATTTCAGGTGGAAATAGGTTAAAATGTTGATTCCTTTTAACACGCAATGGTAAGGATGTTGATTTCTCTGAGAAAGCAGCAAAATGTCAATTTCACACAACACATACGCTCAAAAATGTTTATTTCAGGTCTAAATTGGTTAAATAATGATGTTCATAATAATGCCAGATGGAAAGGATGCTTATTTCACTAAGATACATGTAACAGTGAAAAGTGGTGGTTGATACAAGACAATTATTTAATAAGTGTAAAACCAGTTCTTGCTTTCTAAACTTTGATGCTAGCAATGCTTGGCAGAAAGGCCACAACTCACGAGAGGGTTTTTATTTGAGCAAGAACTGCTCTTTAACTTTTGCTACCTAGATCAATCTGACTTCAAATGCTGAAAACATGATTAGGGAATATCAGCTGCCTTTGAAGTTTCAGAACACATTTTGATTCTTTAAAATGTGTTGACAACTTATGGTTTATGAAGACTTTATGACGCTTCTCAACCACCAGGCAGGCATAAAAGGTACTTTTAAACAAGGCTTAAGATATTATTTGACAGAGCTCTAATGCAGCACATCTCTTTGCTGTTTGATGGTATTTCCTTTTGACACTTGATCGATTCACATGTTGTTTTACGTCACAATAAACCAATATAAACAATCTGTTCCCAGATTTCTGCTCTGTTTACTATTTTCCTTTGACATAAAGACAGCTTGGTTTCTGTGGAATACACTGCCTGTTTGCTGTTACACATTTTAGACCAACCAATGTGACATTTTACCAAACCTTCAGCTTGAACTGTTATTATGACTGTTTTGCAGAATGCGAAATAGGAGTTACATAAGCGAGTGCAAATACACTCACTTGGTTGATCGGTCAGTCACTCCTTGGGTCATTAACTTTTGTTTGTATTTCCGCTGACCAATGCACAACTTAACTTTACGAAGAGAAAAATGTGTGGTTCAGCAAATGTGAAACATAGTGAAGCAATGAGTGATGAGATAATTACTGCTATGTCAATAGCATGTGGTGCGAGCATTTTCTTATTTGAATTGTTTTTAAAAAACCTAGAAAATTTGTTGTCCTAGTTACGAAATGAATGCGGGCTCCTTGGCAAGCATGGGTTTTAATAACATGATGCATGCAATTATTATAAGTTGTTATAAATTATTATAAATGGTAGCACTTATTAGCTTTTTGGGGGAAAAAGAAAGAAAAAACACGTCAGAGGGAAAAAAGGAAAGAAAAAAAATTTGTGCGTTTGCCCTTCCGAGTCTTGAACTCTCGCCCTTCATGCTTTCCCAGCTTTCCAATACAGTATACCAACGCGTTGAGCTAACATAACACATAGGGCCACAAAGCGTGTATGTGTCTATAGTGTTATGCATTATTGTATTGCAGAGTCGGGGCAGTGATTAAAGCGTGATTTTAAGAGGTTTAAATAAGGGACAGAAGAAAGAAATTTATTTTTGCAACAAAGCCAAATTTTTTCATGCAAAATAGTCGTAGCCTCAAAGAGGCCTTTGATTGAAACTGAATATTTAATGTCAATGTTCTTATTATTTGAATGTTTACAGGGTGGAGATGTATGGATCAGGTGCAGTGTTGATATGATATCTGATTTATTGGAATGTTTTACACTCGGTAAGCATAGACACTCAGTGGTGTGTCAACACATACATAATCCTTTGCTCACTTTGTCACTCACTACATGTACTTTTATAGTCTTGTGCAAATGTAATCCAAGTAAAATGCATGATTTTCATACTTACGACCTTTCTTGGCAGTTTAATAGAGAGTAAGAAGGTACTTACTATATTGTGATGACAGCAAGCCCAGTTTGTTTCACAAACAAAGCAAAAACCACCTTCATGCTCAATCTTCACAAGGAGATTTGTTTATTCCACTATAAATCCCTGTGGACTTTTGGGAAGAGTGAATTATTGCTTGAAATGTGCTGTGAATTATCAAGCACAGTGAATTAATGCAGATTGTAACAATATTGTTTCAAGTAAAAAATTTCCTCAAAGTTCAGCCCCAATAAGGGTTAGAATTCAGAATTAGAATTAGAATTCAGTGGGCTAAATAATTGATTTTTAGAAGCATGCAATTTTATGAAATGTTAGCTTCATTTAGCTCTTCTCGTTGTCAGGGTTAAAGACTGAATTTTGCTTTTAAAGGTAACGGTTATGAAAAAATGGTGGACAAAAGTTGAAGTTCACAAAAAAAGATAGGTTCCTTCTCCTCCTCTTCCACTTCAGTTGGGCCACAGAATATCTCTTTCCAATCTTCAAAGAAGCTGCTACATGCACTTGTTACGAAAGCTATGTGTCTTGGTCACTCCCAGTAAACCTTAACTTTGCTTTTCTGTCATGTTATGCTGGCTTTTGGGTATGGATGTGTGTTTGTTTGAAAAGTATTTTCAACATGTTTCCTAAACCTTCACCAACAACTATTTACTCAACAACTTAACACCTGGAAATTATTTTTCCTTGCTGCTATTTACATTTTCCTGCCTAGTGGGATTTCCCTGATTTATAAAGTTGTATAATTTTTTTAAGTTGTATTACTTGTGGACACCAGGATTTGTTTCCTTGTTTGTTTTCTTGTTTTGTAGGGAATAAATAGTTTGGTTTAGTAATTTATGTTTTTATTTTGTGTTCTTGTTTGTTAGGTACTGATGTGCTTCTTTTCAATGGACATTTTGGTAATTTATATATGACCTTCTATAATTTAACCTGTATTTTCACTTATGTAAAATTTGCAGTAGATGCAGCGAATAGATAATTTGAACTTTCAATACTTCATGTAGGACTAAATGACATTCCTATCACTAAAAATGCCTTTTCTCGTTATGGCAACCAAAATTTCCCTTTATGGGTTTCAGTAAACTAGGGGAAATAAAGGGAAATAAAGATAGCCTCTTCCTTGGATAAAAGAAACTAGGCTTTCAAGACAAGATCTTTAGCAAAGAAACAATTCTTTTTATTTCTTGCAAAGTTTTAGGGGATTTCAAGGCTTGTCTTAAAAGCTGAGTTTCTCCAAAAAATCTGACCGATTGACACGAATCTTCACACTGTTGTTGTTACACAATAATTATCTCGCTTGCGTCTTCAAGTTTTTCAGTCATTGGAGATGTTTACCTTACTTTATTTGCCTTGAAATCCCCTAAAACTTTTTCTAGAAATAAAAATAAATGTTTCTTTGCTAAAGATCTTGTCTTGAAAGCCTAGTTCCTAAAAAAGTCTGACCGACTGACACAAGTCTTCACACTGTTGTTGTCACACAATAACTCACTTGTGTGAAGATAAGAGTGTTATTTGGTGGATAATTATTGTCCAGAACTTCTTGTGTGATATCCTTTACGTAAAGAAATCACACTAAAACCATGCTATACATCCAAAATCTCTATCAGATACTCTAAATCTGTGCTATTTCGAATGCATGTTTATGTGGTATGAACATGTATACGATGTGGTACGAATGTGTATCTAGGTGGTACGAAAATGGGTGGTACGAAAAGTCGTTGGTATGAAAATCCTGGTTACCAATGGCAGAAGTAATAAACATGGCACAAGTGACCTCTTCATTCCAAAAAGTCTGCATGCAAGCCTAAGTGGCCCATCAGGCCGGAGCTTAACCCAGTTTCCCTAGCATTAAGCGACTAGGAATATTGCTACTCCCCCCTGGATGGGATGCCAGTCCATTGCAGGGTTACCCCCAGCATTAAATTTGCCGGTACTCATTTAGATACCTGGGTGGAGAGAGGTGCTGTGAGAGTAAAGTGTCTTGCCCAAGAACACAACACAATGTTCCCCGGCCAGGACTTGAACCTAGACTGCTCGATCTGGGGATGAGCGCACTAACCATGAGGCCACCGCACCTCCCACAATTAATAGAAAGGAAAAACAAAGACAAGTCTGCATGGACTCCCAATGTGGTTTTTGTGGTCGCTGTGTCTAAAGGGCATGGTCTCAAATATACTAAATGCCTAGCAGTCAGAAATGTTGGTTTTGCTGTGAGGTTTTTGGTTTTGCCATGAGGTTTTTGGTCTTGCCGTGAGGTTTTTGGTTTGCCATGGGCCACCGTACCTGACTGAGTTCCTGTGAATCATATAAATTACAAGATATTTTATTTGATCTGAAATAAACACAGCAAATGATACACTTAAACAATATCAACTAACCGAAAATAAAAGGCCTTAAGGTGGCCGAGCACAGTTTTCAAGAGCCTATATCTAATTCACCATAACTTTTAAGGTATTTATCCTTTGGCGCCCGTTTTTTGCAAGAGTCAAGATTAACTACAGAAGAGTTTATTCTCGCATTTTGGCAAAG
>OMLO01004040.1_pt1 | contig 12195 bp, 10 predicted proteins | sample 1674811 | NCBI WGS metagenome assembly OMLO01 (sample SAMN06265003, study PRJEB25207) | coral metagenome | isolation source: Coral host | place: Mexico:La Bocana,Puerto Morelos, Mexico | collected 2008-11-13
TCGAAACGTCAGCTTTATAACTCGTTACGGTGGCCAATTTACATTTTCAACTTAGTTGATATAACCAAATTACATTTTCAAAAAAGTTGATGCGAAATTTAATTTGAAACAGTTTTCAGTCATAACTGGCAAAATAAATTTTTAGTTGTAGTTTCCTGCATATATTCCTGTTACGCAGACAGACAGCTGTCAGACAGACAGACAGACAGCTGTCAGACAGACAGACAGACAGACAGCTGTCCGTTAATAGAAACTTCCTTGATATAGTCAAGTAAATATCACTTCTTATATACGAAAAATTATTTTGCGGCCTCAACTCCGACCATTCCTTTCAAGTCAATTCATCGCGGCACGCTTTGGTGGTTGAGTACTGAGTATGTACGAGTTTTTACCAGTGTTTAAAGTTCTATACAGAAAACAATATTTCCTCAATACAGCAAACTAAGTCGTAGGAGACATATTGTTTAAAAGGTATAGTTTCGATGAAGACCCTAAGTTTCTGAAACTATCGCTATTCAAAAACAGTGTGGTTATCATACCAAGATATTACAGTCTGGGCATGTGTTAAAAACACAATTTAAAACATAACTTTCACCCGGTTCTAGATTAGGCGTTCTCGAAGTTACTCTGACGCTTTTTAGCTTTTGTCATTCGACACATCAAACACACATTATGTTTCATCTCCAGTTCATACAAAACATGTTTTCCTTTTTGTGGAAACCAAGTCTGAGCTGTTTAAGATGTTAACTGCACCCGCACATGAGGCTCAATTCTAGACAAGACAAGTGCCTCGTCTTGCCTCTTACTATAACTGTGGCCCTGTAGCTACGCCCTCATAACCAAGTACGTGCTTCGGCTGATAAAAGGATTTTTTTTTTATCTGAAAAGCTCGTAAAAGTAAACACATCCTCAGCCAGCTGATAATGAATGTGACTTGGTCCATGGATAATGGTTGGCGATGCTTCCCATAACAATTAAACCGAGTCAGACTGGCTACTCATGAGATTTCTATCTGTTCGCTGGCATTCACTCATAACATCTGAATTGCAAAACAAGGCCGGCAAAATTGAATAACATTCTACTTCAGGCATTCGTGTCCGACAAATTAAAACGTCAGCTGTCTCCAAGCGAAAGTCCAAAGCGGCTTGAAGCAATGAGCGACGCCGGCTATATTTAAAGTCTAGGGTTGTACGATATATTCTTTTACATTTGAGATAATTAAAAAAAATACATTTTACGCTTCATAAACAATCCCAGCTTTTTTTAGAGTCACTTCTTTGTTGAGTGGTGTCCGTTCTGTCTATTTCACTCATAATGCCACCATACCGTGGTCGAAGATCAGTCATAGAAATGCTAGTAGAACATAAATGGCTTGAAGAGTCGCACAATCTCCCATCCCTCTAGGCAACATGAACAAGTAATAAGTATTGTTGACTGGAAAAAAAAACATCTTTACACTATTTTTTCTTTTTTTTTTTAGATTTTTTTTTTTTTTTTTAATTTTTTTTTTTTAATTAAAAAAAAAAAAAAAAAAAAAAAAAAAAAAAAAGAAAAAAAAAAAAAATCGGTTACAGTACGGCTACAAGACAAATTGACTATATGTCAATCTTTACACTATTTGACTTATTAAATTTTTACTAATTTTGTAGTCCTTTTTAGACTTATTTTCACTATAGTTTGTCAGTTTTGCATGACCTCTTTGATAACAGTGTTTAATACATTGATGGGTCACCCTGTTAAATTATTCGTAATCATTACAGTTATTGTTGTCAGTACCAAGCTCAAAATGTCTTCTCGTTACCTGTCTGATTTAGGCAGTGTATTGATATTGTTTATACCTGATTCTCTCTTCAGGAACTACCTACTCTAATGGAAAATTCCAACGCTTCAAAAGCAGAAGCATTTCATGCGTATAACGCTACAACCGACCGTTGGTACTGGACTCTGAGAGTATTCCTGGCATTTTTTACGATTCTTGGAAACACGCCGTTGATTTTCCTTCTCGTCACGAGGCGCAAGCTTCGACGCAATCTGTCAAACCGGTTTGTTCTGTCCTTGAACATAGCAGACCTATGTGTAGGCCTGTTCGTGACTCCCCCTGAACTACTCTGCACATACTGGGTAGAGTGTTCCAGACGAACTCAACTGGCCATGTACGAGTTTTTCGTCTATACATCGCTACTGTGCTTGTGCGTCGTCACCTGGGACCGCTACAAGTCAGTCACTCGTCCGCTGACCTACCCTGTTGTGATTGCCGTCAAGCAGTACCTTATTCCTATCGCCATATGCTGGGCTATTCCTTTTGTTGTAACTCTCTTCCACTTCACGTATCTGGTTGAAAACCCTGAAGATCAAGCGACAGGAATGAAGGTGTTTGCTATTATCGAAACTGTTTTATTTATAGGGTTTCCTTGTCTTACTTTACCTCTGGCGTACCTACATATCGTCTGCATTATACAGAGGCACAAAGAACGCGAAAAAAGGCTCAAAGACCAGGTGGATTTTAACTACTCGGCCACTGCCATGAGTGACGATGATGCGTTAAGAGAAACAGAATTTACTGCTCCAAATCTCACAGTGGCACCTGCGAGAGACCGGGCCCATAGTGAAATGTCAAGCGTTGGATTAGATTCCGATATCGAACGCTCCACTGACGCAGGCAGAAATATGCCGATAAAGACAAAACCGAAGCATCCGAACCATGACCGCTCTATCACAGTTCTTGGCATAGTGATAATAGCGTTCGTTGGCTGTTGGGCGTTCGCGGCTTATCTTCATTTTAAACAATCATTCAGTGTCACAGACGTGGTTGAGATCGCTCACTCCGCCATAGACACGCCCATTAATCTGTCGTGGCTGCTTCTCTTGGCTCACTCGGCTATTAATCCCTTTATTTACGGGTTAGTCAAGAGAGACATCAAGAAGGAGCTAAAAGGATGTTTCGTGTGTCGGAAATAGAGACACTGAAGGAATTCATGTCTTTGAGCAGAGTGATAAACATCGTATGCATAAAATCAATGGATAAAATAGATAGCTGAAGATAATGCTATAGAAAATCAATGTATAAAGAGAACTTAGTATCAGATTATCTCATAATAAAAAATTACCGGATCTATTCCGTTTCTGCGTGAAAATTGATTAGAAAGGCTTCGCTATGAAACATGCGAAAACCGAATCCTAAAACAAAATGCTTTATTGTTGTCAAATTTCAATACAATTAAGTTATTTCTTCGCGCGTTTATAAATGCTTTTTCTACTGGCAAAATTTAACGTTTAATCCAAAAGAATCCCATGCAAGATTGCTCTCTGTAAGCATTTTTGAAACAAGGTAAAGGTGCGAGTGGACTGACGTCATACGACAACACTGCGACGGTCTACAGGAGTCCTCGGCCATCTAGTAATTCTAAACTATCATCTGTACATTTGACGGTTCTCCTCCTTATCAGAGCAGTCAAAAGAAGTTCTTATTTGCTGTGGCTTTGCACTTGATTATTTAATTGCAAAATTGGATTAAAAATTTCGCACTTCTTTGTCAAAGAAGTTAAAACAAAACCAATATTTTAGAGCCAGTCTCGTATATTTGTTCGTAGTTTCAGATTGGTTCACTGGATTGTCTTTACACTCAATACCTGAATGTCCTAAGGATTTGCAAAACTATGTTCAGGTGAACCTCGGTTATTTGAAATTTCCCATTTTTTCGAACTGAAAACCAGTTCCTTTGGATTCGCCCGTCAGCGCTTACTAGTCGGTCACTTATTTTGAACTCCGGCTATGTCGAGCTACATGTATTCTACGTTTTACCTGAGAGTTCGAGACAGTGGGGTTTAACTGGTAACCATGAAATAAAGTAGAGCATACAAATGAATACATCAAAGTCATATATTTAAAATAGACCCATGATGGAAAGAAACTGTAAAGACAGTAAAGTCAGTGTTGTCTTCGCTAAAACGTTGGACTTCGACGACTGCTTTGCACCAGTTCGGTACAAATCACAAATATGAACTGCGATAACGCCAGCCCAGTATCTTGTAAGAATGTCTCACTAGTCCCCAGTAACCTCGTTCCCAGGGCTTTTCCCCTCCCACCTCCAAGGGAAAAGCCCTGGGAACGAGGTTGTAGTCCCCAGCAGAGAAAAAGGCGTTACGCTGAACGATCTGTGGTACAAATGTAATCGGAAGAGCTTTATTAAGTTGTGCACACGTCCCACGACACAGGTCTATTTCTACCTTTCGAGGTGGATGGGCTAGAAGAGGTACAGAACGCATTTTAAATCACAAATTCTATGCATCTAAGATCAATTTACTTCTGTTTGATAACACTTCTTCATCAAGAACGAAGATAACGTGAATGTAAGCCCCATTTGTCTGATACAGCTCGGGTTTAATTTTGACCCATGTCAACTTTTGTCCGCTCTCGTATCACCATCTCCATGGTCCAAGCACAGATGAAAATTGGCGCGTGTAGCAATTTTATCGGAGCATTAACAAAATGTACCTGCAGTGTAAATGGGTGGAGGTGCGGGGCTGATTACATTGTGACAGTCGTACTTTCATTTCGTTTCCTTAGATTGCATCCATTCGGACAAAACTGAGCTGCAAGAATTACAAACTTATCACACAAGGATCTAGCAGCTCACATCATCACCAAATTTATTAACCTTTTCCATTGAATAACAAGATACAAATTATTGTACAATAAAATATACTATGACAACATGAGTTTACAATCATTTTGTATTTTTTTTCCAGCCATTTCTTTTGCGCTAGAATCAACATTACCACACAACCAATCCGTTCCTTTACGAGGGTTTGGCTTCCTCCTGTTCGCAAGCAACTACTACTGAAGTAAACAGTACTATTCGATTGAAAACGAAGGATCGTACCACTCCTCCCCGCGAACAAACGAAAGCCAACAAGACGTAAAGCAATGACGAGTTGCCCAAATAAGGAATGCCGCATGCATGCGACTTCTGGCACCAAGAGAATTTTGGCGCCAAAATTGTCTTGACCTACTTTTGTCTATAGAATACTCATATTTTACAGAATTCTCTTAAGCAATATTTAATCGGCTGACTGACGCCTTTAAATCGCCACTTAGAATTACAAACCCACCCACTCAGTCCACATATACAGATCAGAGCGGAATAATTTCACGCCAGCACTGAAGTATTTTGTTAAATATTAAAAATATTCAAAACCTTAAGATGAAATATGAACGAGCATTCGAGCATCTTGAGTCGCAACTTTTCAGACAGAAACTTGTTCTGTTCTAAAATGGTAGGAACAGATTAATCAACGTTACTATTCCTAAACTATCAATAATTAGTCACTAACGAAGATTTGCGTCCTATGCAAACTACGCGGTCTTGCAAACTATATAAAGCAATTACAATAAAACAAAACTCGTTGCAAAATTTAAGCAAATTAAAACCCCAACATAAACCAAATTGTATAAATACGGCGAAAAACCACAGAACTAATTTCCAGGCGCCTTTAACTGAAATGCACCTCCACTAACACAACACACTTACGTAGCAACCACGAAAAACTCATAAAAAAACAAAGCCAAAACTTGGACAAACAAAGTTGGAAAATGTTAAAAAAATGTAACGAATACGACTTATTATACTTGACTTAATCACCAAAATTAAATGAAGGCAATTCAACCATTGTTGACATAGATCGCTGACCTAGCCAAAAATTTTACAATCTTATTTGACAAAGCTTGCCCGTTAGAACTATTCTATCTAAAATGACGGCACACATCCATTGCTTAATACGACACGAGAAATTGTCAACAAAGTCAAATCACAACAATTTTTTCACAATATAAATATAAAATCTATGGACACCACGCGTTAGTAAAGGGACTATCAATGATTCTTGAAAGAATAAACGAATGCCTTCGGTCAGATGAAGAGTTATAAATATTTCGCCAGTACTATCATCTCTGAGCACGCGCTTTTCCAGCCGCCACTTGGATCTTCCTACAACAATGCTAGGAGAATCAAAAATCGACTGGGAAAACGTCTAGCTTACATGAGGTCTTACATAAATTAACCACAAATTAGACGTCAGTAAAATTCTTCAACGACAATACGTCATTGTCCTTCAAACGACGTTCGTCGAAACAAATAATCCTTATACTTAATCTCCCACGGCCACGTCAAATTGAGCTAGATCTGAGTACAATTACTCTAAATTCTCATGGTCATTTCTACACGAACAAATGTTTCTTTCTTCTTTAGAGACCGAAACAAAACGGCGCTGGTCACTAACAATGATAATTGGAGGCGATCTGATCGTGGGCACCCATTCCCAAGAATTTCAAGGAGTCCACCTAACACTGCCAAAAGCAAATGAAGGAATCATTTGATTGATTGCTTAACATCAATCCAAATTATTATGAATTACGAGTCAAATATTTGCTTTTAGTCTGTTTTCTTTTCGTTCGTCCATGTGAGAGAGGCCCTCGGTACGATGTTGAGTTGTGACTGACTTCTAAAAAGAGAACTTACTTGAAAAACCAACAAAAAATCTGACGTCCAACACCTCATATTTATAGCTGCGCGTCTAGCTGATATGCACTACAGCCTTATACAGTCAGTGTCCTGCAAACCTTGGACAAACTTTTCATTGAAAACCTAAACCACTGACCGACACTTTAAAAGTGCTTTGATTTTATAACATGATTGGGAACGAACATGTCCAGTTAAACTGGGGCATAATCAAACACACAGTAAAAAAACACATTCCATTAAACGCATAGAATAACAAAAAGTTTAACCACTTTCACTTGATTTGATTCGTTGAATGATCTATAGTCTAACGAAGGAATAACACGAATGTAACACACACACACTCTTACAAGTAATTACATAAGCTTACAATCTGTACACAGAAGATTCCTAATTGAACAAATTATTCCTTCGCTTCACTCTTGTACGCGGATGTCGCCGCTACAACCTGACGTCATTTTTGACGTATCCATGACATCATCATTGTTAGCCAATGAGGACGCACAGGAGCCGCGGTAGCTGTTTAACCCACTGAAGGCATCGCGCTCCCCAGGGATGTCAGTTCCCTTTCCACTGAAGCCAAGTCCCACTGGGGCCCCGCGGGAGATCACGTTGGGATTAAAGGGCTTCATGATACACCGCGGATCCGGAAGTATCCCCGCCTTTTGCACATCCCTGAAGGCCAGTTCCTGCGCGAGTTTTCGATCCTGCCTTTCCTGCTGCTCACGCTCCTGTTTTTTGAGAAGTTGCCTCCGCTCCTGAAGAAGCCGCATATGTTCTTCACGCTTCCTTCTTTTTACGTCAGCTTCGGCCTCCATGCTACAATCCGAGGCCTCCTGGAAAAAGAGCAAAGGGAATGCCAAAATTTACAACCGAGCTATGATGTGTTGAATAATAATTGAAGTAGATTCCACTCGTACCTGTCCCCTCCTGACCTGCTCACTCCCCGGCTGATCTCCACTGACATGGGTCTGGGGCGACAGATCGCTGCCTCGAGTTTCTGGAGTTGTCGTGGAGCTATTTTGATCCATCTGCTCCTGAAGGACCCGGGCATACTGTTCATCTTTCTTGATCTGCTCCTCTTTTCTGATAAACAAGTGCAAAACAAAAATCAGTTGGACTAAGTACATTTGCAAAGTCAAGCGAGTGAAGTTTGCTTGGACAATGTACTAGATAATTAATCCTCCTAATCGTTTAACTCCGCCACTGCCGGTCCCAGGCCCGGATGAGAAAGGAAGAGGGTTGGCCATGAGGATGTAAAAAAGCATCCTGGTACAGAAACACCTACAAGAATACATCAAGGTATCTCAGCTCTCTGTGGGGAGGTTCTTCGTTGAGCAGACTGATAAGCTAGAGGCTACAAGGCCGACTTTCCCCATCTTTCAACCCGTTCTAATCTTCATCAGTTGTTGTATTTATTTAAGTATTTCTATCCTAAAAACCTACTGGCAGTCAAGGCTTCATTCTATATCCATACCAGTATTGATCTCGTAAATCAAAACAGAAGCAAGTTCCTTATGGGTAGATCGCTTTTAAACCAACTCCATTTAACTCATTGTCCAATTCATTGTTTCTTTTACTAGCAGGGTAGCGTTTTTACTTACCTTGACCATTCATCTAGGTCAATAAACGGTTCCCAAAGCTTGCGAACCTGGATGAGACATAAAACGTGGATTGTCGTTAGATACAACAGGTACTTTCAATGGCTGCCAGCTCAGTGGCCATCTGGCTAACAGAGGCTTTACAATACGTTTCCTTTGGGTTTACTGCTGTTCATCTGGTTTTTTATACATTCACTTTGTGAGACTTGGAAAAAAAAACAGCCATAAAACCATGATAAAGAGATTCTTAATAAAAATTGGAAAACATCTCTATATCTATTGCCCCATCCTGCATGTCTAAGCTTTTACTTGGTCTCTGTGTCACTGAAGCATGTAGGAAAACATGGCGAAGTTTTCAGCATACCTCACTCCCATGATGTGGACTCCATATAGGTGCTGTGTCGGTGATGGTAGGAGGAGGTGGCAAAGCATTGCTGTCATCGGGGAAGTTTCTCCAGATGTAATCAGCCTCACTACTATGTTGCCAACCTACAGGAGACTGTTGCCTTGGTGACAAACTAGAGTTTGATGATTGGCTGGCTGCAGGAGAGTGGCTTAGTGGGGACCCACTGCTGACACCACTGTCAGTATCCTTCCTGGGGATCCACAGCTCTAGCAGGTCGCAATCAGTGGCTGTGTCAGTACTCCGTGGAGACGATGAATCAGCATTCTGGCAAAATGCAACAGATGTATGCATGAGCAAAGGCCTTGTGAAGAAGTTGAAAATCTTTTACCAAATTACTACCATTTCTTACACTGGACTCCACAAAAGAAAGGGTTACTTAAAATAAATTATGTTATTTTGTTTTACTTTATTTTATTACACAAAATCTTCTGATGCATTCAAAAAACTAAATTTACCAATAATTATTTTATTACCTGTCAGATTTTCCCATAATATATTTCAAAATTTTTCAAAAGTTTTGGAGCATGTTTTAAACATAATTGTTTCTATTAATCCCTTGACATGAGCTGAATTTCATCCCATAATTACCAAGCCATCTCACTGTTGAGTGAATTTATTACAGGACTTTAAAAGCATTCATGACAACCTGATTGACAACCTGATTGACATGGCTGGGAAAGCATCAGTTTGTGAGAACTCTGTATGCTGAACCACAGCCATTTGCAACCTGCAAATACAGCTAACTCCATCAAGAATGTTAAGAGGTACATACAGGAATTACTTCAGTTTAATCTAAAACCAAAATCATACACAACAACCTATGTACACTTCAACTTCAGATTTTACACGACAAGGGAGACAAAAATAAAGCCCAGCATATACACAAACCTTTTCATCATGCAAGTCAGCAGGAATAAATGGACTTCTTCCACGAGGCAGTAAAATCCCTCTTCCAGCCATGTCAGGAGATTCAAAAAATGGTCGTGAATATGGGTAGAAATCACTGCGTCCAGGATATGGATACCCCACAACACCCTGGTGAATAGGGTCATAAGATACTGGTCTTCCAGGAAAAGGTGAGTTGTAGAAGTCTGGTGCTTGTTGGCTGCTAGGAAAAAGACATCAATGACTGTCAATGAAACAACAATAACAGTATTAAATAAACGTGACTTTGAATATCATTTACAAAATAGATCTTGCTTCCATTTTTGGATATGGCAACAGGAATCAAAAAAGGTATTCCCTAGCTTTTTTACCTCAATGATAGACAATTTTTGCTGTTGATAACAATGCTTTATAAAACAGACTGATGAAAGGTACATGTATATAGATCCAAAGTTGTCAATTATGGTATTCATGTAACTATGAATTCATAGAACTGCATGTAACACAAAGCATTTACAGTGTACATTGTGTAAATGTATGGCTAACAGTGTTGGGAATCCTTACATTGACATTTGTGTAACAAGGATACGACAGTAAAGTACTGGTAAATAAAATAATGTTATCAGCTAAAGGGTTACTCAAGGCCTAAAGGTGGCAGCCAATTCAGAAGTGCAGTAGACCTACCTGTAAGAGTACGGTGTAGGGTCTGAAGGATAGCCAAATGAATGGTGGCCATCATAGGCCTGATAACTGCAAGGTAGTTGATGCATTCGCTGTCGTGCTCTTCCACTGTACATTGGTGGATGTTCAATGCGTCCTGTATGGTGGTCAATATGGCCATTCGTCATGCCATTTAACCCTTCATCCTGAACAGTCAAAGGTGAGTTCCGAGGTGGTGTCATAACACCTGTGAACAGTCGAAAACAGTTGTAAATTTAAGCTTGTGTCAGAAGTGGAGTCTTGTTTCTGTGTACATGTACCAGTAAGGAAAGACACTCCCTTACAACAGAAGTAACAAATCAGGCTTTAATCTCTCTTGTGAGTCAATGACATCCAACAAAAAATGTACAGAGGGAAATGGTAACAAGCTGTTAATGTCTTTCATCAAAAGATCGGATGAGTGGATGAACTTTGTCAAAGCATGATAAAAGATTAAGTCTTTGCTTACTGGGCCATGTTTGAATAAAAATAAAAGAAAATTACTACATTAATGGCGTTACCATCTACCCTATTCCCTAGCAAACTGAAATCCCTAAATCTGTCCATTGGTATAACAAATCCTTGATTAAAATAGAGTATTCTTACCAGCAGCAATATCCTTTCCTCTTGATACAACATTGGAATACGAATTTCCAGGTGGGCCATAATACTGAAGAAACCCCCTACTATCACTTCCTGGAGAAGAAACATAGGGTGACTGCACATGATCATAAGGTGAGCGAGGTCCACAATAACTTTCATTTGAATACACAGTCATATGCTTCATCCTCTGTGTTAGAATTTGCTCCTGACTATCGCGACGGTTCATCTGAGCTGGGGCTCCATAGCAAGGAGTGGGTTGTGGCACATCACCTAAGACAAAACAGTTGTTTTTGTGAGAACAGAAAAAAAAAGAGAGGACACTTTTAACTACGAGATCAAAAAAATATTACACTAAATTCACAATTCCTACCAGAAGAAATATAGTGTGGGGAAGATCTTGCAGAGCCATTGATACCATTTGTGGGTGCTTGGGTAGCAGTAGGACTCGAGTCAGATCCATTTTCAAGAGGTGAGTACTGATCTGGGCCAGCACCTGGGCCTGATCCTCTAGGAATAGCTGTTGGTCGAGGCCTTGTAGTTCTTCTTTTACTAAACCTGAGAGGAAAATGGTATGCATTTGCTTAACACTGTAACTATAAATGTTGGGAGATGTTAAATTTCAATGAATTATGCAACATGATATTTAACAATCTGTAAGTTGTCTTGCTTGAGGATAAGTGGACACATTTATGAACTAATTAATGTGGCCTTTTTTGGGTTACTTTACGGGCTTTAAGTGACTTTGAAAGAACTCCAAGCTCTCCCAAAGTTATTATTATGATGGCATAGCAAGAATATGATGACACCTACTTCTCCAGCTCCTCCTCTGAATGTGCAAATGTGCAGTGCATTCCTCTGGGGCATCCACCTCTGTTGTGATCTCGACACATGCTGGTTTTAAATTTGTTGTTGTTGTGAGGCTAACAAAGAAGATGGGATCTTTTAGACCTTAAATATGTTCACTCTCTAGCTGCAACATAAAGTCTTATCTTGTAACCTAAGGAACATTACGAATAATGTATCCTTTTGTCACTACAGTGCATGTAACTGCCATTTGTTCCAACAGAGAGGCAACTGTGAAATATCAGTTATAGTCATACAACTTTAAACTAAAACTTGTTTGAAACTGGCAAAAACGTCTTTCTATGAGCTTACTCACAAGGCAAGCAGTAATTTTAATAATTTGATAAAACAAGAAGCTTCGTAACTTTCACAGACAGAAGTCAAAGACAAATTGCAGTTTCCATCAATTCGCAAAACATTTCCATGTTACAAGTTCCACATGTTCTACACTACAACTGTATAGTGTTGCTATTAATACAATGTACAGAATTCCAGTCAATTTATAGCTGGTTTAATGAGTATTTTGTAAGCACTGGCTAACCATCAATAAATATTTTAGGGTGTATATGTATGGGTAATCAAATGGTGACGAGTGAAATTAGGAAATAATTTCACGCGCGTTTTGTCAAAATTCTAATAAT
>OMLO01004041.1_pt1 | contig 12193 bp, 9 predicted proteins | sample 1674811 | NCBI WGS metagenome assembly OMLO01 (sample SAMN06265003, study PRJEB25207) | coral metagenome | isolation source: Coral host | place: Mexico:La Bocana,Puerto Morelos, Mexico | collected 2008-11-13
TTTCAAAATTTTCTGGGGGAGCATGCCCCCAGACCCCCCTAGTTGTAAGCGCCTACGGCCCTTAGAAACAAATCTATGCTAGTGCGTACATCATCAAAATCCCACGCTACGCCCCTGATAATGAAGTCTCCTAATCTTCGGGATCCAGAGTTAATCATTGAATGTTAGCTGGAAAGAGGGGAGGGGAGGGGGTAGGGGTGTACTTACCGAATTCATGCGTATCCAAGGACATAAATCATTTCAAATGATATTTTTTTTTTCGTTTATTTTGAATGTCTTTCTTTAAAGATGAAAAGGTCTTGCGTTTATCGCCGCATTTTACCAAATAAATGTATCAGTGATACGGTTTATTGAGGATGGTCAGTCAATCATGTGACGCAGATGTCTTCCATCAAATGGGATTAGAACCTGTGTTACACCGCTAAAAGAGCATCCTTAAAATATGGCCAAAAAATAAGTAACGTATTCCGATCCTCATCTAGCTAATGCCCCAGACCCCGAGGAAAGGGAACCAAAACAACGAGCTAAACCATCTTACAATTGTTACAATTAGGATTTCGTTAAACCTCGCTAACTTATACGAAAATCGTGATCTAATAGGACTATGAACAGTCACTACTTCAAAATGTACCCACTGGTTTGAAAAGAGGACAGATTTGTTACCAACGCTTCCCTGCATGCTTAGCTGCTAACAACCTGGGATCGAGGAGGAAGTAGTTTCCAAAAATGGCGCCAGGGCTAAAGTTGTTTTTGAACCGAAACTGCGTTTCTTGTCGCATTACATGGCTTTATTTGAATCAGGTGTGTATTACAAATTTCAGAATAATTCGTTTATAGATGTTATTTTTCTCACAACTGATTTACCCAAGCAGTTTCGGTAACATCATTGAAGCTTTCTCTCTCTCATGGGAACCACGAAACATGAGGAAACTTAAGATAACCCTTCGTTCGGCAAACAAACTCTGCCTTCCTTATTCAGAGTCCTTTTTCCATTTCCACGTGTTTTGTTCTTTGCTGATTTATATCATATTTGGTAAATTTGCATGTTACAGCTTTCATTTAAAGCTTCTTTTAAGCTTCTTTCAGCTTATTTGTTTTTGTATTTATGCATCTATCAATGCTAAGCCCGAGGGGGGTGGGGGGATCCCGGGCATATGTTGGGCGTTTGACCTCTATTGCCTTCCCCACCCTTGGGAATTTGACTTAGAATCTGGGACCCAGGGTGGGGGCATTTGCTTTTTGCTTCAAGTTTGAATTGCCATGGCAACTGTCACATCTCAAGTTATTTTAAAGATGTTTTAATATGAACTGATTTATTCATTTTACTCCAGAATAAAATTCCATTTACAATGGTTGATGTGGATGAGAGCAAGCCATCAGATTTTGAAAAAATCAGCCCTCTTGGATCTGTGCCATTGTTGCAAGATGGAGACCTTAACATTTATGGAAGGTATTACATGAAAACCAGTTTTCTAATTTACTGATCAAACAAGCTGTAAATTAACTATGTATGATCTACTAACCCAAAAGGCATTCTCAGTGGTTTCCAAAGGATTTCTTACACTTTAAACATGATTTTAATTTTCCTCACACACTTTCCCTAGAGTATTTTTTCCCAGCCAGGCAAACATTTCGGATAAGAAAAAAAATATTTAGAATAGATTACACTGGTCCAGCAGCAAAATTCACTAGCTGCAGGGTACTGCACATAATAATTATTAACCAAATTTTAGTCATGATATTTGCTTACTTTCCATGCAGTCTAGACAGATGGGACACGAATTCCCCCTGATATTTAAAATGGCATTAAGTGTGAACAAGTTGTGTTTTTTCTGCTAGATGAGTGCCAACTGCACTTACAATTATGGCAAACTTCTTTGGCTGGATTAAGGAAACCTTGTCAATGAAAATGAGTCCCTTTGACTTACCTAAAAGGCCTAAAAAACCGCTCCAATCAAATGGAAAACAAAAACAAGAAAAAATGAAAGGAAAGATAGGAGAGCAAGGAGAAAAGCTACATAAAGTTACTCTGAATTTTTCTGTTATATTTTATATTAGTATGTATAACACAAGTGAATAGTGCTTTTCGTGCATGCTGATTGGCTAGCTTGGGGGTGATTAGCCAAGTACTATTCTCCGAGTAGCCGAAGAAAAACAAAATACCTCCCCGTTTCAAGTAAAGTTAATCTTAGACAAGTAAAGTTACTGTTTGGTGCGCTAGTTATTCAGCTTGTGTGCTATATACTAAAACAATTATTCACCTCAGTGTTAGTAAGGGTGGTGGAAATTTACCTCCACTTTTGTGAGTAATTATTAATTATACAATAACTGACTTAATTTCAAGATGGCAGAGAGTTCTGGATAGCAAGGTTCTTTTGCAGTGTATATAATATTATTACAGATTCATTTGATAATACATCTTCTGAACCATAAACATGGCTATATTTGTTCAAAAACAGTAAAAAAAGTGCAGCATCCTTGTGGCTTTGAGTGCTGTTTTGATATAGTTGATTTATAATGCAATAGAGGATTATTTTCCTGCTTTTAAACTTAATTTTCTGAGTAGGTGATTTTGAATTCCTCAGTAATGGAAAGTCAATTTCTGTGTTTTTAGGTTTAAATTACACAGTTTTTGTTGTCGTTTCAATTTAATTACTTATTAGAGCATGTGTTGTAGTTAAAAATAAAATTCAGGTAAAAAATTTTAACGTACCAGTAATTTGATTCTCAATTTTCCTTCTCTTCTAACCCTAATAGGGGTTAAGAGAAAAAGGAATTTAATTTTTACCTGAATTTAATTTTTAACTACAACACATGCATTAAAAATGGTACTCATGGGAGTGAGAACTGGGTCAAACTTGTTTTAAGTAACATATATAATACCTGTGTACATCAAAACTAACCTGATATCTTACTGTTCATTTATTGCAGCCAAGCTATAATATTTTATTTGGCAGAGAAATACACCAACTATGCTGGGTTTGGAAGTAGCAGTGAACGACTGCTGATAGAATCTGTTCTGAATTGGGCAGCAACCACACTTCTGAGGTATTTATTATGCTTACCAAGTAAAAACTAGCAAACGATTGTCCAGACATGTACTGCTTCAGAGCCTTGGTGGAGGAGTACTCTCATGTGAAAACTGTGGAATTGCTTGTCTGCAAATTTTAATAAATGCCCAGCAGGAAAGAGAGCAATCTGGGTGTGGTTCAAACTGTATATGAACCCTAAAAGACACCTAAAAATACCACTTCAAAATGGGCAGACAGTTTTTCTTATTTTTATTTCTCTGAGTGCAACTCAAATAGATACCTTGATGCTAAAAATAAGGGTATTGCGTCCCTAACAACCTAAATGAATTCAAAACCCTTGGTTTATGCCCTATGCAAGACATGAGGGATTCCCCCTTCCAAGTTTGGAGCTCAAGTGTCTCCCATAAATGTTTATTTTTATTCAGGGGTGTGGCACTAAATCAGGGTTTGTGATTATTTAATTCAAATAATATAATAGTAGTTGGTTGAACATGCTTCCTCACCTACAACTGAGTTCTTAATACCTAGGGATGTTGGAAGTAATTACGTTTACCCAAGTTTAAGCCGACCAGAAGATGCCTTAAGCAAAGAAGACAATGCATCCTTAGTAGAGTTTGGCAAGGCTGAGGTGTTTTTTCACTTGGACACGCTAGAAAAGCACTATCTGTCCCAGCGCAATTTCCTGTGTTGCACTGTTCCCACCCTTGCAGACAGCTGGATTGCTATGGTCTTGTCTCTGCTAGAATTGGTTTGCTTGGATCTAGCGCCTTGGCCAAAGGTGAAGTCGTGGATGAATAATATGAAAGCCAGTAGTGATTACGTGAATGTCAGTTATAATCACGAGGAAATGGTGCAGAAGTGTCTGTATGGGTTGAATAACAGCACAGCTAATCTCAAGACTGTGGACACTGATCCTGTGACTTAAATTCTCTTAATTTAATTAGCCTTGTAGCTCCCACAGTTCCCAATGTGTGAATTTGGCATATATGTATGTTATAAGTACTGTATTTAGATCTATATGTAGTTGAGCTGAACTAGTTCTTATTTTTGCTACCATTTCCTTCATCTGGAAATTGTATTTAATATGTCCAGTATAATGTAAATAGAGAGAATTGAATCGTATTGATGACTAGTATCTGTGGATAGATATAACCGTGGGGACAGCTAATATATCAAGGTCAGGGATGCTGGCCGTAAAATATGAAGTAAACTTTTAAAGGAGACCAATCTGGGCGTGGTTTGAGCTCCCCTTACCCTATTTATGAGTAATTCTGCGATTTTCCCTACCCTATTTATGACCTGACCAAAAATTTGATACCCTATTTATGACCTGATTCTTAGATCAGTAGGGAAGGGCTTTTGTTGCTGACTTTATCTAGTCTGTGTAGCAGGCGATAAACGGGGTAGAGGAAGACAAAGCGCGGATGGGAGAAGGAGGGCTTGATGAAGAAGTAGCTTCTTCTAAAAAAAAGACTAGAGTGAAAAAATCGAAAATGGATACCCTTTTTATGACCAAAAAGGCGGCAAATTGGCTAAAATCGATATCCAATTTATGACCAAAACGGCTGAAAAACCATACCCTTTGGGGCCGCACATAGCTATAGTAGGCCATATAAGGAAGTACCCCCGGGGGGGGGGGGGTCAAGCCGGTTATTCACGACAAACAACAGCACGGCGGGGTGACCATCAAGTCCTGTTGATCATGAATGGCACAACCAAGGAATTCGCCAATCTTACCAGTGCCCCTGCCGACGAAATCAATGCTTTTAAGGTCCCTTAGCTTCCTTGAAGAGCAGTGGGCGGATTTTTTCCAATAAAATCTTTCTCTTGCTCGTCTTTCTCGCGTGTGCTGATTCTCATGACCTCGAAGACCTCGTATAGTCTGAGTGTAAAAGTTTTGTGCTGTTGTCATGATATTTGGTTCAGACGGGTTAGAATGTTTTTCTATACGTAACTCAGTGACTACACTTTTTTATAAGAATATTGTTTTTTTGCGGCCGAGGATGAATATTCTTAGTGTTTTCTGCCGATTTTTGGCTTAAAAACTCCTTGTCAATATGCCTACGAGTAAAACGCATGGCATTTCTGTTCTCGAATGTTTAGTTTAAGTGAGGCGTTAAAACATTACGGTGTTTTTTGAAGGTGTGGTCTTAACCATCACTAGGACCGCACAATTACCGGTACTCCATATTACTGTCACAGACGGATCCTTTTTTAGTTTGAATCTACCGCGAATTCAGACCCTCGCAGGAACCTCAGTGACCAATCACAAGCACTGACTTAATTTTAACTGAGGTGTACTGATCTGAAAAGTGGAATTATATAGATAATAATAATAATAAATATTTAAAGAGGATATTCCCGTCATATGATTCATAGTGTAATGAGAGGTTAGCCTGCGTGAAATCTCCGCCTGTGTCGTACACATCAGTATCCAGGCTAGCGGACTCTTCAACAACCGATTCGCCAAAAGAAAAAACATCGTCAGGGATATTGAAGGATGCCGGAATATTTTTTAGTTTCCGTTTTACGGGCGGATGACGGTGGACAGTGACGTTTCTAGAGCTTTTTTTGGTGACTTGCAGTGTTTCCGAGGAATTTGTGCTGGGACGTACGCAATCTTGAACACTGATTAAAAAAGTAAGATGTGCTCGTTTTGCGAAGTACAAAAACTAGAGGTTAAGTCTGCATACTAGGCAAGTGGCTTATTTATTCCGGTTTCAGTAGGATGAAGCGACTAAAGTATTTCTCCTTCCCTCTGGAGTCTCTGGATGGGATGCTAGTCCATCGCAGGGCTGCCCCCAGCATTAAATTCGCCGGTTCACGTGGATGGAGAGACGCACAGTGAGAGTATCTTACCCGAGAATCAAACACAACACAGTGTCCCCAGGGCTCGAATCAGGACCGCTCGCTGCGGAATCGAGCGCACTAACCATGCGGCCACCGCGCCTCCCAGTGGCAGGTGTCTAACTGAATTTGGTCGTAGAAAACTTCTGCTCAGACAGAGCACGATAGTAACAACAAAGCAGTTCTTACAATGTCCCACAAGCTGTTCACGCAGGCTTGTAAGTGAATTATTGGTCAGGTAGTCAAAATGGAAACATCTACATAGAGTGTGAAAGCCATTGAGGTTTATTATGCAGCTAATAGAACAGCATTACAAGGAGCCAGTTAATGGTCAGTTTGAGGAGGCTAAGCCAGTGACTCGGAATAGTCAAAAATATTATTTTGTAAGCGTTTCAATGTAAAAAAAAGTCACTCTTTCTTTATTATTTTCACAATGTGAGTCACTTAATTTCGTGTCAAGTTATATTCGCGTCACTTTACTACTTTAATTTTTCGCGAAGTTCTCATATGCCGTTGACATACCTGGGACCCTCACTACAAATGGGAGATACATGAGGTATGGTGAAACCGCTGCTTCATTGCATGGTAGGCTCCAGTGAGCAAAGAGAACACCGAAGCAAGAGCGAAGGAGGCCGGAACAGCGAAGTAAGCAAACGTTTTCACGAACATTGAAGGCAGCGATCGGTCGTGATTTGTCTGGACGATGTCTCTTTTTGCGTGTACAAGCTGCAACAGCCGTCATCCCTTCGAACAACTTTCAAAGGGAGATCAACTTTGCAAGGTATTTTTCAACTTAACTCTGCTTAACTAATGTTTTAATTAATATAACGATAAATTTCAAACCGTATGAGCAGATTGTTTGAAAAGGACAGCGGCTTGGCCAGGAAGCTTGCTGTGGCGTTGTTGATGCAGCGTTTGTGATGTACGTGCACCAAGGTCCATGGGAGATACGTCGACCGTAATTCGTTGATGACGGTAAAAAAACGAGAATTTTCGTGTGCAGCGCTCAGTTGAGCTTGATTGAAGCCTAAGGTTGATCAAAATTTGCTCCATCTTGTTAGCTGTCAGTTGGGTCTGAAAAATGTGGGAGTGATTGATAACAGTGAAAAAGATATGTTAACGTTCGAGAGCATGTGCAGTAAAAAGTAAAATGCAGCAATGCAGCTGAACAATAACTCTTTTACTGCAGAATCTGGTCTAGAAGTATTTTGAGTGGCTTGAACTTTCTTTCACAGAATTTCAAAAGAGATGTACCCTTAGAGAAAAAAAGTGCTGCAGTAAAAGAGTTATTGATGCACTGTAAATCACAATACAAAATACATCTACACAAAGGTAGCAAAAAAGGTGCGAATGCAACAGAAAGCACAAGGGGAACAAGTACTTGATTTGTATATTTCCTTGAGTTGAAGGACCAGATAGTCCACACAATATTGAAATTAATTTTATGTCACATGTTTGTACTCGACCTTAGGAACCTAAACAAGTGCTGCATATATAGTGTTGAGGATGTCACATTTTTTTTTAACAACAAATCTGTTTTTGATTCAAAGACTAGTGTAACACCAGGTCATGGTCTCTGCTAATGCATATAGCTTGGGGAATGTCAAATTTTTTGGATTATGAAAAAACTCAGGACTGATTTCAGAATGTTACTGTTGTCATTACCATTGAAGCAGGTGTGTGTGTACATGAGATAGAAAGTGGTGTTAATTGGACATGTTTTAGTTGTAGAGAGTAAAAAAGATCATTTGAAAAGTGTTAACTATCTGTAAGCGTGCCAGGAGATGCTCACCAAACTGAATGTTTTAAACAGTTATCTGTAGTTTGGTATTAAACACCACATATATATTTGTTTTCTTTTACAGGACTGCCGAAAGACATTTCCTTTAGTGACATGTACTTATTGTCGTTTAGAGTTTCATCTCTTAAGGTCAGTAAATATCAATCAGCCAGTCAAACAATCAATCAATCAGCCAGGTAATCAATCAATCAGTCAATCAACTAATGAATCATGCAGTCAGTCAGTAGTCAGTCAGCCATTCAATCATTGAATCAGATCAGTCAGTCAGTAAATAATTCAATCAATCAAATGAATTGTCATTAAGCAATCAGTCAATCAATCAATCAATCAATCCATCGGTTGGTGTGGCAGTGGGAAGGTAGGCACAGTAGGTTGGTTGGTTGGTTACTTTAGTTGGTTGGACACTCAAGCTCATGAAATTTTCAGGAAATAGTTTCCTGGCTAAGATTGTCATTGAGCCGGCCACCAGTTTTTGCGAGAGACCTGAAACAAAATTTTTGCCCTCAATCTTTCACCACACCTTGGATGCAGGGGTACTTAGCTTTGTGTTTAGAAGACAGCAGATGCAGTACACCACGTTCCAAGAGAATATGCTAAACAAGGGTTCAAAATGAGATTTTATTTTAGTTACGGTACTCGTTATAATTATACTGATACTCAAGGTACAGTAGTCGGGAAGTTATTCCAAACTTTTCATTTAGTCTATTTAGATGGTCAATATGGTTCAGAGATTGAAATATTATGATTATATGTGCAAAACCTAAAACCATTTGTTGTCCTTTACCGAGTGATCACAGACACTGACCAAAATTCAGCCGACAGTCAGCTGGCAAATTTCGCTGGCAACCGGTGCTTAGTGACAAACATGAATGATGTCAACCTACCTGTTTGTGTTTTAACTGGAAGGTGATTGCAAAGCCAACAATAATTTTTTTTACATGTTATTATTAATAATATTAAATCCTGAATATCTGGGAGTAACCAGCTTACATTGTACCAACTATCTTTTGCCTCACTGACTTGCAGAAACCAGGCTGTAGTAATTTAATATTTTTGTTTGTCTTTAGGAATATTGAAAAAGATCCAGTTTGTAAGAAGTGTAGTAACAACCTCAAGACATATGGCCAGGTGATAAAGACATTAGAGTGCAAAAATACTACAATTAAATTTTAGAAAATTGTTTCTTGCAAGTGAAAAACTGGGCAGCCTCATCTTTTGATTGTTTGATTTATTTTGGAGTGTTTAACTTATGAAGTAACTTTTTAATTTTTTATCAGCCATCCTGTTGTGAGTACTGCAACATAAGAGCCGCATTTGATGGAAAAAAGTGTTCCAGGTAAGTAAAAATTTAGGCCCATACCAAAAAGCTGCTCCCCTTATGTACCACACCTGACTGATGAGTTAACTATGGCAGAAGAGTGGTGTTTCACAAAATAAAGATAAATAAACAATACTTTTCTTTACCCTCTATGGTGCTTAAAGAATAAAGGCTAGTGGGGCCATGCAAACAACTGGAACAAATAATTAATTTATAATCTGAACTCAGGGCTACCATGAAACAAATCCAGGTAGTGGTCAGCATGGGACTCAAACCTGGACATGCTGACCACTCAGCCACACTACCTCAGAATCATTTTGGTTTTAACAGGTTAGGTTTGGAGCAGCAAACAACATTGAAGAGACAGCAGATTCCTATGGAGATTCCTATGCTGTTCTCTTCTTGTGCTGAACGTAATGCATACGTTACTGTCAGTTATGTTTTTTTTATACATATAACTTAACCACAAGTTCTCCAAATTAATTTTGATGCACGTATGCCATCTGAATCAGCCATTGCTCTAAAGTTGGTCCAATGTCAAACTCAGTTGAGTTGAGTTGGCTTGCGACGTTTGGACCAGACTTAACTTAAGCCACCTCTTTCTTTTCTTAGACAAAAAAAAATATATAACATGTATTGTAGTGGCAAATAAAAGTCTTATTATACACTGATTTTAGATATTGTTATTGGCACCCTTAGTTGACTCTGTCATGTTATTTAAAACACATTAGGTGTGTGAGTTCAGAAAGGAAGTATGGTGCACCAGTTTCTTGTGAACAATGCAAACTCAACTGCGCTTTTGAGAAGCCCATGGAATCTAGAGAAAAGGTCAGAATATTAATTTGTACACTCGGGTGATCATATGGAATTAATGGGAACAAGTAATTAAGGATTTACAGTACAAGTGATATTTGAAAATTCAAATATCTCTCAAAATTGCATGAGCCTCTAGGTGAAAGCAATTATTTGCAAGAATTTTCAAGGATATCACTTGAGTAGTGTGCATCCTTAATTGCTCATTTACCGGTATTAGATGGCTGAGAAAATGACAACATGTGTGCATGTTGACTTGCACTGCAGAGCAAATTAAAAATTTACAATAATTTGACTGTTCTCAGCCTACCCTTGCCTACTAAATGTACTAAATAAAAAATTAAAAGCAGTATTCCAGCAACAGAAGCAAAAGAATTAATAAAGTTCTGTTTTTTTCTGTTTAGGTGGATGGCAAAACGCTTTGCCTTTTGTGTACTTTATCATACAAAAGAATCTTGCATAAAGCCAAAAAGGGGGAGAAGAGACCACCACCCTATGAACAGGAACATCACAAGAGAGACAGGTCTGGTTAATTTGAAATTACATCATATATTATTAAAAATATATCTTGGTGAATCTTTTGTCATGTCTCACTCTATAGAGTGTACTCCAAAGCCATGATTCAAATAGGCCAAATTACATCATATATTATTAAAAATATCTCTTGGTGAATCTTTTGTCATGTCACACTCTATAGAGTTTACTCCAAAGCCATGATTCAAATAGGCCATTTCTGAGTTGTCTTTTGCCTGTGTTTCAAAACAAGTCTTTGTGTGAACTGTGAAGTCATTCACATAAACATGAGTTCAGCCCACAAGTTCATGTTCATGAAATCAAACTCTCTGGTATTTTCATGAGAAAGGTTTTCACAAAGACGCATTTTGCAACAGAGGCGCAAGGTAGTTCAGAAATGACCTATTTCAAAATGATTCTCACTTAAGTGTGAAAATCCTTACTTAAAAGTGTAAATAAGTATGAAAATCATGCATAATTGCTTTAATTTGTGATATTTTACTTCATATATTTTGATTTGTTATTTTACCTTAACATTACATTTTGGATGGCAAGCAAAACCTTAGAAGCAGTTATGTACATTGTACCTGCCAAGTCACATCTGATTGTTTTTCCCTTGCAAGGACAGGCAGAAAATTAACTATTTCAAAATAATGTTCTGATATTTGGTATAACTTTACTACAAGCCTCAATTTTCAGTAGACAATGAAATGTCAAAAAAATTCTAATTTTTGGCCATTGAATTTAAAACAGGAAAGACAGACACTACAAAATAGCTAAAACAGAGAATAATCACAGCCCTATTAAGGATGGCAAACCACCATCAGCTGCCGCTGCTGCATTGGAGAGAACTGGAAGTGCAAGAAACAGTCCTCTTACCATCGCACTTTACAGTAGCATGACCAAGTGAGTTTAGCATCAAATGTTATTTTCTTAGCATGTGACTGTGTAGCCAGTTGTTTTGCAGTTATAGAACTGAGTTTTCCTACAGGCTTACATTTTATTCTTATTTGAACAGTGATTCTGCAAATGATCCCATTCCACTAGAGTCACACATCACTGAACTTACAGAACTTAAAGAACAGGTATGGTTTGAACCTTAAGTTTAACCACTACATGATTGCAGATGTTTAGGGCTCTTCTCTTTCATATGCACTGATTTAATACTTTTTTTTCAGTTGGGAGCTGAGTGTATCAAGTTGTTCTTTTAACTATTGTAATGACTCTCCCGTCTCTCTGTCCTCCATTTCTTTATAAACTTCAAGTTACCTTGTTTGGTTTTTTATATCACTGTTCAAAGCATTTTTTTTTATCCTTTTTGTTGGCCAAGAGCCCACCATATGATATACATATAATGTTTTGCTCATGGATATAGTACCTGGCAAACATTATACGTAATTTTAACAACACTTCTCTGTGAAAAATGCCAATTCACTTCCCTGAGCTGTCGAGTGAAACAATTATTGAACTCAGTTATCACAATATTTTGTGATTTGTCAGTGTCTTGCAGATCAACTTGGCAAATAACTGATCTGCTCTGAATATTAACCAATATTAACACAATATTAACCCCATCCAATAATTTATTGTTAATTTTTAAACGAGTGGTAAACGCGAAGCGTTGAAACGAAGTTTGTTTTGGGGACTTCAATATGCAAATGTTCACTCACTCACTCACTCACTCCAGTGTAGACACTCTTCGTAATTAGTCGGGCCGAGCGAGACCGCAGGCAGTCTGATAGTCCCTGACTGATCACAGATACTGGGCAATGTGATGCTCTGCATGAGCTCAGTAAATTCGTCTTATGTAAAGCCGAAATAATTTTTAGGATCGCGTGACATTTCTAAAGAGACATCCAATACTTTCAA
>OMLO01004042.1_pt1 | contig 12193 bp, 8 predicted proteins | sample 1674811 | NCBI WGS metagenome assembly OMLO01 (sample SAMN06265003, study PRJEB25207) | coral metagenome | isolation source: Coral host | place: Mexico:La Bocana,Puerto Morelos, Mexico | collected 2008-11-13
ACTTACGAAAAAAAACATCTCCGAAAGCTAAATTTGAAGGCATTCCGCTGGGGATTGGGATCCTTACCCATAGGATCCATCCATGATATATTTAACTATACATGTACCATACATTTAAGCCGTTCATGTAGGTAAATATTTTATACATTCGGTGCTTCTGGGCCTTATACTAAACACACACACACACATTGGGGAGGACTTCCTAACCGGCGGGAGCTGAGGTCGAAAAAGAATTTGCCCAAAGAAAACCATCTAAAACAGTGATACTTTGGATCTGCCCCCCCCAGTAACAGTCGCCACAAGGATTGATATACTGTTGATGCTTCAGAAATCCGGCTGTCACCAGTTGAGGTTAGTAGTTTATCCGTATCCCATTATTTCCAAGGTTTTGTATATCCCAGGTGGTTGGCCTTGGGATTTCTTTTTCCATCAACAGTTTTTGTTGGAAATCCCAAACCATTGGAATCCTGGGTGTTTTTGGTAGATCCAGTCGTGCTACAGCTGGACTCACCTCATCTTGTGGCTGCATGGCCTGCGCATAACGCCGTGGACCCTGGGCCGAGGCACAAAACGACGGAAAGGCGGAAATCAGGACACAACTTCAGGACACCATGCTGGGGAGGGTTGCCAAATCATGTCTTATCACCAACAAAAAAATGATGGTCTCAACACCACATAGATGATATACATCTGAATATGAATGAATCACATGTGTTGTGTGGTAGGAAGTCTTCCTGATTTTACACTCGTCTTTTTACCACATCTTGCGAAACAGAAAAAAACTATCCACTTTCCAAGAAGGAAGACACATGGAATGACCAGACGTCATGTTTTTTTTTTTGTGATGCAAACATGTTTGGGCAACTTGTGCCAACCAACCAAAGGCACGAAGGCTCGGTTAAATTATGGGTGAGCAAGTGAGCAAACAAATGATGGATAAGAATAACCCGGATCTTCCAGTTCGGGTGCTGTTTGAACCCTAAGGGATGGTGTTTTTCGGCACCTCTTATCATCCATTCAGCAGCCATTGGAAGATCCAGGAACAGGATTGTTCTCATACCCCCACCGTATTGCTCATTTGCTCATCATTTAGTGGTGAAAATGAGTGAAACAATTGCTCATTTGCTCATCACGATATGCATGGCCCAGACAACCATCAACCACCATCTGGGCAAAAATTCTTATAATTACCAGACCTGAATGTTTCGGGCATTTTAGGGTAGGATTCCCCAAAGCAATCACCACCATGTGGGGAAATTCCCAACCAGCGCGTTGATCGATAGAATTTGCTCAGAAAAACTGTTGCATGTCCCGGCTTGAGCACGCCTACGACGCACACCACCTTACCTTCAAAGCTCCGGTTGGGCCTAAGGGCTGTCAGACGTTTACCGTTGGCCAATATGACATTGCTTACGGAAAATGTTATACATCTCACTAAACAAAACCTGACATCTTAATGTGGAATGAATCTGTACCTCCATAATGCTCATGCGAAAACTGTCATCACTTAGTGATTCTGCAAAAAAATATCGACAAAAGTAGCAATCCAATCCAAATGTGTTCAACTAAATATACTTACAGTATAGCATCAAATTTGAAAAACTTGAACCGTGATGACGGTCTTCTTGTTTCCACTGGCAAAAATGGATCGAGTTTTCTCGGTGGCACACAGAGAAGAGATCATGTGTCGACCTTGAAAAACGAAGGGAACAGGTGAAAGGAAGCACACAAATGGTAATGTTGATGGCTGAAATCCGACAAACCAGGGATGAAACCCAGAAAAATCATAAAATGAATAGCGCTTTAAAATTGGAGGATTTCAGCTTTCAACGTGTTCGAAGAAGGGCAGTTCATTTTCAGATCTTACTGATGGTGTTTATACTGTACTTTGCTTGAAGAGGATCGATGTCTTGTAGATCATACCATCCAAAACTCAGAAATCTATAACAGGTGTGTCAGGTTCCAAGTCGGGAATCTTCATGATACAATCTTGACATCTTATCAGGCTACCTTGTATGTGCCAATAAAATTAGATTTGGAATGATTTGGAGCTATGTATTCCAATCCCGGATCGGCTTGGGTCCGGTCTGGCCAACAAGTCAGCAACATGACAAGCAGACCTTGGCAGTTGAAGCTTAAAAAATTAGCACCTTAAGGATCTATGCTTTGAACATTCTGAAAAAAATGGGAAAGGATATTCACATATTCACATTCAAAGATATTCAAAGTATATCAAAATGCATCAATTTTCCCCAATTTTCTAGCATTTCTGGATCATATTAGCCATGATCGGAGGGCTTGAGATCAATACCTTGAAGCAAAGAAAGGAGCTGGTGGATGATCTTTGAAGACTCCATGCCATGGCCTTAAGCAGAAGGGTAGAACAGTTGAGAAAAGGGATGAGTTACACTGAGGAACATATTGAGATACCAAAAATCAAATAATTTATGTCAACTTCATAATTTGACGTTTAAAACTTCAAGTTGAAACTGTTTGTTTGAAATGCCTCGAAGGAAAGTATTGAGAGATATTGAGAGTGTGTCACTGTGTCCCTAGAACTTCCGTGCTCTTTCAGAGAGTGTGATTCGATATGTCCAAAAGTTGTCTCACACGTAGGAGATCCCGGCGAGAAATTTGCATTGTTCATGGCATCGAGTTCGCTGATCATTCAACTTTCATGAGGTTCCAGCGGATCGATGACAGTTAGGAAGAAGTCCCTTTGGTACTTTGGTGCCAAGTCTTCCTCGGCTGGCGTTCAGCACCATTTGCAAAAGCAAGAGCAAAGAAAAGCATGAATCACCAGAATATCAAAAAACAGACAGTGCTTTACAACACCTCTTACACAACTAAATGTTATGCAATATGTTTTGCCAGGTTTTTGTTTTGTTTGGAAGCCTGAGGAATCGGCTAGTGACTCTTTCGCTGTGGCACTTCGCCTGTCTAATCTGAAGCAAAGCCTCCACTTCGGTCTCTTTGGACCTGTCACGATGATCCCAACAGGGGGATTCATTCAAAGCCTTCACCACCACCAACGATTGAAGTAAACAAATTCTATATCAACAAATGCTGACCCCTTGACATTTTCCAAGAAAAAGGAAGAAAGCCAACATGCTCCACCACGTAATCTTCACAGGACTCAGCTTTGCACGTGCTTCCTCTCCTTTCTTTGCTGCGTTGGCCTTCCTGGGTCTCTGCTAAAAAAACGGTCTCTGACTGAGAACTTCACAGGCACAGATGGCACAGTCAGCACTTGCGAGCTGGGTCCTTTTTGGATTCATTTTGGACGCTCGAAGCTGGCTCCGAAAATCTCTGAAAATTGCTCCAACCCGAGCCTTGCTCTGGCTCTATAGGCTGGGAAGCTTAAGGGTGTTTTTTGACAACATCTTGCGAATATGAATGAAATACGTGGAAAATGTCCAGTAAGCACAAATGCTTTGGGAGGTTAAACCACCCTTTCTACAGTGGGCCATTAACATTTAAACCATGGTGGGAGGGCAGCTATGCATGTCACGATTCTGTTGCTGCAAACTACTAAGAATGGAGGCTGGTCTTCATGAGTCAAAACATGTGTGGTATTTTGCCTGTATAGTTTTCAATGTATATCTAAAACGAACTAGGTAGAGGGGTCATTACCAACCCAAACAATGCACCATGAGGGGTAAATTCCTCAAAATTGCCATAGATTAGCATTGTTTTATCCTTCTCAAATGGGAAATTCAACGATTTCGCTGACTCGAGGTTTCGCTCAGCTCTCTGCGCATGAAGTGCCTCACAGGTTTCAACAGCTCCCTGCTGTTTGAAGATCAAGAAAGACGGCGATGACTCAAACCCAACAATTTCATACAACTTTCACTTTGACATTTGCTTTCCAATAATGTTCATAGATTTTTCCTTACGGTTCGAACAATCAAATTCACCTTACCACATTACTTGGAAGTATGAACTAAAAACTTTTGAATATAGTTTGGTGTCATGGAGAGGCGCCTCACTTCAATTGGCGAACCACCTCTGCCAGATGGCCACGCAGGATCTTTGCTGCAGGCATTGACAAATCTCGAGGGGAGCCGACCTGCGAGAACAAATCCTGGCAACTTTGGTTTATGTTTTGAAGATACAATCACCTGCAGTCTCCATTCTTCAAACCCTTCCAACGTTCGTCTATCCTTTTTCAGCCTGCTCCCGGGTGAAGCAAGTAGCATCTTCGAATGTCAAATGAGGGCTCACATCAATCTTCTGTATATCATGGTATATCAGAAGATCTTAGGTCCATATATAAGGCGGATTGCAGCTTAATGTCATCATGCAAACATAGACTAAGAATACAAAGATCTAAACTTCTGAAGATGATCCATAGCATACTACAAATCCCGTATAATAATATGTAATTATTCAATATATATGAATATATATATATATATAGGTATATGATTGTGTATATATAATATATATATATATTATAATTATTTGTATTATGTTGTATTTATTTCCCGGTTCTTTCTCGGAAAAAACACCCAAAGTCGACGACTGCCCATTCCCGATTTTTCCCGGCAACCCGATCTCGCATGTACGCGATGCACTCCGCCACCACGGGCAAATCTTTTGCGGAGAGTTGAGTCTCAGAGACCACAGCCTCTTTCACATTCTTCCTGAAGTGTTTGCCAGTTTTTCCAGTTGATGGGTCCATAAAAAATCTAAAATGTTGGGGGTATTAAAGTGATGGGTATTGCACCATTTTCTTTGGCCAACCGGGGAGCTGGATTTTGGTCCAAGAGTTTTAGTCCGAAATAAAATCATCTAACGAAAAAACATCTTCAGAATGAAATGAGCAGCATGAATCATGTCCAGAACAAAAAAGGGGGTTGCGGGGTTGCTTGATGTTGTACTTTTGAGTCGTTTCCTCAATATGCCTGGATTTCATGCTGGGAGAAGTTGACATGAAGTTGCTGACTGGCAAGTGGGACCCAGGGGTGGCTTGTCATCAACACCAAGAGCTTGTTGCAGTTGGATTTTTGTAGAAAGGATATGAAAAAAATACATGGATCATGGATCATCAACTGCCCCAAGGTCCAGATGTTAGCACTCCTGATTGCTTAAGATTGACGACAATTCCACACCTCGCATCAAGTGCCGCTGAGTAACGTGAATTCAGCGTCACCATGTAACAATGATGTAGCCACCGCCCGGAGTGCAACATTGACTGCTGGGGCAACATCCAAATTGGGCCTGGACAGTGCTGAGCCATCTCACCTTTTGTCCCATCCCTTGCTGAATTAGAAAAAGTCAACGGAAGTTCCGTTTTAAAAACAAAACACCAACTTGAATGAAATGTTAGGGAAGCATTTTTCACGACAACTCTGTGGCTTCATCTTGATGTCTTTCAACTATCATTCTCGCCTGGCATATGGATCGCTTAATTGGCCTCGTGGTAGATGGCTGCATAGAGAGAAGGGATTTTGAGAGGAAAAAAACAAGCACCAGCATCAGTATATTGCATGGAATCTTGCTTCTGTCAAGCCACAAAAAAATGCCAACTTAAGTCCTAAGTTGAATAATGGACCAAATCATTTGATGGTTGTAGTCAAACTCGTATCATCTGAATCCTGATTCTGGGGTCACGTTCTTATCACCATCCTACCCGTGGAAGTGATACAAACACTGTGACGAAACGTCTTCAATCGCTGTACAATCTTATCCAGCGATTCTAGTAGGTGGTTGATCCACCCGGTCTCCCAATCCGAATCAAGGGAAATTATAAAAACGAATTCGAAACCCTGAAAGCCACGAGCTAGTCCAATATTTCACCACTTTGAATTCACGGCACACCTTCACCTTCCATTTACAAAAAAAACACTTTTTGCCAAATAAGCTCTTATAAGTCAGTTCTCAGCATGTTCTTATCATCTCACCTTCCTTCGCCCCAACATCCAATGACCTAATCCAAGGTGCACTTGGTGGGGTTGCCTCGTGCCCAACTGCCCACATCCTTCCCAGCAGCTCGACAGCAGAAACGCGTCACGGCCTCCACCAGCGGAAATGGGGCCCCCTTTTCCAATAGGAAAAACAATGGACATGTATGTAGAACTCCTCAAATTTCCATTATATCATTATTATGATCCGCTCCATTTTTTCCGTGGCCAGACACGATCTATGTGAAAGATGCGCGCGCCATTAATGAACACGGTGGCATAGCCACTATATCCAAAAATAAATCGCGGCATCACAGTCAATTTATGCCAAGGATGTTTCTGGGTCACCGATAAAATATTTATGCAAGGGATGTGTCAAACGGGCAAAACACGAATAGGCAATTGTAGACGCTAATCTTTGACATAGCCTATGGGGATATGGCTCAGCCCACTTAGTGAGGAAAACTCCATCCTTGGATCCCACGAGTTGCACGTGAGGCTTCCCGGACTTACTGCAGACACCGCGTTTGGCAGTGCAATGGCGACAGCAATGCCTGATGTCGGTGTGAGCAAACATGAACTGAGTGCGTTTGCGAAAAGGTTTGTTTTCCTGACAAAAGTCAATATATTCATGAAACACATATTTATGAGAGAGGAGGTGTTGGATAGGGGGAGTTTTCCACAACATGGATGTCAACGGATTTTCTAAAACGACTGGGATCTTAAGGGAAGCACACAAGCGAAACACTGCAGCCGAAAACTTTAGAAGGGCATTACCAACTTCAATCTTTGACTGGTCTTTTTCAGAAAGGTTAGATAATCCCCACAAATGATTATTATCACGAATGGGCGCAGGACCATTACCCCCACCCCTTCTTGCTCTAGACCAAGTGTTGCAAGGAGTCCCTAGCCAAACAAACACTATGTGGCGTTTTCGGAGAAGACGCAAAACAAATCGCTGCAAAGACCTCTTGGTGAGATCAAACTGTGGCCCATGAATATAGTCTAATTCAATGACATTCACAAAGACACCAAAGTGTCTACGAAGGGCCTTGGAGAAATGACCTGAACCTGAAAAGATCTCAAGAGCTATGGGCGTGTCCGGCTGTTGTTGGACACACTGCCCCAAATCTTTGAAATCGATTTCTCGGCTTGGATGCAATCGTTTTGCTGGTCTTTTGTCAGGAGCTCGAAGATCTCTCCAAGACGACCGCCGTTGACATAACGGCGCACCGATGACATGCTTTTCCATCTGCCTCTTTTCATGGTCTCTTGAAGCGACCGAAGCTGTTGGAGTTGATCGGTGCTTGCACTTCCGTGACGGATCTGATATGAGCATGTGATTCCCACAGGCGCCAGCTTGAGCGCTGACACTGCCTTGTTGAACCACTTTGAGCCCTCTGTCATGTCGAAACGGAAGATGTGGTCGGTCATCTTTTGATCTCTTTGTTTCTTCTTGAGCACTGGAGCCAGCCACTGCAGATATGGTTGATCGATCATCAAGGCTTCGTCGACCTCTCCCACTTTTGATGGCTGAGCACGTCCGAGAGCATCGCTTCCACTCAGAATCACTGTCCACTGGTCTTGCAAAGGATTGGGAGGAAGCAGGTGTTTCCATAGGAGTTTCAGACACTCCCCTGGACGGGCACACACTGCCCAAGTCAGAAGCAACCAAAGACCCACCATAGGAACCCCTGCATTCACCAAGTACTGAACGATCCAGGCAAGGCACGGGAAGGGCAGAGGAACTCTGCCTTGAGAAGGGGCCAACTTTTGAAAACCCCGGGCTGCACGGCAAGCACGAGGAAGGTCCTTCATCTGCTTGACATCTGTCCGAGTGAACTTGATGCTGGCTAGGAAGGTGTGCACATCGGCGATGTTGTGTCCCTCGCCAAACAACATGTTCACATGGGTGGTGGCCTTGACATCCAACCGCATCAAAATCATAGTGCGCAGGTGCTCCCCGGAAAGGCCATCTCGAAAAGTTCCCATGCCTTCTTGTAGGAGGCCTCCCGAGCTACTGACACTGACCTTCTCTCCAAGAAGGTCGGGCCTGGGGTTGCATCCAGGTCCTGCAGGCTGAAGTTGAACATCTGCTCTCGCTCCATTCTCATGTTCTCCCTTTCGTCCTTCTTCAGATGCTTCTTCTTCACCTGAAGGCTGAGAAGGGCTTCTCCCATCGAGGTCCCTGACAAGTCCCTTGAAAGCTTCGGTTCGCCAGCCATGCTTTGAAAACGGCTTGCCCTCTTCAGCATGGTCTATCCACTGGCTAGCTGTCTTTCGAGCATCAAAGAACTGCCAAGGCTTTCCACGTGAAGGTCCATCAGCAGGATTCATTTCCGAAGGGATCCAACGACACGAAACTCGCATCCCTGTAGCTAACAGTATGGCACCAACTTGACGACATACCCTATTCATAGGACTGACAGAGCTACGCCCCTTAGAAAGAGCTAATGTGCAACTCATTGAATCCGTCAGTATAAGGTGTTTTCTGCCATGTTGGACTGAACTACGTGCAAGATGTCGCATAACCCATACTATGGCTCTGCCTTCTAGTGTCGGAATCCCTTCTTGTCTCTCCCAAACACCATTTGAAATCTTCTTCCAATCCCCCTCCAAAAAACGCAGAGGAACATGTTCAGTCGAGAGCCCTCTGGCCTCAGCGAGTGGACCACCAACGCCGGCAGGCACAGCAGACTCATTCACCTTCAACGTCTCCACGTCAGGAAGGAGAGGAATGCCAGTTTCAACCGAAAAGATTTCATCCTCCTCAGATTTGTTGAATTTCCACCTATCATTCACTTGCCCAACTTTCTTGACCTCATCAACTGGTTTGTCCACGGCTGCAACTCCCCTGCCCCAAAATGAAGCATCAGTGGCATACACTCTTGCAGACCATGGAGTTGCGAGATCACGTCTAACTAAGGGAAGAAGACTCGAAGCCCAAAACAGTTCACGCCGCACCTGCGGCCACATCACCACCTCGTCATGGTAGTGCTTCCGGCAAAAGGCGTAGCAGGCCTGAAAGCAACTAAGGAATTCACGACAAAGGAGGCCGACAAAGGTGAAGTGGCCCAAGATGATTTCAAGAAGTCGTCCACTGCAATGCCCTCTTTTCAGGAGTTCTTGGCTTGCAAGTCTCAACCTCCACAACCTCTTAGGTGTCACTACAACCTCTGACTTGTCCTCTGAAAATTTCCATCCTAAAGTTTCGCCCCCACTGCCAGCCTCAACTTCATGAACCGGAAGGCCCCTTCGCTGGAGCTCTGCAGAGACAGCCTCTGCAGCTGACTTTGCTGAACCATGACATTGAGAAAGTGCAACAAAGTTGTCAACATACTCGGTGTGAATCAATGGTGCCAAGTTGGGGGGAATAGATCCATCCACAAACCTGTTAGAAGAACCCAGACCCACTATGTCATTGACAACGGCTTCATGGAGGTATTGGCATAACCACAAAGCATGAGTCCATCCCATCGGTACTGCTCTGAAGACCGGGTAGACTTTCTCATGGTCACCAACTTCAAGTTGTCCCAGACGACCCCTACCAATTTCACGAGCCTCAAGCGGTAGGAGGCCAAAAAGGTCCCGCAATGACTCAGGCAGCTCAATGTTGTAGAAGGCGTCTGAAATGTCAACACCGGCTAACTCAATCGGCCCGTGGTCATCAACTTCAATGGCACCAAAAGAAGTGCCGGTGGCAAGTCGCACAGGCTCGGGAGAGCTAAACCACAAGTTGGTGAGTCTGGCATCTACCACTAATCTTTGTTTACCGGATTTCTTCCAAACACAAAACAAACCACACTGTTCCCTGCAAGTTTTTGAAAATTCAATGACACCAGAATCAAACAACTTCCTAATAAAAGAAGAGTAGGCCCTACGGTTATGTTTTAGGAGCGGATCAAAATATGGCTTCTTCAGCGATGACTGAGCTTTCAGCCCGTCCACCGCCTCCTGCGGCAACACTTTACTATTAAGCAGACTGCATGGAAAATAGGCACCGTCCCTCAAGATCTTCTCCAAAGGGGCAGGCTGAGACCCAGCTACCGGAAGGCTGACCAGATCTTCTTGCAGTTGCGCTAAGGCAGAAGGTTGTCCATCATACCCCAGTTTTGCCCGAAGCTCATCAAGAGCTCCCTGGCTGGTCATGTCACTTGGAGGTTTTCCCATTGACTTCACCATTGAAAGAATTCTCCGAACTGAGGAATGTTGAGCCACTGAGGCCCGCAGTCTCTCAAATCCAGTTTTCTCCGCCACGAATTCTGAACCACCATACATCGAGTTCAGAGAGGAAATTGCATCGTCAGCCCATTGAAGAACATGGCCTTTTTCAAAGCGTCTTCGGCAGGCAGAACGAGTGAGTGAATCAAAACTGTCACCCTGCTCCTCCTGTAAGATGTGAGAAACAAGGGGTAAAGGAAAAAACTGTTTGGCCACCAAAGAAGCTGAGGCTTGGGGCCTAGTAATGGCCGGGCTGTCCATTGCCACCCAGCTTTGTTCCACCAAAGTCACTTTGCAGCAGCAGCACGCTCCTCACGTGCTTTGCGAATTTGCTTCATGACCGAAGCCTCTTGCTCAACCTCCTTAGCAACGTAGGATAAAAGATCGGGTGCAACCATGACATCTCCAAACTCTTTGTGACTCCCTGTGAAGATGGTGCTCTCGAATTTATATGCTCCATCATCATCCTTTTTGGAATCCTTGGAACTCTTGCCAGCACCTTTGCCTCCTCCCGGTCCTCTCTCGGAGTAAAAGTACTCGATGAGCTGGAGTCTCCTGAAAGTGACTTCTGCGCCTGCAAGGTTCGACAAGTCCAGTCCATCAAATTTGGCCAGTTTGTCAATGATCTTGGATAATGTCTCATGTTCCGTTGCACCCCACGAGTCACTCCGAAGACCATGAGTGTGCATCCACCACCTGTGATGATCCATGGGTCCGCCGTTCCGGCGGTTCAAAAACCGGACACACCAGGCTGAGGTCCTGGGACCTGGCACCCCCCAGTCTTGGAAGGTCTCCTCCACCAATTCATTTGACACATCTCTCCATGTCCTCTCTTCTCTCCTGATTCCTTGAAACTTGATGCCCAACAAACGAGCATCGGCTGAGGCTTCAGCCCCACAAAAATCAGCAATGTCGGACTGCTTCATACGTCGAATGGCAATCCACTTACCATCAACCAGCTTCAACCCAACATCGCCTCGAAGGACCTCAGACCCATCCAACCCCACCAAGGCACCACGAAAATTCTCACCTGCAGACTCAATCCTCACCCACTTCTCATCAACGCCTGCCACAGGAGCCGGCTGAGGAGCAACCGGCGCTGCGGCTGGAACGGCAACTGCAGCACCCGCCCCCGGAGGAAGCAGAAAGGCAGCAGCTGCATGCCTGGCATCTCTAAGCAACTGGGCCATCTGATCCGCAGGAGGTCTTCGCAAGAATCTGTATGAGTTGGCATGGGTGACCCCATACGGCAAGGAATCTTCTCCAGGAGGTGCCAAATGAAATGCTGCCAGATCAGAGTTCTCCAAACTCAACAACTCTTCATACATATCACCATCTGGCGTCAAAACCACGTGCCAGCCACGCTGACAAGCACAAGGAGCTAACACCAGTCTTTCATGAAAAAGTTGGGGGCCTGGAAGGTCGTAAGCCACAAAAACACGTGAGCCCTGTTCAAGGCTCATTGTCAATTACCTGCAGCTACTCCCTCTCTCCTCTGTCTGATCAACGCCAACTGTTCCAGAGCCCTGCCACGATTTGGTTCGTGTGGGGCACCACCCAACCGGTCAGGAGCAGGTTGTGGGCCTCTAGGGACACCTCCGGATATTGCCCTGATCGGTTGGGAAGGTGCTGCACCCACAGCAGATGGATCGGAATCGGACAGCGTCCGGCTATGCAATGTGATTAGCAACTGTTCCCACAGCCAGTACAAAATGCCCAATGTCAACTTTCCCAAACCAATTGTCAGCCCAAACAAAACCCAAAGACAGGCTTTGAGGGCCTCAAAACTCCAGGAAGTCACTTCACAATGTACTGGTTGAACCTCGCAGGTACAGTTGCAAAACACCTGGGCAACACCGGACTCAGTCCTCCGATCAATCCATGAAAGGAGCCAAGTGGCCGCTAAAACCCAGAACTGTTGCATTTGAATCTTGAGAGGAAACCACGACCACTCAAGAAGTCCCTACTCAAAACACTGCTAAACAGACATATGATCCGCTCCATTTTTTCCGTGGCCAGACACGATCTATGTGAAAGATGCGCGCGCCATTAATGAACACGGTGGC
>OMLO01004044.1_pt1 | contig 12190 bp, 9 predicted proteins | sample 1674811 | NCBI WGS metagenome assembly OMLO01 (sample SAMN06265003, study PRJEB25207) | coral metagenome | isolation source: Coral host | place: Mexico:La Bocana,Puerto Morelos, Mexico | collected 2008-11-13
CTTACCACATTTTGACGTCATCTGTGATCTATTACTGAACAGACGCACGGCAACATGGAATCTATTTGTTAAATAGTTAGTGGGTAGCGTACCCAATCAGAGCGCGACATTTGTGATAGAACGCTTGCTTGAAACACGGTACATGTTTTCTATTTCTTCAGTAAATGAAATAGGGAGAGGGGAAAACTGAGGTAAGTCTAATGTTGTAGCTCTCGTAACGTCTCACATGAATGGCTTGAAACCCTCTGAAAGGACTATCGAACAAACAATTGAAACAATTACCCCTAGCTCCAAGACAACAACAGCTTTTGCAATGACGACAAATAGAATTACAAGCTTACGAGAGCTGCTACGCTACCGGCGAAAACAGTTGAAGGGGCGCACAAGAATTTATCTTTAAACAATTTTATTTCTATGTAAGCAGAAAAGCCATTTTCATATCTTCATATCAAGATACTTTCTTTGCTCTCCAATCTAGAAATTCTTCAAAATCACTATCATCACTGTTTCCGCTGTTTTCTACTTGCGACTGTCTCTGAACAGCTTCTTGTAGGGAAACCTTGTTCTTTGTTGCATTTTGTTTGTCCCGCAAGGCATCAGCTCGTAGAAAGTAAAGTCTGGTATTAATAAAATTAGTGGAATTAGTAAATAAATCATGATAAATTACATTCAAACCCACTCAAGTAATCTTGCAAAAAGCACAGAATTTTCATTTTTGGAAATTTGCATATACTCTCCGAGTGAGACTTGATTCTTCAGATGAAAAATTAAATATTCAAAAGTTCGGTATAATCTTGAATGTTGCTTGAATCGATTACACGATTACACTGGCCTGAAAAAATCTAGCACGCTTCCCTGGTTGCACCCACAACCTTTCAACAGCATATTGTTCTTGATATCTTCTCGGTCAGAATATAGATTAGATTGGTGGTAGTACATTTAGCAGTTAGATGGCCATAGACTTATGGACTGCTCGCTCAAAAATATTCATGACTACTCGAAGCACTGAAATTGATTAATTGTCTGAAATTGTTTGGATTGGAGGACTTTGGGATTGCACAAGACTTAAGCGAACTGTTGATGATATAAGTCAAAGGAGAGGCAAGAACATTTACATGCACCAATGTTAAGAAAATGTCAATGAATACCCGGGAAGCATGTACCGCATATGCTCTACCAGCTGAGCTATCAAGCCAACTGGGAGCTGGTCACATTGTTAGTTCGTAACATACCCGTACATGGTGAAGTATGCAAATGAATATATGAAATGTTATATATTTGAACTGCTTAAGTTGTGTATATAATTGGGAAGATCAACTGTCTGCATATCATTGTACACTGTACATGCATTTTATCATTTTCAGCATTCTTTCTTAGTAGTATGACTAAATAAGCGATGCAGTGTCGAGTATGAAAATCAAATATAATAAGTCAAGACTTCCACTTCACCTATAGCTCTATGTTATGCTGCTACAGCTATTCAATGCCGCAAAGATCATAAAGGGTTTTGTGATTTAGTACATAAAAAGAATGATACCGTGACTTTTGACCATCAAGTCACTCTTCTCTATGACTGAGTTTTTCTTATCAGTACGTCCTCCTTTGCCCCTCAGGAAGCATTCGTGTAGTCAATGTTTATTGATTCCTTTTATGCACCTCAATCATAAGTGTACAGTATGGTGGCGCATGACCTTCATTTCAAAATTTACTATTTCGCACTCAACACGAAAATCAAGAAAAGAAAGAAAAGATCAAGAAAGCTCTATCCCCAGTTCCCTTGATATCACACGGTTACATCTTACAGGAAATACTGGCCTCCATTCAACTCTATTCTTGACATGTCTGTATCAATACTGCTTATAAATTAATAAATAAAATAAATACATAAAAAATAAACTGTAATTAAATCAATCAATAAATAAATCAATAGAATTGGGTTACTAAATGAAAACACACATCATGAAAAACAGCAAAACAGCTGTCCCACACATCATGATGTGTGTTTTCATTTAGTAACCCAATTCTATACACCGCTCAACACAAATGTGTATTGAGCACTCTTTAGCAGTGTTTACTACAACTTCTCGTGATTAAGCAAATCAATAAATATAAATTATTATAATTGCATAAATAACTCACAATCCGCAAAGGCTCATGGCCGAGCGTGATCCTTTAGTGTGCCATTACTTATTTAAGCAAACATCTACATGCCAAACAATTGAAAGAAAAATTACGGAAGACAAAACTGCAGCCTAAATGTGAGACAAAAAGAGTGGTTTACCTTTGTTCACTAAGTTCTGACAACTCTCTATCCACTCTGGATTCCTCATCTTCCCCTTCCACAATAGATTGTGACACCTACAAAATGAAAACAACATTCCAATTCATGAAGTTGAAATTAATGCTGGATGCAAAAAATTTCATCATAAAACTATTAATCATATCTTTAACAAAAGTCTTGATCGTAATTGGTTCTCTACTCGCCATTTGTAACATTGTCACATGATCACTGACGTGGGTGTCCAGCTACAGGTATCCAATTACAAGTTTTTTAAATTGAATACCTGTAATTGGATACCTATCCCATTCGCACGTGTCCTGCTGCTTTTAAAAGTTATGAAAAACGTTACTTACTGACTTTTTTGTTCCAAAAAAGTTCTCAAAAGACTTGGATTTCAACATTTGTTATTGATACGATTAATTAGTAACTGGACCTCGTGTCACACACTTCAGGGAATAATCGTGCTCGTTATTTTCAAATGTGTGTTCATCCGATTTTGAAATTACTCTATTACTCCATGAATTGTACGTCACTCAGTCCAGCTACTATTACAAATTGAGAGTTATTTACGACTATTGGGTCAAAACAGCTGTCCCACACGACCCAACTTTGGGGGGGGGGGGGGGGGGGGGTGGAACCCCCGATGCCTTGTCTAGATTGTAGGCAGGGGATCTCTGGTCTTACCCGCCACCTTAATGGAAGGGGTAAGGGGTCTTGACGGTTACCGACCACCTATATTGCTTACTTTACAGTTAGGAACTGGAGTACTTCTTGTTTGGTTTCCTCTCACACGTATATTAAAAGTGGCGAGGGGGTGGGTCTTGACTGTACTGATGTCCATTCTTTCAGCCGCGGTACTTGATACATTGCATGGATAATTGGTGTGAACTCGGCAGGGATTGCAAACAGAAATAAGACAACATATGGCCCTCTCATTTGTTTATTAACTTTAAAGCAAACTTAAAAATTATTGCTAAGATGAAGTCGCATACTATCAGCATGAAGTACATTAATTCTTTTAATGCTTGATTTACTTTTGAACTCCCTATTAGTCTGTAAATATATAATTCATCCCTCAATCAATCGCGATGAATAACTCATCGACCACATGCACCGTGCTATAACGATGATCTCTAACCCTAACCCTATATGACGAGTAAAACGGAGAACAGAGCGCATGTTCAGGAAAACTGGTCTGGAAGTTCACAAACAAATATTTGCAGAGGCATGTAACAAATACAAAAAGGAACTGGAGTTTCGAAAATCGTACTATCACAAATCTAAGATCAAACGAGCTATAAGAAACAAGCTTTTTCGCATGGTCGACAAACTCTTTCAACCTGGGAACCCAGCCCTTCCTTCCTATACATCTCTGAAAGTGCTGGTTGAAGATTTTAACGAATTCTTCATAGGGAAAATTCAATCATTAGAGACGAACTCCAGGATGCAGTCGACCATTCAATGCAATCTCAACGACGGACTTTAGATCACGAATTTACAATGACGCCTGTTTCTGCTCTACCGTTAAGAACACTATTCATTCTCTTTCCACAAAAACATGTTCTCTCGACCCACTTACCAACTTTATAATAAAAAAATACGCTGATCTAGTATCTCTTATGATAACTAACGTAATTAAACAGTCACTGAAAAAGGGCAGTTCCTTCCGTCTTGTACTTATCACACGTACGCCCACGTCTCAAAATGGGTAACCTCCACAAGCAGATTCTTAAGAACTACAGACCTGTTGCTACTGTTCCGTTCCTTAGCAAAGTGATCGAAAAGGTTGTTGCAACACAAACGTACAAGTACCTTGAAGTATATAATTTGATGCCAACTATGCAGTCGGCATATAGGAAACAACCATGCTACGTGTGACAAACGACATTCTTAGAACGATTGACCGTCGCCAAGATGTTGTATTAGTACTACTCGATCCATCAGCAGTCTATGATTGATCATACGATCTTGGTGGAAAGACTTGATTCTTGTTTTGGTTTCTCAAAATAGACATTGCGTTGGTACAGATGTTACCTTGAAAACCGTCTGCAGTCAATTGTTATTGGGTATCAATTGTCCATTCCTTGCGCTCTGCGTTATGGTTTCCCATAAGGATCTATATATTATATATATAGCTATCCATCCTGCAAATCAGGCTCTATCTTTGACTGCTCTCCAAAATTGTATAGAGGATGTAATTCAATGGATCACGTAAAAGGTTATCCTATTTACATCCCGGTTCATCAAGACACCTAACACAGAGAACCTCTCTGTTGAGAATACCGTCATTGAATTACCTGAGAGAGTTTGTGATCTTGGAGTTAATTTAGATTAAAACCTATCACTGGCATACCATATAAACGAGACGTGTAAGAAAGCAACTAACGCCCTTAGATCTACAGGTCGCATTCGTAAATACAAGGAATATCTCAAACTGTTAGTCAATGGACTAGTAATACTGTACAAGTATCCTATATGGTCTTCCACAACAGGAACTAGATAAACTTTATAGAATTCAAAACACTGTTGTACGCCCTATCACTGGAACTAAATGGTACGACTGGCTACCTGCCAAATCATGGATTATATTCAAAGTTCTGGTCATTACTTTCAAGGTGATCCAAGGTCTTTGTCGAGCCTACTTGTCGTCTCTCCTACAACAATACCGCTCGAAACGATGTCTACGCTCATCCTCTAAACTGCCTTTTACTGTTCCTTCTGTGAACTCTATGACATACGGTGAACGTGCCTTGTCTTTCTCTGCACCTATGTTATGGAACAGTCTACTGGATAAATTTATTGTACTTATTACTGTTATAAGAAACCTTGTAGGGTTTTTTACTTATTTCTTTATTTGTTTATATAGTATTGTGAACGCAATGAGTTTTCTAAATGCGCCCCAAACAGCTTCATTATTATTATTATTATTATTATTATTATTGTTGTTGTTATTGTTATTGTTATTATTATTATTATTATTATTATTATTATTATAATTATTATAATTATTATTATTTCTGGAGTTCATGTATGTTGATGTTGCCAGGGATTTTGTTGATGTAGCTTTCCAAGCCCTTCTTGATGGTATCGAGGGTTCTCATAACCACCCGAACTGTTGTTGTTTTGAGCTCCCACATTCTCTCTACCTCGATTTCCAAATCTTTGTATTTGTCAACCTTTTCCGTGGTGTTGAAGGCAAGTTTTATCTTTCTTGTTCTTTTGCACAATGTCCGGCCTATTAGCTGAGATGGTTCTGTCAGTGTGGATGGGTATGTCCCACAGAATGGTGATATTGTTTTTCTCGGTGACAGTCGTGGGTTCATGCTCATACCATCGATCCTTCACCTCAATACCAAACTCTTTGCAGATCTTCCAGTGCTTGTGGCTTTGTTGTGGCGGTGAATGTATTAAGTTTTAGCCAGTTCAGGACAGCCAGATACCAGGTGGTCAAAGGTTTCATCAAAACGGCCACACAGTCTGCATTTTGGGTCCACGTCAGGCTTCTTGAGAATGTTATGTTGGTACCAGCGTGTTGAGAGGTTTTGATCTTGGGCTGCGATGATAAAGCCCCCAGTTTCTGCCTTGAGGCCAGCTGCTTTTAGCCATCTCTGGGTATTGCCTTGGTCCACATCAGCTGTTTCACCCACTGTTGGTATTTGCCGTGAATATCGCTTTTGATTCCCACTTGGACCTGAGCTGTTGGCGACCCTGGTGTTTGGCCTTAGTCTTCGCCTCGTCCTCTGCAGATGGCATTGCAGGCACTTCCAGTTTCCGGCTAAACTTCATTGACTGTCTGCTGATGGAGTACAAGGATCTCTTGTTGTCATGGTCTTTGACAAAGTGGAGAAGGGTGTCCTCCGTCTCCTGGAGGTATTTATCAAGATCGATAGTGGTCGTCTTGTAGGAAAGCTCCAGCTGTATAAGCCCTCTACCTCCTTCGATTCTGGGCAGGTACAGCCTGTCCACGTCAGATTTGGGGTGGTGCATTTTGTACATTGTCAGGAACTTCCTAGTCTTTGTATCAAGTTTGGCCAGCTCTCGTAACATCCAGTTTATGATGTTAAAACTGTAGGTTACCACGGGTACTGCCAAGGTGTTAATGGCTTCCAGTTTGTTTGCAGCTCAGACTTTAGTACCATCCAGATCCTGCGATAGTACTCTTTCCGGATCTTCTCTTTCATCTGAGAGTGCTGGATACCGTCTCCCTCGCTCACTCCGAGGTACTTATAGGTACCTTCCTGTTCTAGGTCCTGGATGACGGTGTTGACATCAAGCTCGATGTTACTAGAGTTGGCTAGTTGCCTTCTCTTGAAGGTGGCCTTGACGCACCTGTCCAATCCGAACTCCACGCCTATGTCGTCACTGAAAGATTTGATGGTTCTCAGCAGGCCCGCTTGCTCGTCGTCATTTTTCACGTAGGTCTTTAAGTCATCCATGTAGAAGAGGTGGCTGATCTTCCCATGGGGGTGTTGTAGACATAGCCACTTCTGTTCAGGAGGGAGCTTAGAGGAGCAAGAGCAAGACAGATGACTAGGGGTGACAGAGAGTCTCCCTGATAGATGCCACTTTTGATTTCGATAGGTCTGGAAGTCATCATGCCCTCATCGTGGTGGAGGATCGTCCTCCACTTCTTCATGTTTTCCTGGGGGACTCGAAAATCCTTGTCGAGAGGCGTCATCAGAGTTCAAGGCCTCGTTCACAATTACTACTCCCCTCATGGAACAAATAGTAGCGCAATCACATGAGCTTCCGCTCAATGATGAAATAACACTGCAGCAGAGCCATCGCCAGAAAAAAGAACAATGCCTACGAGACAATCTAAAGGAGGTGAAGAATGCCCTCCCTCATAAATCTAACAGACGAAGCGGCTTCGTTATACAACGCTACAACAAGATACGTGATCTTGAGGCTGATCTGCTGAATAAGTCTGTAACGACATGGAGATTGAACATGTACTCCAAGATGTAACAGGAGAAGTGCTCACAAGAGGTACTAACAGATGAATATAAACGTTTCCATTTCCGTTTGGCAGAGCTCATTGCGTTGAAGAAGGGAGAAGAATACAGCACAACTATATCCTGGATACGAACTAAAGTGTCCTTCGCCATTTTAAGATAGGCTCTCCTATGCTTGATTGATTGTTTAATTTTATCGGGGATTTGTACAAGTTCATCAAATCACCCTGATTCAGGATAGAAAACGACAGAAGAGTTAGTTTAACTGTACTAAACTACACGAAAGAGAAAACTACAGCTTTAAAAATGAATAAATTTATGTCAAGGCGTGCCCCTTGGGGCTGAACGGGGGCACGCCACATTACGAGAGTTCGGTCCTTGCCGTTTTCTTTCTTAACACTCCCGAGGCGAAGGGTGCTGCCTCAGACGAGGTAGAAAAACTTTAACTTCCCACAGACTACATCCAGGTCATTTGTTTCCTCGAGAAGACATAACTTTGTAACTGGTCGCGTAGGAAATCCACTTTGGGTTTTTACCTCAACCTTTCTGACTACTACTTGGATGAGCTTTGACAACTCGAGCAAGAGGCCAATGGTCTTGAGCTACATTTGGCTCCATAACGAGAACAACATCGCCTTCTTCCAAATTTCTGGATTCAGTAGTCCTCTTGGGTCTAACGATCAGGTTTAATAAGTACTCACGGCGCCACCGTTCCAAGGTCTTCCAAGAAGATATTGGCGAGGGTAAGTGCTTGTCGATATTTCTTTCTGGAATTGATTTCGTTCTTGTACATCAGCAATCGGAGGCGATGAGGATGATCTTTGAATAAGGAAGGAATTCGGAGTAATAGAGTCCTGCGTGTAGTCACTTGGTGTTGTAAGTGGTCGATTATTGAGCGTTGCTTCAACGACAGCAAGAGAGGTAGTCAGCGCTCCTGGAGTTAGCACCTGTCCATGCAACACAATGGTAAGAGCTTGCTTCACCGATCTAATGACACGTTCCACCGCGCCATTCATGTGCGATGTGCGACGCCATTGATTGGTTGAAAATCCATTCTACATTTGATCATTGAATCTCTGATCTTTTCATGGTCGAAGTTGTTTACGGCTTCACGCATCTCCCTTGCAGCTCCAATAAAATTGGTTCCTTGATCACTTGTCAGAGTCCCTGTCTCATCTACTTCAAAAACGGGTAAACAGCTCAGAAAGTAATCTGTCTCAAGAGTCTCAACAACATCTACGTAGACACCTGTGGCACAGGTGAAAATTACTCCCCATCTCTTGACTTGACTTCTGCACTCTGTCACCTTGATCGGCCCAAACAAGTCAACAAACATGTGGAAGAAGGGTGGACAATAAGTCGTTACCCGACATTCGGGTAATACTGACATCACAGGAGGACTGAAACGGCTTTTCTTCCTTTTACAGACCAAGCAAGACTGACTAAATTTCTTTACGGCCGATTTACCACTAACAACCCAGTAACGCTGTCTGATTTCATTGTAGACATGGTCCAGCAAGTTGGGTGTGGTAGTGCGCAATCAATAACTGGCCAAACCTTGATTTGGAGTCCACAATAATTGGATGCTTAGCATTGAAGTCAATCGGTGCATTTTCCAGCCTTCCTTTGGCACGCAAAAGCCCTTTGTCATCAATAATTGGAGTTATCTTCACTAACTTAGAGTTCTTGGGTATAGGCTCTCCTCGAACTAAGTAATCAATTTCACGGCAAAATGACTTTCACTGAGCAATGCGTATAAGAACATTCTCAGCTTGCTGAAGTTCTTCCACAGATGGAGAACGGTTCACTAACGCGTTGGCTTTAGTAAGTGTCGACTTGAACTTCTGAACACATCGTAATACACACGTCACTGCTCTCTTGGCTTTCCAGAGTGCTGAGTAGTCAGCGAGATCAATTAGACTGCTTTCTGAGAAAACACATACTGTCCCTGAATGCACAGACTTTCTCAGTTCTGAGGGGTCATTGCATACTTGTTCAGTCGGACCTTGTGGCCATTCGTTCTCTGGATCACGTAAAAATGCTGGAACACATGGAACGAACACATGGAGCTAGAAGTCATCTACATCTTCCTTCCGCCTTAGGTAGCAACGGGAAAATCTCAACTCATCCAGTGACTTTGCTTCATTTTCGAACTTAGACCACTCATGTAATTGCTCTTCATCAATAACATCATCCCAGTCCAATTTTAAAGGTCACAGTCCTTGGAGAAACATTCTCCCCCGAGTAACAAAGGGTGAGACAAGTCCACAAAATAGCAACAAAATAGAGTACCATCTTGTTTCCGGAAGTTTTGAGAAGAGGGTCACCTTCCGCCTGTGATTCAAGCTGATTTGAGGCTGATTTTAAATTCCTGTCCACCGAAGGAGAAATATTAAACTTCCGATGGCTCAAGACAATGAATGCTGGCTTGTAAAAGTAAGATGGCTCTGAACACATGCACGATAGCAAGTCCCATGTCCCAGTTTGTGAGAATGCACCTGAATGCAAAGCAACAAAGTAAACGGTTTTGTTATTTGTAGGAATCTTGATTTTCGACACGCAAAACAAATGATAAAATATAAAACGCAAAAACAAGCTCAAAATACAAAAACGACTTGCCTTGAAAGCTACATGTAAAAGCAGGGGATAAAATTGAAGCTCTCTTCCCCACGAGCAAAATCGCCGACACCAACACTAACTAGAACCCAGTCTTTTCTGTGGATCACGTGACAAGGACTTAGATCTCGTATACAAATAAATGAAGGAATAAATATCGCAGAGGATAACTAAGTGTGGATTACACTTCGTGTAAGCCACACAATTATTCCTAGAAGATTGGAACATAAACTTTTGAATAAACTTTTGATAAATTTTAGGGGTTCACATTTAGGGTTGTCCAACTTCAGGTAGCTTGCCTTTACACCACATTGTTCTCCATTTAACTTTACCAACATTTCGGTCCACAAATAAGTTTAGTTCAGTTCAGATATTTCAGTGCTTATACAACGCTCATACAGTGCTTTGACAGTACTAATTCAATTCGGTCGTTTCATTTCGTGGTTTCGGGTTTTAGTACATGCCAAAATCTTCAGCCTTCGAACGGCTGAGCCATCCATTCACAAAAAAAAAACGTCAGCCGTTCGAACTGCTGAGCCATATCCATTCACAAAAAATCGTCATCCGTCGGATAGCTGTTCACGTTATCCGGCCATGAATGGCTTATACATTCACAAACCACTTTGGTTATCAGTTTGTCTGCTCTCAAACAGCATAAGCAAATTAATCCAACCGTTAGAATAAACTCTTTAAATATCCGGTCATTGCTTTACAGGTTGAAAAGGAAAATATAAAAGACATTTGTAATCATAATAATCATTCAGCCGTTGGCAAAGACAGGAAAGATTATCAGTTCAAAAGAAAACTTTCAATCCACTCAACTATATTGCCAAGTTCACCGCTTTATCATTTCGTGAATCGAAAGTGACCTTGTTTTGATTCATTAGCTCACATTACACCAGAAGTTACGGACACTTTATCAAAGTCAAAGAATAGCGAAAATTGTCATCTACGATAATAATATCGGACAAGTTATAACACAGGACAGTTTCCTTGCAATTATTGTTCATGATTAATCTGCAATTCACTTTTCTCCTACGGCAGAAGTGGAAGACACGACTTGTTCATTATTTTTGCAGTTTGATAAGACGGTCTGTTGGCTTCTTTGTTTCAAAGTTAATGATGTGTGAAAAGTTGTACGCTTTTGTTATGTTTTCACCGACTAAGAAAATTGCTTGTTTTAAAATTTGGGTTGTATTTGGAAGCTATTTCCCAGTTAATATGTTCCTTTTTAAATCTTTGCCACAGGGGCTATTCCATTCAGAAGACGCTAATAAGCAAATAAGCTCATTTCGCACTGCTGCAACGCTCTGGGACACAGTAAAATTTCCTCCAGGTCACCAAAAAAAAAACAAAACAAGAACAACGGTGATTGCGAACAAGCATCGAATTCAGAACGTACTGAAGTGAAGTGAAGATTTAGCAAGCTACTAAGCGATGGTTCTCAAATCTGTTTGAAAACTTCCAAAATTACAAGCACAAACCTCACAATTTGAAATGACGCCATCGCTTAAAAATGAAACATTTTTATTGTGAAGCCTGTCTCAAAGCTGTTGCTCATGTGTTTGAATTCAAAGTAACCCTGAAATAACATTGATAGTTTGAGAGCGTGTACAAAAGCAATTTATGTTTAAAATGTCTAAAATCAGCGTCTAAACCAAGTGTCTCAACTCTTTTCACATGTGATTGACTGACCACTTTGGCCGCCACCATTTCAATGACCTTTTTTCCTGACCAGTATTGTATGATGTCCCTAACACTGTAATCTATTAGAGACAATTTTGTGGAACGATTTCGTAAGAAACAACCTACTAAGGTCTACAGTAGTCTTACTGTTCAGTGAACCAAATAACTAATAGCGCTTGAAATTTAACATACATGTGGGAATAATAATTATATAACAATAACAATAGCAATCAAATAATAATAATAATATTAATAATAATAGTATATATCTCGAGGTAACAATTATTCCACAACTGTACAAACTTTTCAACATAGTGTTAAAAATAGTGTTTCGAGTCCTTTGTAATATCGACTGTTTTGTTTTTCTCTAGATATTGTTCCAGATGTAGTTACCTGTGTCTCAACTTGCATTACTTTCTGGAATGTTTCCCATTCCTCTTCAGCTGGATCGTGGTACTCCACTTTTCGGATCTTAAGTGAGCAACAGAGAGCAAAATTTAAACATAGGCACATAAGATATGGGACACATTAGAAACAAGACGAAAGAAAAACAGACTGACTCTAATGTACAAACATAGTCATAACTTAGTAGACATAACCACAGAAGAACACTTAATACTAAACAGTGAAAAAAGAACACGCAACAGCCATG
>OMLO01004045.1_pt1 | contig 12187 bp, 6 predicted proteins | sample 1674811 | NCBI WGS metagenome assembly OMLO01 (sample SAMN06265003, study PRJEB25207) | coral metagenome | isolation source: Coral host | place: Mexico:La Bocana,Puerto Morelos, Mexico | collected 2008-11-13
TTTTAAATTAAAGGGTTGAACGTAACACAAGGAGACGGAAACGGCGGTTCTATTTGTATGCTGCACTTTTGATATCTCTCGGCTAAACTTCAGAACACAAGGAACTGCGCATAAGACATTCCTTGAGTAAAAGTTCTACTGCTTTATTTTTTTCAATATTGCAATACATTCGTTCGTGACTGTATATGATTACACATCACACCTCTTCGTTTAAGATGGTGGCGATAACCTGAGATACGAAGCTATGTGGCCAGAAAAAAAACAACCTCCACAATCTAGAGAATTACATGTATCTTTATTCTCTCAGTGAACGGGTTTGCATTTAGCCATTTAATGGAGGGGCGGTAACGTCCGCTCGATGTAAGGCGGGTTCATCGGCGCTTTAAAAATAGGATTGGTCGCAAATCTTAACTATGTAGAATTGTTTTTACTTTGGAATTTCTTGTTTACTAACTGATAGTTGCACGATCTATGTTCAATGTTTTGGATTCTGTTTAATCGTTTTGAAATTGACAGCAGAAGTGCAACCTAATCAATAGACAGGTTAATTTTCAGTGCTCGCAGTCCCGTTTTGTTTCGTGCTCATTTTATATTCAGCTCTTCCAAGAGGATGTATTATAATAACAGTGTTTTGAATTAGCTTTGCCGGTGTTGTGACATTTGAGTCAAAACCACCAAGAACGACGCTTTAGGTGCAAGCAGTCTACAAATATTTTTACAAGCCATAGTATAACACTGACCTTAAGTAGTCTCTCTTGCAGAGGATGAGGTTGGCTTTATTGTAGAGCGTTGAACCGATTTCTCCGAGTTTACACTCGCAGCAATTGCATTTTAAACAGCCTTCGTGCCAGTATAACCCCAAGGCTTCCAGTAAGTAGCGATCATTTATCGGCATTTTGCATCCACTGCAAAGATGTCTAGTCTGCGATTCCTTTGGAAGCTCCACGTTTTCCGCGGCTATAAAAATGGATAAAGATAGCAAAATGATTAGCGCGGATTAGCGACAACCGGCTTAGATTTTTATTGTTTTTTTAAAGTACAAGTAAATGCGACAGTCCTACTAAGGCTAGCCGGTTTAAAGTGATAATCAAACCGTTTTGCTGATCTCAGACGGACTTTACCATTTGTCAATATATTATTACAGTACTCGATATTATCTAGTTGAATCTCGTGCTTTTAAGAATTAATTCCTTATTACACGGGATATTCCACCATGTGAAACTGCCTACAGAAAAAATTAGGCCAAACTATGGCCAAATCTGCCATGAGGTTTGGCGTGTTCATACATACCCATAACTGGCATAAAACTCCTCTGAGTAAAACTTTCCTCGAGCGAGCATACAGTATAACTTTCAACCTGCAATGAATTTCAAACTCATTGTCGCCTGGTATTTCATCAGTCTTGTTCAACGCTAATGATTTCTGGCGGCGAAATAACAAAAACGCTGTTATTCAGCCAAGCAATTATCTCTAATGACATACCTCTCTCTATTGGCTGAAATGGGCCAAATAAAACAGGTATCCATGTGTAGAGAAAAGAAATCATCGTAATTATCAAATGCGATAAGCGACTTGAAAATAGAAGAGTTAACCAAGCTTGCCATTCTCTCATTTCCTCTTCGATTTGAGAGGATATTTAAAAGGACGTAGGTAACAAGAAATTGAGATACAAATATGGCCGCGTAAGACTTTTAAAGGAGGATTTTTGTGTGGTTTTATAAATCAAAAATACGACAATTTTTAGATTAATCCCACAACATGTGAGAATGGTCGCTAATTGGCCATCTGCTCGCAGTTTGCATGCAAATTCTTCAAGGTAATTACTATCAAGTTTTGTTTTGTGTCGCTAATGGCTTCCTTTTATATTTTACGTAAAACGCTTTCAGTAGCAGAAAAAATCGTAATTACCTTTCGCCGGTCAAGACCCAAAATTAAAATCATTCTATCAATTTTTCGACTTTTTTATGGTGCTTACTCTTGCACAGAGAGCATTTTCTTTTTCTTTGCAAAGTAATTTCCTGCTCCGTAAGGTAGAATTAATATTTGAGAGCTCGGGGGCGGAGAACATTTGTAGACTTATTTGTAATTTGGGTTTGAGCGACATATTAAATGCGCTCCATTATGAAGAGAATAATAAGCTTTTCAGTAACGCGAGTAGGAACTGGAAAAATCTTTTTGCCACAAGCAAAGTTACACGGGTACCAAAATTAAATTCATAACTAAAACATCATTAGTCAATGCCAACAATAGCGGATGTGTTTTCCGAAAAGAAGTTTATTTTTCCTGGCAAAGCTCTTACAATATAACTGTCCTTAAAAATGTAGAATTCTCTAACCTTTAGGTGAACGAAATGACCGATCAAAGTTAATTTCTTTTAGATAGTTTCTTCTCAGTGATACCCAGGAAGACAAATAAAATCATTTATTCATCGTAGTTTCAATCCACGTTGCAGGTTCTGCTGAATAACGCTAAATATCATTGTTACTTTTTAGTTTGCTCTCTTGTTCCTCTTAGAGTCTTGATATTTTATCTTTTTAAGATGGCTAATACAGATTTCCAGATATATTTTGAATAAATTCACTTCACATCAGTTAACCAGAATAAAGCGTTTAATGTTCTTTAATTATACATTGGAACAACCTTCAAAATTTCAAGCCACTTCAAAATGGAATCTTCGCCTGAGAATTTCAGTTACAATTACTCTTGATAGTATTTTGAACTTAATGAAAAAATGTTCCCAAAGATTTATACACGTATACCATAGTTTTCTTCTGCGCAGAAGGAAAATTCATTTTGTATAGCCTCATGAAAAAAAAAAACAAAAGAGAACGACACCACTTTCTTGTCCGCAGCGGGTTTGGACAAGCGTGGCAAGTTCGACGTTTTGTCAGAACCTTCTTAGACGCCGACACTCCCCCTAAGATTTTTAATTAAACACTGGAATAAAGGTAAAATAATAAGGTATCTCCACTAATATTTCAAAAAAGTAATTATAAATCAGTAAACAACAACCTTTATAAAACAGATCATGTGCAACTTGCATTGTTCGAAACGTTTTACAAGAAATGAATCAAAGTTGTTATGTTGAAGGCTATTCAATTAGATCTTACACTGATAAACAATGTTACTCTCTTCCAGGCGTCCTCGTTCAAGTTAACGCTTAGATGTTTGCCTCTTGTACTTGAGAGTGGCTTGTTTCACGCAATTTCCATTTTTTTCTTTTTATTTATGGTTGTTCTTTCAGCCAAGACTCAGGATATTTGTGATCGAATCCAATGCGGGGATGGCTTTGTTTGTAATCGTAACAACCCAGGACGGCCTTGTCAAGGTAGGATTACGCTAAAGATTCCCACGTTAATCACATCAGTACCCACAAACCATTTCACATGTTTTGCTTTCTTACTTCACATTACGCACACAATGCTGTTATCGTGAACGAACGGGAGACGCGTCCAGCAGTCATTTATTACTTCTGAAGTTGATTTATTTTAATGTATGCTTTAACATGCGCGGGTCCTTACCGGTTTCCACCGTTCTATGGAAATCGCTCAGATGTTTCAGAATGTCTCAAGAACCCAGGACAGAGGAGTTTAGGGAGTTCACATCCAAAACAATTCCTGCGGAGCACGGCACCCGACCCCCCTAGAAGCTTCCACCTTCGGCGCTCATTGTTTCGAAAATCGGTCACCGTTTATCCAAGATCCATGCCTGTCTGGCGAGAGTTCCAGACTCCTGTTCAATCAGTCGGAATACTGGGAAGTGCCATGCGATAGACTTCGAACCCATGGACGGGGGAGGGGGGTGGGATGGTTAAACAGCTAAAGATACTTTTCTTTGCTTTTCTGTGGTTTTCATGAATAACATTATAAGGGATAAAGTTTATACAATTACAGATGGACGTAGATCATCCTTTTATTCAAAACTTACAAGATTTGTATTCTAAAATAAAAAGTTTCCATTCAGTATCATTATCCACTGGTTTTATCGTCTCTTTGGTTTTCTCCTTATCTTACAAGCCTCCAGCATCTACAACTTCAACAAATTCAAGGCAACGTAAAACAAAAGTAGCGCCGCGTTCTTGGGTCTGTCCTCTGTGTTGTGGTTAATACTATTCTAATATAGAGTGCAGTTGAATGATACGTATGAGGGAGTATCTTATGTCGTCAAACTCTTGTTTTAGTTGATATTCGTGGAGCACTCAACGACGTATTGATTGTAACTGTAAAATGCAAGATATACTTCGAGAGTACTGACGCATAATTGATCAACGCGCTCAATATTTTATGATAATTAATCTTTGTTTTTTTTTCTTTAGACATTAATGAGTGTTCGCTGTCACCCCCTAAGTGCAAAGCAAACGAAGTGTGTTTCAACTTTATGGGGACATTCGAATGTCGAGGTACACTGCTCTTACAGCTATATAATATTGACGCTTAAATAAAGTCTTTCATTCTTTCTTACTCACTATCTTCTGTACAACATTATACATTTTTCCGTACATTCCATCCCAGTCTCTCTCATTTTATCAGTTTCTGTTGATGCTATAACCAAAGAGAAAAGCATAAGACAGATTTTGATCTTCTTTCAAACTCAATCTTACACACAGTGATTGCAAAATTGATAATGAAGGCGAGCGCTTTCCTCAAACAGTTCTTAAAAAAAAACATACTTTATTTAACTGTCAGAGTATTTAGCACTGTTGTGCTAATTGTGGACACTGTAAATAAGCAAACAAATATTACAAACAGAACAAGAATCCCAACTGGTAGGAGGCTGACCAGCTGGCTATTTACAAAGCGTGGAGGAGTTGAATTCGGGACCACCGAAGCCAAATCCATCTAGTGGCAGGGAGCAGGATTTGAACCCGGGACCTCCGGATTACAAGTAAACCTTAACTACATTGCGTTAAAGCACACACTGAAATCTTAACCTTGAAATGTTCATCTCTCAAGTTCACGTGATCCTAATATAAGTGGTTTTATTGCTGGCTTAGTATAACATCGTGCCGGGTACGCGGCGGTTATAGGTTCCCACTGGTGCTCTGAAATATTTGTCTTCGGACCTCTCTACAACAGCTTCAATTTTTAACAGTATAATGATCACTTTTTTCATTTCACCTTATTTTGTTATGTCTATATTTCAGACCCATGTAAAAACGTAGATTGTGGATCAGGGCTAAAGTGTGAGCCGGCAGAAAGATCTTACAGTTGTAAAGGTAAGTCCAAAATTCGTCTTCTAGTACAACGGAAATTCGACCGAGTTGAAGACTATATCATTTCGCTTGAATTTCTTGACTGAGTTTCTGTTTCTTCAGAAGAGTCACTGCAAGACAACCAAAGTAGCAGCTGCTAAGTACAGACTCAGGCTGCGTTTTACATCATGAAAGTCACGCCACTGTCTTTGCTTTTTAGATATAGACGAGTGCAGAATTACGCCGAGAAAATGTACGGGTAACCACGAGATCTGTGTGAACAGTTTTGGAAGCTACAGCTGCAGATGTCGCGGTCAATTCCAAAGAAACAGACTGACACAAAAGTGCGAGCGTAAGTTTTTGACAAAGAACTAGCTAAAGGCTCTTGCAAAAGTTTCTTCGTGTTGGTCGTTAGGTATTACAGGTGAGATCTGTGTAGCGCCGTACAGATCTCTGTATTGTCAAAAAACTAACTGGAAGAATTTGGTTTTGTAAATCCTTTTTCTTTTTAGTAAGTGTTGCACTTGAAGCAGTGTTTGCCATGCCCTTCAGTAGTGTATTATGAAGGAAGGACGCTCTGTATGCTTATGGTACTCGTCAGCGAGTTTTTAACATACTTATTTAACGTGATTTCTCTCTTGTAGGTATTGACGCCTGCACATATAAACCTTGCCCCGCTGGCTATAGATGTGAAGTTGTCGACCAGAAAAATGCTAACTGCAAAGGTCGGTGTTACAGCATGATACCAAGGACAGCTAATCACTCAGTCATGATAACGTAGGCAGCCAACCATCTACTCACCTAATCAGTCATTCAGTCTGTTAGACAGTCATTCTGCCTACCAGGCAGCCAGAAAGCCAGTCAGTAAGCAATCCGGTAAGCAGACAGTCAGTCAGTCAGTGCATCAGGCCACCAGTCAGCTAGAGAGTCGGTAAGTCAGTTAGACAGTCATTCAGCCAGGCAAGCTGGCAAGCAAGCGGTCAGTCAAATGGGCAGGCGAGTAGACAGACAGACAGACAGACAGTCAGTCCGTCAGGCCGCTAGTGGCCGCTAGTGAGCCCTAGGAGGGTAGTCAGTCATTCAGTCAGATAGCCAATACGTCGGGTCGGTCAGTCAGCAATTTTGGTATCTGCAACTTCAACACTTTCTTTTTAAATATTTTCTGAGTTATTTGCTGTTGAATTTCCATTTTTACCAGAGATTAATGAATGTCTGGAGTCACCGCCCAGGTGTCGACCAGATGAGAGCTGCCAAAACTATCCCGGTGGTTACTACTGCACATGTCAGGAAGGATATCGACGGAACAGTATCGCCAATAGATGTGAAGGTGTGTGAGTGCCAGTAGGATTGGTCTTTGTTTATGTGGATATGAATTAAGAAGTCGCGGTTTGGTATGGAAAAAAGGCGTCATGTAACAACATAACAAAACGCGGAAAAGATTCATGGCATCTTCCCCTTTTCTTTAGAAATCGATGAATGTTATGAAAGACGATCGGGCTGTAGCCAGATTTGTGAAAACACGCCCGGTTCGTTTGTCTGTCGCTGCAGGAAGGGTTTCGAGACGAAGCCTAATAAACCTAAGGGGACATGCACAGGTAGGCCATAACTGATTTGTTGCACGCCGCGACTATTTGTTACAGCAAACTCAGCAAAATGTAGTAAATAACTGTATAAACATATACGAATAAGTTTTTTAACTGCCTTCAAAATATTACAATATTTTTTCCGGGGTTTCTTGAATTTTTTTTCGTGTCATCCCAATTATGGTCGAAAAGGAAGCTTGTCAACTATGGGTGTACCTTGAACGTGGAGATATTGCCTCTTTTGTGAGGGAAAAAATTGCTAGTCTCAACAAAATTCTGAAATTACTATGTCTATACAACCAACGGGAATTGAAGTTTCATTTCTGAGTGTCTGGCTGAAGTTTAATGTCTGAGTTTAATGTAATGTGTAAGTGTCTGGGTGGAGGTTCATATCTTGAGTGTCTGTGTGGAGTTTAATGTCTGAGTGTCTGCTTGCAGTTAACTGATCGCTGAGGGTTGGTGAATCTGTTAAATATAAACTAAAAAATACTTTTTGTCAACTGATATAGCAGGGATCTGAGATCTGGGAAATTGACTGGTAGCTGTGAAATTGGTTAAAATTTACAAGTGATAGCAGACATTCCAGTACTCACTCCCTGCAGCCCATGTGCCTGTTAATGCAATTAATGACCTTTCTTTGTAATGACCAGATATAGATGAGTGCGAAAAAGGTACTTCTGGATGTTCCCATATCTGCGAAAATACCCAGGGGTCCTTTGTATGTCGATGTAGACGTGGCTACGTGCTCAATTCTGACGGACGAAGTTGTAAAGGTATGAGTGATTCAAATTGTGCAAGTATTTAAATTGATGGTTATTACGTTGATGATAACATAATAAGAAGTAGAGTAACTGTCGTTATCATACTAGCACGACTGTTTTACTTAGCTCTTATTAACCGAGCAGGAGGTCTGTGTGGGAGAATCTTGACCGAGGTCGTGAGTACAGACCGACGCAAGATGATACAGACCGACTTAGCTCGGTTAATAACTTAGATGTTTATTACATGACAAAGAAGAAAACTTAATTCGTTTTATGTAACTGATTTGCTTACATTTCGCTTCCGAACGGCGATGAACTTAACCGGCTTAAACCTGCCGAAATTTGCTAGTCTCTTTCCCTTTTTTTGTCATCAGGCTTTTTGGCACTTGCATAAACGATTAAGAAGAAAATAAAAGAAAATGCTGAACATTTGGGTATTTTAGTTTGCTACTTTTTCAACGCAAAATGAAACCGGTCAAGATGCCGGTCTAGATGGGAAAATCTAGACCGCGGTCAATATCGATTTTAGCCAATCAAATTGTGAATTCGGAAGTTGCCAGTCCTTGTGAGACAGAGTCATACAATAATAGGAAAATGGGGCACGCGTAAAATTCATACGAAACTACATCCGGACTCGCGTGGCGTATTTTCTCATTAGTGAAGATATCGATGACGTATTTCGCGCTTTTTAACTCGGATAATGACGTAGTCATTAATCAGAGATATAGGTGTGGATTGAGCACGGCACTCCTTCCTTTCTTTCTTCCTTCGGTTCCTGATAACGTTTTCTGCATCCACTGACCAGTATATAAAGCGGTAGCAGCTGCTTGCGCCCAAGTCGGAAAAGATTCGTTCACCAAGTGATTATTTTTTCTGTGGCAATATTTCTTATTCGTGGATTGTTTCAGCACGGTCTACCAGTTTGTTTTTTAGCTTGATGTTCTCACCCTTAAACCACTTCAATGCTGTTCAATGGTGTAGTAGTGGCCTTTATAATTGGCCTGAACGTAGGGAAATCTTCATCGTTTTTCCTTCGCAATCCTATTGATCTGACACTAGTGATGAGTTCGAAATCGATCACAGAGCTGAACGAATTCAGATGATTTTTCATCGGAAAGCAGACGCTGCGTTTCGGTATTTTTAATATAATGCTTTTTTAAGCATCGGAAGGCAAAACAAGCACACGATTGCCGGTTTATTCCCAACAACAACACCCCCGTTGTAGACTCAGCCCACCAACCCTAAATTGTTATAGTCATGTTTTGCTTATTTTTACTTGCAGACGTCAACGAATGTGATTCATTGAAATGTGCTTACCGTTGTTTAAACACTGCTGGAAGTTTTCGTTGCGTCTGTCCGAGTGGTTACATCTCTTCCGGTTACTCCTGCAGTGGTAAGACATCAAATCACTGGAGTTCTAACGAGAAATCTAGAAAATGAACACTGTACAATTGGGGTAATTTTTCAATGAATTAAAAGTAAAGTAAAGCAACTATATTTATACAAGCTTGTGGGGCCGTGTATATGAAACAAAAAATACAAATAGAACAGAAATTTATTAAGAATCCCAACTGGTGGGAGGCAGACCAGCGGAGGAGCTGAATTCGGGACTACCGAGGACAACTCCATCTAGTGGCTGGGAGCAGGATTTGAACCCGTGACGCCCGGATTCCAAGTCCAGCGCCCTAACCACTAGGCAACGCTTGCCTCCAATTAATCATCGTGTAATTTTTAATCTCTACTTTTAAAAAGTGCTTGGTCCCCCGACCCATTTTCTCCTCATTCGCAAATGTTTTAAGAATCAATCAGGAAAATATTCTTGAACTGTAATGAAACCAGACTGCAAAAATATGACTGTCAGTGAAAATGAAAGAATGGTGATATGAAAACGTCTGAAACCTGGCAATGAAGATTGCTTTTTCTGTAAATTCTCTGATTCCATGTAACATACATTTCTGGAGTGTCCTGTTGGTCTAAACGTCCTGCACGGCTCAATAATGAGCATTAACTTACCTCTACACCAACTAAAATACAGCTACTATCTTAGAACTATAAACTTACCCCAGATACAAGCCCAAACCCAATCCGGGAGTTTGGGATTTTATTTGTGCAAAAAACATTTTCTGGCAACATTTTGAGACGAAACAATCAATTTTCTGGTACTGAATTCAGCGCTATTTTGGCATCGGAAAGCTGAAAATATGCGAAAGTTAAATTAATATCTCTGTGACAAAGTTAATTGTTAGCGTTTTACTACTTTTTTTGTCTACTAAGTATTGCAAGGCAATCATATCTGCCTTTTTAATTAATCGAAGTTATTCAAGTTACCGAGAGCCCTCAGATTCATATTGCCCGTTTAACAACGATAAAATAACCACAATAATTTACCGAAAAACTGCGAGTTCTTAGAAAAAGACTTGACAAAACAAAAAGTAACGCATTCGTTTTCTACTATGTTTCAGATATTGATGAGTGCAAAGACGGAATTGCTCAGTGCAAAGATAATGAATTCTGTTTTAACACATACGGTTCTCACAGATGTATAGCAAAAATGACCTGTCCGGCTTCAGACTACAGACAAGTCAGTGATAGGTAAGTAATAAAATAATGACGTTATTCTTGTTTTACGTACCATTTCTCGACAGAGGTTTCGTTTTTTTCTACATTTTAACTTCAAGGCATATTTAAAAATGCAAAACAGCAAGGCCTCGACTGAAGAATATCATGATATGTGGTCACGACGGGATGATCATCCTTTCGTGCACCCGAGGGGTGGGAGGAGGGGGTAGTTCTAAAGTTATAAGGCAAAAGAAATGTACTAGTCAAGCAATAATGTGCTTCTATGTCAAACGAGTCTTCGTTCAAAACCTTTCATAGAAGAAGAGTTCGATTTGCATGAAAATGAACCTGTAGGTGAACTCATTTTCATATGATTGGTCTCGCACGAAGACTCGTTATGACACACAGGCACAAAGGTAACTCGAAGATGGTGTATTGAGTACCCTCTAAGAAGAGCAACAACAAAGCAAATTATTCGAACATGATGATTTATTTTTTTATATAAACGATCTCTTTAAGATCACAGCAGAGTTAACCCTTAGCCATTCTTAACCCCTGGTTAGGAGGTGCGACCGAGACTGCAAAGACGGTGACCTGGGCTGCTTTAGTAGGAAGGTGCGGAGGTACAGTTTGTGGACGTTCAGGTTTCGCAGCAACGAATCCCTGTTTCGTATTTTCAGCTACCGTATTGTCTATTGGGGTAAGAGCTAGATGTAAAGGGTTTGGAGAATCATGCAATCTTAAAACTATTTTAAAGATTTATCAAGGGCTCATATTATTTGTAGCTCATAGACAATCAGTGAATCAATTAACCAATCAATCTATCAATCAGTTAGTGAAACGATCAACCAATCAATCCAATCCAATTTAAATGAAGAGATACTTATTACTTTAGACGTCTACAGAACCCATTTCAGACGGCTCTTGCAAGGGTAGAATTAAGTGTTGTGAGACCCAAGTCCGTTTATGCGGTCCTCTCGGCTTCAGATATCCGATTTTTCTCGTAGTCCTGTCCAGTTTCCTAAAATTAATCGTTATTACTTCTTCCGCAGTTTTCCTTGCCTGTCTGTTTTGGGGGTTTTTGATATCGAGATTGTTCCTAAGTGTTCAACCCTTAAGCCGAAAATAACGTCACTCTTCGTTCATTTTTTGTCACTGCAGGCTACAGGAAATCCCCGAATATAACATTTTACTTTCATCGAGGTAACGAAGAGGATTACTTTGAAATAGAAACACAAGAAGAGAGTAAGGCGGTAGTTGCACACGTCAGAAACAAGAGACGAATCAAAGGCCCCAAGATTTTCTTGATGGAATTACGTGGAGATGTCGTCGATGTCGATTCTGGTGATTTGATCTCACGCTTCGTAAACAGGATCTTTATGTTTGTATCGCGTTACGAGTTTTAGCGTTAAAAACACATTAAGGTTCGTGATCACGTTGGCAGTAGGTCTTTGTGAACGTTGATAGGAAAGCGTGCCCGAAATCGTAAATTGACTTCAGGACATGAAGCACATTTACTAAGCAATAAGACTAAAAACAAGTTTGTATTACTGTTGCATAACTAAGAGCTATTTTCTTACTGTGTTTTTTTAACTTTTTTGGTACTTAATTAATGATTTTTACATTGGAAAAAAAAAAAATTTTTATGTCAAAATTTTCTACTTGGGCGTAGCTTTTTCTCAAACCTCCTAAAGGCTGGTTTTCGCCAGTAACATGACCACAGAAAAACGGATGAATTCCTTTTGTTTTGGTCACTTGACATCGTAATTTCTATTTGACAACATGTTTACTGCCTTTAGGCTTATGAATGTCTTTATGTGGCGGGAATTCTTAGTGAGGTAAACAAAAGATTGTCACGTTATGCTTACGTTGCTAATGGAAACAAGCCTTAAATATTTGGCATTCATTTGGTATTCCGCTATACAGAAGTAGACTTGAATAGCTTAAAACGTTATTATCATCAATATACAAGGCCAAATAACAAACTGCCCTCATAAAAACGCGCGCCTAGCGGGTGAAAATGAATTTTGGCGGGCCGCAAATCATATCGCATCAGCCCTGTTGCTGATTGGAAGCTCTGATCCGGAAGCTTT